>Ga0233336_1000028_pt1 | contig 22909 bp, 12 predicted proteins | sample GEONDECOMP225_FD_183636 | JGI IMG/M metagenome (GOLD analysis project Ga0233336, IMG submission 183636) | Leaf litter microbial communities from Shasta-Trinity National Forest, California, United States - GEON-DECOMP-225 | ecosystem: Environmental > Terrestrial > Plant litter > Unclassified...
TTTAAGTCAAACGCAGCGAAATTAGGATCGCTTCGTAGCGAGAAAGGGGGACCACCCTCTTCTCGAAATAAGTAATTGGGACGAGAAAGCAAGCGCCAACCAAGTGTCAGTAGCGGGACGTTCTGTCAATCGGGTCAGTCAGGTTGCTTGCCCGACAAAGGAGGGGAAGGAAAGACAGCAAACATTCACCCCATATGATGGGGACCCCATATGTGCTTATGAAACAGCAGGGAACTACTTCTCAGTTGTTAAACGCTTTCCTCCTTAGCTTCATGTATTTTGTGAACCGTTTATGTACTCGCCGAATGCATGTTGTCCACCTTCTATGTAGTGAACCACCGGTACTAGCCCTCGTATCACTCACATTCATTCACGCTAGCTCACGAGGACGCTTCCGCTCGAAGGATGGCATTCAGTGTTCCACCAAGAATATCAATGAATTCCATACGTAGGTATCCGCTTGCTTCCACTCGCACAAGATCGGTAGGACGCTTCAGTGAGTAGGAACGGCAAGGACATCTTCTTTATAATGGGAGGGAAAATGGACCATGCCTAGGATCAATAGTCAAGCTCAGGACCGCCAAGCTCGGGCTCGGAACCATGCCTACCTAGTGCCAAGGATGGCATTCAGTGTTCCACCAATTCCTTCATTGGGCGGATAGATCGACCATTCAGAGGAAGGCTGCCCTGCCCGTTGAGGAAGGCTGCCAATCACAGAATCTCAATCTGCTAGCCAAGCCCGGGTAGCCAAGCCCCGCCTAGCTATGACTGGCATCGACTCTTTTTGGGAGAAACTAATACTACCTGCATCGAACTCTTGGCATTGAGTGGATGCATTGAGTACCGGCATTGAGTGCATTGCCACCTGGGATCAACTCTTGGCTTGACTATTGACTAAGGCTCCTGGATCAACACCTGTCATAAAATCCTTGCCCTCAGAAGCGCAAGACCTCCGGACCTTACTGGATGACAACTCGGAGCACCAACAAAAACTTCATGCTGCACCAGCTTTAGCTTAATGCTGCACTGACAGGAGCATCATTCATGCCCCGTCAATCATACTTATTCATGCGCTGTAGAGCTTCCGTGACTAGAGCTTCTTTTCTTGCTGCAATGCCCTTGCAATCAATGACTAGAGCGACTATCAGCAACAAGTATTATCAGCAATGAGAGCAGAGCTGGGTGTATCAGCAACTGGGAATCGGGACCTCCTCCTGTGAATGGGGTTGTCTCGGCATCCAAAGAAATATAAGCTAGGGCAGGGGAATGGCTGGGATAGGCCACCCCTTTAAGAAATGGCCGGGGAGCAACTAAACACTGCTGATACTATACTTTAGACTCTGTCCCAGGTCATAACAAATTTGATTAGGCAAGCACTTTTCCATGGCGATATCCTACGTTAAAACGTAAAGTGGATGCACCTCGGCTAATGCAACTAGTTGCTAGAGTAAGAGCCAAATATAAATAGGAGAACTAGCTATATTACTATTTGAACGGCAATAGATTGAACTACTTCTGCACTAATAGAAAGGCTAGTTGAAAGAAACTAGTGGAATAAAATAAAAAAGAGAATAGAGTTGTTTGATTCAGGCTTAGCGTCAGCGGCAATAAATAGTCGAAATATAGAAAACTACTTATGAACTGGAGTGGCAATAGGAGTGCAGGTTTTTATCCACTTTCTTTGGCTTCTCTGATTTGGTTTATGTTCTGACTATCTGATCAACGGTCATGAATATTTCTGGTCGGTCTACACTGGATGGTCGGTCTTCTAACGGTCAAGGAGAAGGTCAGGTCTGGTAAGTACCGGTAAGTACTGGTCTTGTGAGTACTGATCTGGTCTGGTCTTGTGAGTACTGGTCTTGTCTGGTAAGTTTCTGACTTTGCCGGTTGAGTCACTCCCAGTTGAGTCACTACTTCCGGTTGAGGCACTTCCGAAGTAACTGCCGGTTAAGTAACTGCTCCAGCCAGATAGCAGAAATTAGGATCTCTTATCTCTAGTAAAAACCTTATCCCTGGTTGAATCACTGCTCATAAATATATATATAGGCGAATTTATTAAATAAGTAATAAGTCTACTGATCCTTTAATAATATTACCCACATTAAACGAAGTGAACGAATTATTTTCCCTTACTTACCTCTTACGCTTACCTCTCCCCCATCCTTGGGCCCGGCGATACTTATAACACCAGCTAGGGCTGCTTTCTCTCCAGCCTAGGGGTGGCCGAAGCTATTTAATAAATCCATATTGGGGTTCTGTAAAAAGCGTAAAACCGCTAAAAATGTAATTTCCCCGCGATTTCTGGCCACTTCCCCCCCTTAAGGTAGAACTAGTACCTTAGGGAAAAATAAATAATACTAAGAGGAAAAAGAACAAGTACCTAGGGGAAGATGGCTTTTTTATTAAGGGAGAAGGAAACATATACCTTTACTATTTTATTGGAAAAAAACATAAGTTTTCCACGCTATCTCTTTTTAGATATATTACGGGTACTTCCTAAGATGGGCAGGCCCTATAGAACTTAAGATGAAGCGCCTATCTTTCTCGCAGCCTTAAGCGATATATAAGTTATAGCAGTAATTATCCCTTCCCTAGTGAAGCGGACCCCGATTGAAAGGGTATAGGTTATTCCTTATCTAATTAGAGGCGATAGGACCCTTACCAATTAGCGACAAGGGGAAAGGTCATTTCCCAACCAATTTTAGACAAGGAAAGGTATCCCTACCTACTGAATAAGGTGATGGTGTTTTCCCTGATCTCGCTGATTCTTCCACCGGGTGGGTGGGGCCTGTCGGAAAGCGTTCGATGGGAAGGTATTTTGAAAACGACAGCGGTGTGCATCATGTAACTCCCTCCTAGGCTGTTCGTTGCTCGTAGAACAAATTCAAGTGTGCTTGCTGCTGGTAGAATTAAATTCAAGGGTCGTAGAACAATAAATCAGGGCGTCTCCTTCTTCTTGATGCTTCTTAAGGAAGGAGCACCTTGAGCAACGTCAGCACTCAATAAAGTGGACACATTGAGAGATATGTTTACTCATGAGGTTCAGCTCTGCTTCTGTCACTGCTATATAGATGTGTAGGTCATAGCATGGAGCCCAGTGAACCCTTAGCAGTGGACCTGTGCTACTTTACCCCCGCTGTCTTGCCCCCGTAGGGAGCTGTCGAGTGAAAGCTCCTTGCAAGAAATGAATGAAATCACGTGACATGAAATGAAGAATGTGAACGCTGATGCATCGGCATCGACTCTAACCATCGGCATCGTATATGATTGATCAAATTGATCCATAATATACGCTGTTGGGGGCCGGGGTCCGCGGAGGGAGCTTTAAATGTAACCAGTAGCAGATCCAATAGCAAAGACAGTAGTAGAGAAAGGGGGGGCTTACTACGCTACAGTAACAGAGGGAGCATAGAAAGTAGCATATATAAAGACAGAAGCAAGGGTAGCAGGAGAGCCAGGACCAGTACCGGTAAATCCAGTACCAACACCAGCAACAGTAGATCCTACAGAGATATAGCAGCCTACAGCCGCAACAGTCGATCCAACAGTTGAGTCAGTAGATTATGTCGATTATGCAGTTGTTTATTCTTTTTATTAAGTTGATCCAGCCAATGAAGCAGTCGTTTCAGTGGTTGATCCTGACCCAGTCCCAAAGGAATTATTACCCAATTCACTTTCAGCACTCATGTAATATTGGCATGACCAAGTTCATACCTATATGGTTGTCGTCAACATCTTTTATGTTACCTGATCAGCTGATGCCTCATGGGAACTCACATGATCCTTTCATAAACCCCTTTGATAAGCATCTTCTTGTCCATATTATTTATCATGAGGTTTACTATCATAGGTAGCCGCATTATAAACATCTTCAACCATGTATTTAACCATTCCTGGTTACACAATCATAAGCAACCACATTTAGTCATCACACCATACTTACTACTTATGTAATAATATATTCTATTTAGCCAACATGCAATATCACACATGTGCTCAAGCATATTTACATGCACTCTACCACATATTATCCCTCGGTATGTCTACTAGTGCATATGTATTCCAACTATTTGACTCTCTTGCATTCATCAACATTCTCATGCCTTAAATATTTAACACCTAGCATATTTATCACCCTAGAGAAATATAACAACACAACAAGAGAAGAAGAGTTAAGGTCTTCTCCCTTCCAATTCCCACAACGTAGTTTATCTATTCAATGGACTTACTTCCAATAACACAATAGAGAATTAGTTGTTATATTCTCACCCAAGTAGCATTACTTAGTTCATACACATTAGATATACTTGCTACTTCAAAAGTATAAAACTCTACTCTACTAACAAAAAAGAGTTTAGGGTGATAAAAGCTTCCTCATTTCCGTATCTTCCTTGCTGACCACATGCATCATTACTGCTGCAACCAATTCTTGGCATCTTTCCACTTCCTTTGATGCTTAAATTGCCTCTGCATTCTATCCATTTCTAAGAATTGTTGCTCCATTTTCCTTGAGCAGTTCCAACCTAGCCATACTTGGCCTTTCCTCATTATCATAAATGCATTCCTAGAAAAGCCCATCTTTTCATGTTGTATTATTCCTAGAAAACTATAGCTCTCATGTTATTCTGGCTACTTCCATACTTATGCATCCTTGCCCTTATCTCAAGTTTCCCTTAAGCCTTACCCAACTATGGAACTTTCCCTTCATTCCTTGAATAATTCTAAGCCAAGCTCCATTCTGTCTCTCAAGACGGTTCCACACAATGGAGTGCTTCATTCCCTTGAGAGAAGATCCCAAGTGGATTGAAGTTCATCATTCCCTTAACATGGTCTCAGATGCTTTCAAACTTCCTTTGATTCTCAACATCTTACTCTTTCTTCCCATGATAGTTTAGACCCAAGCATAACTTGGTCCTTTATCATTAGCTACCTACTAGGCAAAGTGAAGTTAAATCATGCATCACATCCTTTATGCATCAGTTATTGGCTCATATCCTGCAACTTTTCTATTTACACACACATCTTATCCAATAATATGGTTCACCCATCTCATACATTTGAGGTACATGCCATCTTCCGCTTGGCATATTTCCTATACCGTCCAGGCTCTCAATGGCCTTTTTCATAGGCAATAATCATGATGCCCATCATGCTCTGCAACCATCATTGCTTGGTTTCCTTTCCCTATCCTAAGGGATCAAGGCAAGGACAACCTTTTTTTATGCACAAGGATATCATCCTCTACTCGATAGGTTGGTATATTTCATACCTCTACTAGCCATTCTCTTGTTGTACTCAATGACAACTATAATAACTAAAAGCATCACAACTCTTATCTGCAATTAAAATTGCATTCACTGGATGTAGTTAATGCCTTGCATACATTCTTGCTACAAACATTTATTTCTGGTATTACCCCTAAATACCAAGAGCATTCATAGCTCTCTTTCTTTATAAAGCATATTAGCACTTTGCTAATGGTAATTAAATGCATTAGATGCACTTTTGAACCAACATCCTTGGCTCCTTCTTTGCAAGATTGCAATTCTATATTTCATATGCTGATCTTGATCAATGAATTATATGCATTCTTGCTAAGGCACTAGCATCCTTAGTCCTTTCTCACAATCCTGATCCTTAACCACATTTACAGATCATCCTTTTCATTGATGACAACTAGCTTGCTCATTGGCAAGCATTGCTATGATACTCTCAATGTAGTATCCTTGCTTATTAAATTAAGTTAACATCCTCCCATGTATGTTACATTACATAGGATATACAATTATTTTAAGGCTTATTCATGCCTCCTTCATACTTTGGGTTTCATTACATAGCTCTTTTATTCCAAGTTAAGGCACTCCGAGTTCCTGCACATAGAGAATTCCTTTTTTTCATCTGAAGCCCAGAGGTTCTGCTATGCAATTTATCGAAAATTAACCAAAAACACACATTTTTGTTTACAACATGAGCCTTCTACTCTTCCATCACTTCCAAGTGACTAGAGACGTACACAACATGAATTCACACAATTATTGAGCTTCTATATTGAAAAGTAACAAAGGGCTTAAAAACGTCTGGAGCCCATTAATTACAAAAGACCAGGCTTGAAGCTTGCACCCTCTTCACTGCTATAATCATGGCCAATAAACTATGAAATCTACGACATATTTAGGCCAAATGCCCCTTTCTCTTTCCCCGCCTTAGTATTTCTATTTTAGCCTTAGAAGCGGTAGTATGGAGACCAACCGTTTCAACTCCCATGGTAAACGAATCAACTGCAACTGATGTGGACTGTAAGCGGTCTCAATTTCATTATTGGTTTCCTACTCAATCTCCATTAAAGATCATATGTTACATTCACATTACAAGTATAAAAAAAAATGATTGGATCGGGAGTCATAGTAGATTAGAGAAATGAGCTAGTACAGCATAGTGTCTAAATGCTATTTATCTCCTATCATTCTTATATGACTGCACTCCACTTTTCTAGATATACATATAGTGGTGGCACATTCACATGTTGGGGTTAGCCATTGTAAATCAAATAGATGTCATGGACAAAACTAAGCTATCCCAATTCTCAACATGTTTATAGCTCTTTTCAATACCCTTATCGAGCTGGGCCTATGGTTGATTGAGTACATTTCCTGGATGTATTAGTGTATAATGGTGGTAGGCTTCTATTCATCCTCAAACATGGTTATACATCACTTCTATTCGGAATACTTATTAATACTCCCTCTACTACTGTTATTCCTATTATATACTTCCTCATGTGAGCATCACTACGTAGATAGGCTTATTGACTTGTCTGTGATACAGATCTAGACCTAGATTTGACTCCTCTTAGCTCGCCCCACGGCTCACCTATATAATGCTCTAGTAGATAGATATACTAGAGATATCTTCGTCCTACTAAATTAGAGCTAAAACTAGTTTATCCACATATGCTTAGTAGTGCTCGATGACCCAATCACTTATTATGTAGGTAATAAGAAATAAGTCACTTCTCCTCATCTTATACTAAATAACATTCTTGTTTCATGCTAGCATGTTTTTCACATATGCATTTCATGCCAATATGAATTAGAATATGTTTCATATATCTCTCCGCGTAAGCACTTTAGGCCTCCCCAGTTACGAAGTAGTTTCAACACATTGGTAAGAGGCGCCCACTGGTTATTATCCCTGTTATTTATCCGTTACCCCAACCACGCAATCCAAACTCATTCCCTTGCACAAGAGTAAGAGGACAGAGGGATCAGTGGTTTCCAGATACCATTACACATTCTCTTGGTCGAGCAACCTACGTAGAATAGGGGCTAAAATAGTGTGAAACTCCTCCTCCAATAGCCAATAACAGGTATGCTTTTCTCTCTACGGTTATGCCAACAAGAACGACCAGGACAAGGTGAAGAAAGCCTCACTCTCCAACCGACTATAGTAGCATGAAACGCGACGCACTTTTTTGTCATGCTATTAATGTGATTAGAGGACGTAGTTAGCAGTGGTGCCTACGAATTAGTGCGTTGCTTCGACTTAGTAAACAGGGGGGATTTAAGCGCTTATATGTACTACACCTAATTTGATAGAAAATTAGAAATAGCTGTAGGTTATAAATAACTAGTGAGGGCATACAGTTCCTATAGCATCTAGGTACGGCGAACCAACACACGGGAATTCGGGCGCGTGTCGGAGGCTTGCTTGTTGTATCATGTAAAGCTAGGCTCGTGCTACTGGAGGTGCTTTTATAGATCGTAAAGGTCAACTTCGATTATATCAATCTATTACGAGTGAGACTCAATCAATTGGGATTGGATCAATAACTGCGACTCGAACTAAGTTGATTGGGGAACCAATAAAGGCCGAGTTACTTGGGACAAAGTGAGATGCATAGATAGTCGAAAGCCCACAAGTCCTAAAGCCAGGTCCAGCAGCAGCTTCAGTAGCACCAATTGCAGAGCTTACAGATGTAGATGCAGAAGCAGCAGCTAGAGCACATTTAGCATCCTATCTAATTGAAGTCCCAAATAGAGTTGTTGAATATATAGTTGACTCATAATCAATTGCAGTTTTTTCAGAGAATGCAGATCCAACGTTCCTACATACTTAACAAACTTAATTGTTCCTAGGAGTGATGCAGAAGCAAAGGTGGAGCCTGTTGATTCAGTGGAACCATAAGCAGCACCTGTCGAAGAAGCACCAGTAGGGGAGAGCCCACTTGGTAGTAGAGCCTAGGAAAATATGGAAATCTTTTAATTGGACCTTGGCTAACGTTCATGTGCTCTTAATCGGCTACTATATACTAATCCTTAAGCTATATGGCTGCTACTACTAGTGCCTATTCCACGACGGCCTCTTACGAAGATGATGATGCTCGTGATTCATATGCTGGTGGGTCTGATGTCCATGATCGAGATGAAGAGTATAAAGGATACCTAGGAAGTAGCATGGACGGGACCCAAAAGGTCGTAGTGCGCTGTCCGGCCGGCTCAGCAATGGGTATTCTTAAAGGCCCCGAAAAGCGTGCTGCTAAGAATGATGATCCACCAGATCCAGTTGATTAGATTGATCCAGTGGTTTCGGTTCCGGGTCCATATCAAGTTGGAAATGAGCCTGCTGATTCATAACCAGCAGAAGAGCAGCGAGCAGATTCACCAGTAGCAGACCTACCCTATATCGTAGTTTAGCTCGAGCACTTCCATTCATTCATCTGCTTTCCAGTACATGTGTCAGGGTTATATATATAATAGTCCTATACCATGTGTAGCTTACGTCACCGCGATTAACCTCACGTGAACTCCCATATACTGTATGCCTGTCACTTGCTACCGGCATTGGTTCGGGGCTGTCACCATGCCTATTGCTTATCACATGCTTAAATTTGGGGTGACATTTGTAGGTTCACTATTGGTTGGTATTAAAGATTAGTGCATTTCGAATCTAGCTATCATGCTTCTAAACCAAATGAACTTTTTTTTCGATCAGGTGCGGAGTTGGAGCTAGATATGCAGTGACTAGGCCATCAGACTATGATCCGAATGGGCACCGACGTAAGAGCAATCTGTGCCTCATGCGATTGGTACAAATGGGATTTCGGGAGGCTCGATGTGCCACGATTATAGACCTAGCAGGGGGATTAAACTGAATAAAACCGTGATAGACCTATTGAGCTGCTGCCACAATTGGTATGTCGGCCAAAAGCATGATGTGGCCCAGCGGAAGCACTTACTACACGTAGTGATCCCAGGCAGTACCTGCTTATCAATGGCTTGTTATATTGATCAATGGCATGGCTGGCCCTTGGCTGGACGAGGCGGGCGTGGATACTTAGTACTTATTGCATACGCTGACTGTACCAGATGGGCCCGTACGGCTTAGAGTGAACTTCGACTTCACTCAATATCGCAAGACTAGTGATACCACTTAAGTTATCCCCCTAGGAAAAAGGCCCCGGCTACCAGCGTGGTTACTTTAGTGAACCCTATCCGGGCTTATATACCCATACTTATTACTGGACTTGGTTAAATACTGGTAAGGGCTATACCAGAACCTAGGGTGTCTCATGAGCTGTCGAGTGCCTCTCCTAACCCCGAAGGTTAGCCTTAGTTGGCTATGCTCATTCGCCCGGGTAGACTCTACTGCCTTGCCCTTACGACATATGCTCGGACCTCGCAACCGGAGAAGCGAACTAGGCAGGCAAGTTGGTCAACCCCAACGCCCACGATTTATCACTTTTTATATACTGGCGAGGGGAGCAATGCACTCAAGGGGCTAATAAACTAGGGAATATTTTTGACTGAGAGAGACAAGGAAGGCCCTCGGCCTCAGATCCCACTTGCTTCGGCCACCTCCGCACAGATTGGACACCTTCGAACCAATTCACTCTTATTTCCCTGTACTTCCAGCAAATAAAGGCACCAAGAGGCAGACAGAAAGCCGCACTACATCAGCAATTATATCCGTTAAACCTAGGGAGGTCACTCATAAGAAGCCGACGATACCCTTACGCAATTGTCGCTTCAGATCCCGGGACAGTTCACACAGCACCGGCGTATCGGGGGCCTCTTCCAGGCCTCGGTAGCGGATTACATCGTGACAGCAAGATATACCTCAGATCTGCGCTTCCGGCACTACCAGATCCTCCGATCAGTCATCGATCCGGCACTTATTCCTTTCGGCCTCTGACGTTAGGAGATATAGATATACAGGTATTGGGACCTTTGTATCAGGAGAGGGAAGTTGTCCCTCCCCCTTCCTCATCCTCATAAGGCTGCTTCCGGAGGCCTTTATCGAAGCCTTTTGATGATACATCCTCCACAGATTGGGGGTTATCTTGGTTTTGGTTCTCAGCAGCTTTATCTGCGGTTCCACTTTGCTTTCTGCTACTTATATTTATACTTTAGTTATTATTTAGCATAGATTCTATTTGATCGCATATGCTTTTTTAGAAGCGGCCTTGGCGCTACCACTTTTGACAATGCACTGTTTACTTAGCAGTCCCGTTGGCTCAAGACCAGTGTACCCCATAATGGATCAAGTGAGCCCAGCCCCTCTCAAGCCATACAAGTGCAACGGTGGTTCCTGCTATTAATAATGGTTAGCCCAGTTGCGCTAACTCCTTATCCCGAATCTGCTCCTATGCGGTCAAAGGAAGAAGAAAGGCGTATTACTCTATTTTCTTCCTCATGGACCTCCGCCCGGTGTCGAAAGATCAACTGCAAACAACCCTTGGCCAAGGAGATAAAAGACACTAGGTTGCGACGACCTTTGCCTGAATCTACCGAAGTCTAATGACAGAGGCAATCCTGGTGGACACATGATATGCTATGCCACAACAGTCTGTGAGTTAATAGATTGGGATGCGGCTTTCACTCTTCCGAAGAACTTGATAGGGTTATGCTTCCACCAAACCTATACGTTTTCTGTTGACCCACCGGCTGAATAGTAATAGTTTTAGCATAGTAATTATTCATCCGGTGTTTACGCATAAATGTGTCCCTCGCATTCGCTGTTGCTGGCGAGGAAATAGAGGGGATAGCAATAAATAAGGTTTAGAAGCCGGCCTTAAGCGAGGGAGGAGGATGGAACTTAAACACATACATTTATTTGGTACCTCTATGGCAGCCAAAAGTATTTGGAACTTAATTACTAAGGATAGCTTGTGGAAGAGAATTATTGTTCAGAAATATTTAGCTCCTGGGTCTATGCTGGACTGGATTAAGAAGTTACAGAAAGAGCTTTCAAAATGTCTCCAATCAATGCAAAGCCACGTTTAACCTTTGCTCAACAAGGTAAAAGCGTTAGCCGGGACTCCCTATTCACTTAGATTGACCAGGAAAGTGAAAAAGGGTAAGAGTTATCTCAGCTCCATATTACCAATACAGAGGCAAAGTCAGCATCAGTAGGAGCAAAGCCCGTTTTAGGCCTATTGATACCGAATCAGTTGACCGGAACGTAATAGACTCATTCTTACATTCTAACAAAAACTCGTAGCGGACACGAATACTTGGCCCTTCCCGAACCCTTATATTATACAGATTAATATATATATCCTCCAGGTCCAGAGCTCATTTAAGACCCAGTGACAAATTGTAGATTCCCTTCTTGTAGTAAGAGATAGTAAGAGAACTGGCATCTAAGCCAGAAGCTAGGGCCTAGGCACCATAAGTATAGGCACTAAAGATAGAGCTAAAAGCACAAGTCTTAAGTGGAGTTGAAGGATATATTTGTTCATCGGTAACCAACCGTATCTCTTCATTGGAGCCCGGGCCCACGCGAGCACTTGGCGGGTTATTCTCTCTTACTTAGCTCGGTACAGGAAAGATATATCTTGTATCCCTTCATATCAAGAGTAAATGCGCTTCCAGGCCAATCACTCGTGGTCTGAATCCTTTAAGTCCAGCAGCTCCCTATCATACAGGGCTATCTTCCTCGGATCCCTGTACTTGTTAAAGAACTAAAGCAAATACTCTTAGCTTACTTCATTTACCTTATTCATAAAAGTGAGAAATATGCACTAATATGCTCGGACTGAGTAGTGTAGGTCAGGTACGGGTACGGGTATAGATTCCTTCATCAAGAAAAAAGCCAAAGTTATCCATGGGCAAAGGATAGATAAAGGGTTGGGTTCTAATAAATATGCACTAGAAGCCAAAGAAATTGGACTGAGCTGAGCTATTGGAAGGATTGGTATTACACGGTCTGAAGCTAGTATAAGTCCAGATATACTTAGATGATTATAAATATGCACAAGTAGGAGATCCCGTTGATCGGATCGATAGCTCTAGAAACCAGCATAAGTAACTCTTTACTCTTGGTGCCCCACCCAATAGAATAACGTAGGCCGAAGGCGCTATGGTAACTGCGATGGTTCTATAGAAAGAAGGGGAAATAGCGTCTCTGCTTAGCGAACTGCGACGCTAAGACATAGGTTTTTAATTCAAGCAGGCAGGATAGTCTTAACTGCCTTAGAAAGGCGGCTTTAGAGCACTAACGAGGCTGTGAAGCTCCATGAGTAGGGCCGCGGCATGTAAGCTTGCACTAATGGCTCAGGCTCTAAAGCATAGGTAGTTGGTTCCGGGATTTGGCACATACCTACCTAGCTAATTCCGGGAAATGTACGTACCTACCAGCACGATCGTGTTGTTCCGGAAACACCATACATCTACCTACCAATATGTTGTGTTCTAGGTAAAGTGCTCTCAATTCGCAGAATTTGAAAACAACGAACTAAAAATGGAAGCTCGTCGAAAGTTGATGCCACACCCCTTGCCCTCAAAAGGACAAGCCCTCCGGACCTCCGGGTCCTTATTATAATGAAAATGGTTATAATACTTATTATTATGATTTAATGCTATATTCCGTGTCTGCATAATAACCTCCAGGTGGAGATTCTACTATAGGTTTAGGCAGAGGTGTTGCACTTGAAGCTTCACTTGGATTATTCCGATTCTGCGAGCTTGATTCTGTGAAAGGAATAGACACTTGATCTTCCCCTAAGGGAGGCGTCTGAGTGGTTGTTTCCGCTACAGTTCCCTTTTCGAGTAGAGAACGTAGTATTCAAACTTCCCTGTAGGTTCACCAAGGAGATCGACCTAAGGGTCACCTTTTTCATACCTTTCTCTTTCTCCTGAGTGGACTTTTTCTTTCTTCTTTATTTGGCCGGCGTTCTCTTTCCATTTGCAGCTCTCACTCTGTTTCTTGTGCATTCCAGTAGCAAGTTTCACACTCGCAGATGTCCCACCAGATGTGGCCATCTTCTTCTACTCCCTGACGGAAGGGTTTGCCGTTTTGGTGGTAAGCAATAATAGGGAACTTTGAATCAGGAGCAGGCCTCAGTATCCCTCTTTTAATCAAAGGAGCAAATGCCAGCGGCGTGTAAAAGGTTTGTCGAATGGGGGAACCCTCGAGTTGATAGGCAATGATGGGGGAATCATGACGCCGGTAGAAGCAACCCTTTTTCAATCAGAGGAGCGAGCAAATGTAGGCTGATCCAACTGAGCCCTTGGGAGGTTTTCATTTCTGTCTGATCATGTTGACTTCAGGGATTTAATCTCCTTCTTCCAACCTTACGCGGACTATGACTCCGGGGCGTGTGATCAACTGAGAGGGATCGAAACTTCTCCTGCCTATGCTGATTCCGTTTGTCGAGGGTCCTGCATTACTACTACTGCCATGCGTAGGGAGGGGATTCTGAATGACATTTGGCTTGTTTTCCGGCTCGGCTTGGAACTTTAGAAGGTTCACGGAGATCCTGTATCTTATGCTTCAAGGCAAAACATCTATCTGTCCAATGTCCTGGGCTACTCGAATGAGACGCACATCTTGCATTGGGATCATACCACTTGGGCAGGGGGTTACATAAAAGAAAGCTACATTAGAACTCCATCGGTTGGATATTCCAGTAACCGGATAATTAGTTCTCTTATTCATTAGGTAGCCTTTTAGCCAATCAAAGAAAGGTACAGATTACTCTAAAGAACTCTTAGAAGAGTCTAGGCAGGGCGGAAGGAGTGGTATTATGTTGCAGGGAAGAATGCCGTAAATAACTGCAAGAATATAAGCAGTAGGAATATGTTTGAGTATTTAGCGCCAGTAGGAAGCAGATTACAGGTCCATAAAGTACTAAATAAACACCAAAGCTCCATCAAGTAGTCAGATAGTCAGATAATTAGATCATTAAATCATTCATAAGGTAACCCAGTAGCCCCAAGAAAAGAAGAGTACACATTATAACTGTTAGAAGGATCTAAGCAAGGCAAAAAGAATAATATTACATAGCAGGAAAACAGGAACCAGGGGGGGTGGTCGAGTCAATCCTGGCGTTCCATTATTCCATTCATCCAAAATAGGGAGCTAACTATCTGCGCTGGCAAAAACGTTCAGATCTCTTATCTGCGACTGAAACCCCAAACACTTTCCTTTTTTATCCCAACCGCATCTATCTCCGCTAATACCTCAGCATGATTACGAAGCAACAAGGGGGTTAGAAGGCAGAACAGCTGGCAACTGCTAGGGCGAGGTAGGGGCATGTGAAAGCTGGGATGGAGGCGGATCCCACCTGAACCTCCAACTCCGGAGCTGGTAAGGCCTCCATATTCCCGGATTGAGCCAGTTGAGGGTTTATAGTAGTAGCTTTATCCGGGCCTCAATCCGAATCTATAGTAACAATTGGGTTTTATAGTTCCTCCATAGATGCCCAGGTCCATCATTCGTCAATAGCTATCAGGTCCAATGTACCGCTGGATGGTTCCGCTGCATCTGTAGGTTTCGGTAGCACCAACTTATCTATTTTAGGTGGGGTTGTCCCCCCTGGCACTATATCGTCCGTCTAGTTCAGTCAGCCAAATCTGTAACTAGCAACTCTTCATAACCGATCTCGTAGTTGTAACGACTACTCTTTCTCCTTTCTCGTGCAACGAAAACTAGTGACTGCTAAACGAATTGAGGCGTGAATTAACCAATTCCCATTCGCTCAACAAGACTAGCTGGAATTGGGTCAAGCAGTTTGGCAGCATACATCAGTGAAATCCATCTACTTTGGTAGACCAAATTGATCCTTCGCCCCTAGTCTAATCTGATCCCCGCTGATCCCAGGCATTTAAAGAGTGACATTTAGCCATTACAGGAAGAGGGGGATTTGTCCCGGGTATATCCCTTATTCCAATGCTTGAGTAAAGAACCCATTCTTTACTTACCTATCTCTAGAACGGAGTTGGATATGTTGTGGGAGGTGGCAGTAGTTTGTACCCCGATTCATTCATTCCATGATCGCTGTCCATCACGATTTGACAGCAGAGAATTGACTCCCGGGTCAAAGAGTGGTGCAAGGTGCTACTGCCTTGATTCACCAAGGTGGTGCTGGAGGGGCAGTACGCGAAACCAGTATTCTAAATGTCCCCCGGCCCAGATTGAGTTGCCCTTCTCTACCGGGGGATGGGAGGAAGCAAATAGCTAATTGAAACCCATGCAAATAGATTATATACCAGTGGAATGTGGCGATGCGGACCGGGTTTCAATATACGTGGAAAGAGGCGAAGAAAGCCCCCACTATTTGAATAGTAGGGGAGTGCACCAGTTCTCCCAGTTTTTAGTATGCTCAATAAGTCCCTAACCTCTGCTTCGGTTAATTAGTAAAAAACCCCTTCCAACATGGATGGCTCGATTCCCAACGCATGTATAGTGTAGGACATCACTCCCCTTTGGGGCATCACTAGTGACTCAAATCCGGTTCATGGCTCAGTGGCGAACCCACCCCTATCTCTGAGTTACCAACCGCAAATATATATAGGTTTTCCAACCAGAGATAGGGACCTTATTTTTCCCCTTTTTCCTTAGGTCAATGCACTTATGATCTTCCTTCCTTCTTATTCTTATTATAGTCTATCTCCTTAGGTCAATGCACTTATTAATGGATGGATGGTATAAGACAAAGAAGGAATGCCCCTTACTTGAATCTTGAATGGAATAAAAACCAATGCACTTTCAGACCAAATCGCCTATGTTTTATCCCTTGCCTTACCACATAAGAAGGAACCAATCCCTTAGTAAGAACCAATCCCTTAGTAAGAGTAAGAGTAAGTTACCCAGGGTGCTTTGATCCCAAGGGTGCTTTATTAACCCAGTTACCCAACCACATCGGACTTATACCGTACTTATACCGTCCCCTCCCTTTAAGAAAGAAAGAAAGAAAGAAAGAAAGAAAGCTCATGGTCGGGCCCCGCAGGGCTCTTCGTTCAATCCATTTTTACTCGATTTTCTTCCCTCGATTTGATCGATCTTCAAAGTCTTTGAAACCATAATTACATATAATAAAGAGTTAGACTCTTCCTCACTACGTCATCTCTCAGAAGGCTGTCTAAGAAGGCCTCTCCTCCTCGATCTATCTGTTTGCTCGACCGTTTGTTTAGCCTTTCCCAAGGGGTCACATTCCGAACACTGGTGGGCTTCAATTGATTCTAACGTCATAGACTGACTGTCCGCTACACTCAGACTGGAGAGCTGCCATCCAATTCGGGCAAGTGAGCTCTACCAATACTTCGGGTTCGGAAAATCCCAATTCTATAGTCACATAGTCAAAAGCTCAGCAAATCCAGTTAGCTAGTTTACCATATAGTTCCTAGATTACCAGGGGTGTATAGCTCAGTTGGTAGAGCATTGGGCTCTTAACCCAATGGTCGCAGGTTCAAGTCCTGCTATACCCAAAGAAGGATCCCCTATTAAGTGAGATAGCCTGAAGTTGACTAATAAATTTTGCATCAGTGGATGAGCGATAGGAAGGGAGGAGGGGAACCCAACCCCAATGAAAGTCATTGTCTCCCCTTCAAGTCATGAGGCACCGAACTTATAGGAGGGAACCCGGTACTTATAGGAGGCTCCAGTCATGAGGTTACTTATAGGACCTGAAACCATAATTACATATAATAACCAGACTCCTGCCATGCCACTAGCCCACCCCTAACAGCCATATGCCAGCTATGAAAGAAGCCATGCGCATAGAACCAGCTCCTTCAAGCCACGGGAAGGGGAAAAGAGGTACGAGAGAATATAGACCCCGCAGCTGGATAACACATCGATGCTTGAAACAATGGAGGGAGTGACCACAGAAGAGGACAGTGAGGAGCCAGAGGAACGATAGGATCTAGAAATTGGAGATAATTGCTAAAGCCGAGTCTGAAGTCAGTTCCTATATCTGTAGTTCCTATATCTGTGTGGATAAAGGCATACCACCGGGTCCTGTATCGAGGGAAAGAGTCTAAGGAAAGAGTCTAATATGCCGAAGCAAGAAATAAAATCACAATCTGGAATTACTAGCGCTTCACCGAACTATTTCTCGTTATGGAAATGCTGGTAATTATGCCTTAACTGTTACTTTGGAAATAGCTTACGTTTCTCAGTGGCACTTGCATGAATTCATAGCGCCATCATTGTTCAGTTCACCGGCTTGAGTTCTAACAGCCCAAGCTGAATGAGAAAGAAAAACCAATTGTTGTTGCTACTTAGTGTCAGCTCCAGCTCCTGTTGCCACTGCTATTGAAGTTGTTTGTTGCTATTTCAGTAACTTATAGCCTTCTAGATATTTTGTTGTGTAGTAGGCCTACCCCTACGACTTACTACTGTAGGGCGGGCTTAGGGCTCAATGGTGGGATTTATGGGGAAAACCCCTCTAAGCCTAGTTCAATATCATGTAGGAGGAAGTAAAGGGGCAAGCATATGTGAGGCTCTCTCTTCATTCATCTCGTCCTTGGATGATTATGGTATTATGCTAGAGTTAAAAGTGTTATTATCGCTGTGAATGATCTCTTTTGCTTTGCACATGAGAAGGGACTAAGTTTGAGGTTATAAACCCTCCTTAGCCTTTTTATGTAATGAGCTGGAAGGTTTGATTAACACATAAAAGTTTGGCTGTTATGTAAGCATGAAGTTTCCCAGCTATATGCTAGTGCGGGTACACAAAATCTGAATGTCTAGCTGTCTAGTGCCACTAAATGTCAGGCTGTATAGTGCGCACGAAATGCCGAATGTCCAGCTGTGTTGTACGGTGTTCCCAGCTCTAATGTCTGTCTGTCTATCTGTATGTCTGTGTTGGTACACGAGATCCAAAATGTCTAGCAGTGTTGTTCTGTCTGTCTGTTTGTCTGTATGTCTGTATGTCTGTGCCGGTACACGAAATCCAAAATGTCTAGCAGTGTCGTATGCTGACATAAAGTGCTTTGGTGAATATAGTGCCTTCGTTAAATGTAAAGTTACCCGGTAGCGTATGGTAAACATTCCTAAAAGTTGGGTATGCTAAAACCAGTGATTAAGACATGCATTCAGTTCGTGCCGGTGGTTAAAAAAACAGATGAGTTTTGTAAAGTTGTGTAAGTTAAAGTAAAAGTGTGTTTAAAAACCAGGAAAGCGATTCACGACTAAGAAGATAGTTCCCGGTAGTTAAAGATGCACATACAAACTTAGAAGGTGGTGGTTCCCTGCCTGAATAAAATGCTTTATAGATTCCTTGCCGGAATTGAATGAAACTTATGGATTCCCAGTCTGTTCAATCAGTGAATAAGGCAAATACCCCATATGGTGTTTTCTGGCCATAAGCGAATAAAACAATTAAAGGTGGTTCCCTGTCTGTTCAATATAAATCAGTGAATAAGGCAAATAACCCATATAGGTGGTGTTTTCGCTGTCTTTTCAATAAAATGCAGTGGGGGCACATGAAACTAAAAGGTGGTGGTTTTCCTGCCTGAATAAAAATTTAATGATTGCTTGTCAGAATCGAATGCTTAATAGATTTCCTCTGTTAGAATTGAATGCTTGATAGAATCAAATGGAGGTTACGGCTGTTCTGCCACGGATCCAACTTGAAAGGAGGTGGTACAGGTTTTGTTTCAATGAAGCTGTGAGTATTATATTAAATGGGAGTGTCCTGCATAAGCAGTTCCCAGCTAAGTAAGCTAGTGCCAGTACATTAAATATAAAGTGTCCAGCTGTGTCGTACGCTGCCATTTGGAACATGAATTAATAACTACCTGTAGCGTCTGGAGCTCTTTCAGGGAGTAATAATTAAACGGAGGATAAGCTGCCTGTTACGTCTGGAGCTCTTTCAGGGAGGGATTGTAACACGGATGATTAGCTGGATTGAGGAAACGAGTAAGCCAGTAATAGTTATTAGTTTGGTCTCATACCACTGTTGATCCTCTAAACCCTAAATCTGAAACCCTCTACTTGATGCTCTAGATATTATACTTACCGATGAAGTAAGGTACCTCACTCACTACTCAAACTTGTAACTAAAGTACTTGGTGTATAAATGCTAGGTCCCATATAATTATGTGTCCCTGAAAGTCAATTTTATAAGTGTCCTTTTACACCTATAACTATATATAGTAGCCCTCCCTCAATAGATGCGCAATCTTCTCGTTGATAAATGAATCCATGTTTCCAACGCTGTATAAAAAGTAATTCGCTTATATGACAATGCAGTCTTCTCGTTGAGCGGTTTTAGTCACTTACTTTGAACCCATCCAGTTGATTACTTTTATGTGCCAGTTAAAGCTTTCCTGCCATCACTTCGACCAGCATTTCCGCTAGCAGCATATCCTGTTCCAGATTCGTCAGTTGTGGATTCATAGCGAGTAAATTAACCAGCATCTAAGGCGTATAAGGCAGCAGGAAAAAAGGCAAAGGCCGTTAGAAGGGGCAACAAAAAGGGTCAGGCACTAAAACAGATAATAAAATGGGCTCCTACAATATATAAACGAGGATAAGGTGAACGATGGCTAGATGGCATTTAGCTAGTGTCCAGACCTAGGCGGCTTGTACTTTTGGTCTAATGTGGCTGGGGCAAGGTTTCGTGTATGCCAGAGAGAAATATGTGGCAAAAGAAGGGGCATGAAGCTTAGCATAGGTAGGGGCTCCCGATTAGTGCGGCTCGGGGCGTATCGAAGTAACCAGGACAGATGGGTTTAACCTGATTAAGATTGCGCTCCCATCCCAACCCAAGAAAAAGCTCCAGTACTCTAGGCAAGAATAGCTAAAAATCCACCCATGCTATACATCGATATATGTCTCTCTAGCTATATAGTCGGGCGGAATATAGTACCTGAACCACAAGACCTGCTAACATTGGGTGAGTTACTCCAGCTCTCCAGACGCTTATTGGGGGTGTTTCCAGTAGTGAAGGTGTGGCCAGAAAAAGAAACTTAGAGTGGTTTAGGGTGTTTGGCTTAGGCTATATCACCCCTGGTAAGCTCGTTAGATATATATATATAACCCAATTAATATTTTGGCTTTTCGTTATTCTTTTAGGTTAGGCATATATCGATACATAGATATCGGGATTAAGGTAATTTAATATTTTACCTAATGGGAGGTAAGGTTAAGGTTGTAAGGGCAAGGGTTGTAAAAGAGCGCTTAGTCGGCCTCCAACTAGCTAGTTCATTATAAGGTTTCAATTACTATTCCTTTATTGCTTGCTAATATAATAACTTAGTTTACTAATAGGCCGGCTTATCCTTTCAAGTGAAAACAAACAGGTCGATCGAAAGTCCTTTATAATACACATCATAGTTTAAACCTTCTTATATATAAGGTAGTTTTTTAGTTTATGGGAGAGTCTTTTTTTAACTGACTGAACTGAGCTATCCCAGATCGATAATTACCTCAAATCAGAGGACAGGGCTCACCTGAGGGTAGGAGGGTGAGGTTTTTACTTCTTAATTTAAGCAATGCCGTGTGAACAGAGAGGGTGGCTGGGTCGGCCACTATTAATGAAATAAATACAAATTGTTCTTCGGTTTAAACTATTATGTGTTATATTAGCGAGCTTCTACTACTAATATAAACTACCGTTCGTTATTATGAATAGGTTAGGTTTAAGGTATTATATTAGCCAGCTTGTTTGTCTTTGAGGTTTTGTGTGTGTTTAATGTAACTAAAACTTTAATGTGGTCTCATCAGTATCTTATGCCTATGTAGAGGTTGGTTCTAAAACTTCATGTGTTTGGGATGATTGATCGAGTGGGACCGAACAGTTTATAACACGTTTTGGGCTTAGACCAGAGATAAAAGCAGTTCGGGAAAGCATACGTGTGATCAGGCTATATATTGACATTAGATCCTATTTTAGAGCAAGCGTTCGTTGAGTCAATCCGGTGGTTTCGGTGTATAAAAAAGTGCTGCTCATGTTGGAAGTTTAAGCTCATTCATTCTTGAACCGTTCGTTTAGGCATTTTTAAACACTTGCCTCTTGTTCTCGTGAATTCCTACGGGCCTCTATTCGGAAAGCCCTTTTAGGGGCGAGCTTTGCAGAACATAGCAAGCTGCATGTATTTGTATAATGTCAGGCGAGTCACTAATCGTACTTCGTAAACATCCAATTCTCTAAAGGTGGCACATGGATGATAACAGTAAAAATACTTGGGTAAAGGTCTCCCCTCCGTAACTGCTATACAACTGCCCCATCCCAATTGCAGGAATAAGGGTCTTCCCTCTCCACATTGCAGGAGGTATTCCCACACAAATTTAATAACAAAAGCAGGAAAAGAGCAGTAGTCCGTAGTACGTATTCCGGTTGAAAGGAAAGTACAGAGGCAAATTAAGTTTTAGCAGATTCAGTTACAGATTACAAGGAAAGACGCAGATTCAGGGTTGAGACGAAAGGACCGCAGTGTAGGTCACCGCTCTGTAGTGTCAGTAATTAATCACTTTGCTGTCTAGTTACCCGCTCTTATCAATTTGGTTTCGCAAAATATATAGGGGATTATTCACGAAGTAATAAGTCTACTGATCAGTAACTAATATTACCCACATAATAAGTATACCTATCTGGGTGGGCTATAAAGAATAGCTAATAAGGGAAAAGATGGTATAAAGGAGGGCCGGACCATCCAGTCTGGGTGGAAAAGAAAGAGCCAATCTGTAGGAAAGAATAGCCAATCTGGGCTGGGTTAAAGAAGAGCGAATCTGGGAAAACAACAACCGAACCCGATCCAGCTCCGTTCGGGAAAGAATTCCCTCACTATCAGAGGGGCCAGGCATGACTTGCCTTATTATTTTAAAAAATAAAAAACAGGGAGAAATGAAAGAATGACAGTCTTAGTGTATCTCTCATATTCCCTTATAAATCTGGTAACATCAGAGGCACAAACAAGGCGGAGCTCCCTAACTAATTGGGAAAACCATGACATTATTTAGACTTTTATCTATTTTTCACGTCCAATTATAGACATAAACCAAAGTAATAAAAAAGGGATACAGAGGAAAATAAAGTGAAACAACCTTTATATTGATCCTTAAAAATAGGTATACATCGAGCCTAACCGGATCTAGCCCGTAGGTAATGGCTCGGTATTTAGTTCGATGATAAGCCCACTCCCCTCTCTCTTCTATCAGTTCTATTCCCGCTTTTATTCCTGCTTCTATATCCCCTCTATCCGCTTCTGTCCAGTCTCTCTCAGTACAGTATCTCAGTCCAGTCTCTGTGCTTCTATAGGGTTACAGTCCAGTCCCCTCTCTCTTCTATCTATCTTCCCGTGTAGACCTATTTTTCAAATAATATTCCCTTATAAAATCCGTTATATTCCCTGTTGTAAAGAAGATATAAAAGGGAGGAAATCCCGATTCATGGAGGGTGGGACTATGACTTGCCTTATGACTTGCCTAATGAAAAGGATCTTTTCACTTGCCTAAAAAAGTTAATAGGTATTATAAAATTATGAGGTGTTCAGCGAAGCCCGGACCATTAGGTGTTTTCGAAGCTAAGAGGAAGGTCAGAGGTGTTCAGCGAAGCTAGGAGGCTCAATTTGGTATTTGCGAAGTTAAGAGGAAGCTAAAAGGTGTATTTGAAGCGTTAGTGAAGCTTAGAGGTGTGGTATTGGTAAGTAATTTATAATACAAAGATATAGGGGGAATG
>Ga0233336_1000032_pt1 | contig 21835 bp, 14 predicted proteins | sample GEONDECOMP225_FD_183636 | JGI IMG/M metagenome (GOLD analysis project Ga0233336, IMG submission 183636) | Leaf litter microbial communities from Shasta-Trinity National Forest, California, United States - GEON-DECOMP-225 | ecosystem: Environmental > Terrestrial > Plant litter > Unclassified...
GGAACTTCGAGAAAGAAGCAGTTTAGGAGAATAACCTTTTAGTTTAGCAAGTCAGGCTAAGTCTTAAGACATCCGGATGGCCCTTTAGAGTGAGTAGGTGGTGTAGTATTCCCAGTTCCCAGCACGAATGATACTCGCATATCTACGTTTCACTTTGCCTAAGTAATCTGAATATGCAATCTTAGGGCATTAGGAGTAGTACTACTTGGAAGCTGCTAATAGGTCTCTCTATCTATATGGCCTTAGGGCAACAAGAAATAAAGACTCTATAATGTAAGTCAGTTCCTATCCTCCTAAGGAGGGTATAGTTTAGTTCTTTAATGATATTATGGGGATGAAATTCCTATTCCTTCAATGTTAGACCAGTAAAGGGGATTAGTTCTCTCTAGCTTGACAACCACCCGATAGGGTTTACCTTATTAGAATTAATGAATTGGAATATGGGGATTCCCTAGTTTTAGATAGGTTGAAGCGTAGCAAAGCGAAGAAGCAGAGATCGCATCTCTACGTTTACCTCTTCCGAGGCGGGACGGGGAGTGAGTAGCAGCAGCCATAGGGTATCCATCCAATAGCCGAGCCGAGCATTGAAAGAAAGTCCCCATTGAGCGGTTGAACCATAGGATAAAACTAGTCGTCCCCAGTGTGAGGTTGGTCCGGGAGACCTAACCAGGAGATCTAGCCATAGCAGTCATATAGAAGTATATAAGTAAAGAAAGGCAAGTGGAATTGATAACTCATTTAAAGGGCCGGAGCAGTCTTGAACGATGATTTCATTATTCGGGATAAATAAAGAGGGTTCATTTACCGAATTCCGCTATACGAATGGTTGAAGGGTCCTGATCGCCTTCCTATTGGTGCTACTGCTGAAGGAACCTCGTGTTATTAAAAAAAAGGATTCCCAGATTGGATTATTCCAGCTAGGTCAGATAAGGGAGTGGCTACCCACTGGAACCTATTTGATGTGCTGCTTGCACCAAGATATAAAGGATCTTGCTAACACTAATACAAATAACCATATCGATCGTAGTTGGGCCGAGGACCCGAGCAAGTGTAAATATTGTAGTAAGCTTAAAACGGTTAGTTTCTTTTCTTGGGGACCATCCAACCAGTATTGATATGGAGCTGATAAGCTTCTGTCTGTTAGTTGTTAGAGCATCCCATCAGCAAAGCTAACCACCGCACCCTCCTTAGCCGCCTATGGTGGACGTAGGCGGGGAGAAACCCAATAGCGCTCGGGTGGTTACCCCTTGGTAACAGAAAAGGAGAACGTTGTTATCCATTTTCAAAATTGAATGACCTGTCCAGCTCGGTTTTGTCAGTAAAATTCACAGGGGGTAAGACGCCAATGAAATGGGCGACCAATGTCCATGCTGAGAAGGAGGGCATGAGCTGATCCATAATATTTGAAGACTTTTTTATTCTTCCCTGATCTGCAACTACAGCCAACCTATTTCTAGCCCTTCTTAGCATTCTAGTGTATACTTCAATCTCATCTAGTCTAATCTGGTTGCCCCATGAGGATGGTGAACCCCAGGTCTGTAGGAACACTCTATCACTAAGAAAAGTGATAATTTGTGCTACTTATACCACATCCTTCTTGTCAGTGGCTTCCTAGCTATGAAGCGTGGTGGTACAACTGGTCACCACTATTCTTTTTGTAATGCCCAGCTGGCACATCGTTTGATTTTGGATAAAGTTCACCATATTGAGTATTGCACCTAATACGTAAGTACTGTGTGCCACTTCATCTTTTGTCTCATCGAGGTGCCTCATAATACATGCCAGTGGATCTCATCAAATTCCAAGTTAAACTCTATACGCTCGTGGAGATTATGCATGTCCTCTATCACCTAGTCCCACCTGGACCCCCTTAATGCCTCTGAGTTTAGCAATCAACTTGGCTTCCTCCTGGGCCTTTTAAAACATAGCTTTCCAGTAATCTCTATCTTTTTTTTCTCAATTCCACATGGGCCCTCTCATTTTCCACCTTACTCAGTGCCTCCTAAAGTTTTAGCCCTTTTTTTATAAGGTCATTCTTCCACTAATAAGCTAGAGTTCTAGAGCTAGTGGCCTGTGAAACTTCTATTTTATTTTTTTTTCCATTTTCCATTCCTCCAACTCTCTGTTGAGCTATTAAACCCTTGTAATTAATTGTTCTATATTTGGAACCTCCCCTACAAGGAAGGGTAACAGTTGTGGAAAGTGATTTATTTTGTCGTTCCAATGATAACTGTAAGCGAAGCGTCAAAATCTCTTCCTAGGCTTCATCAAGTTGGACTGCTTAGGAGACCCTTTCACCTCTTTATAACTCCAGAGATGCCACCGTTGTTTAAAGAGCCTCCTTTATAGTCTTTAGGGTAGAATTATCCTTATTTAGTAATTTGCTTTTCCCTTCTAGGGCTTCTTTTTTTACTGATAACTGAATGACCATGTAAATATCTGCTTGGGTTCTGAATCTCTCTAAGGCTATGATCTACTATATTTGATCCCTTAATAGATTGATGGCCTCTGTTGTTGTCTGGGGATCCTCTCCCAATGAAATGAATTTGTCCTACAAAAAACACTTTTTTGGTTTCTAGAGCCCTAACCCTTGCTATTTTATATTTCTTTTTATACAGTACAGTACTTGAATTTATCTTTCAATTCTCATTTTCATAGGCTTCCCTTACATATTTATAATCGAATTGCGAGTCTTTTTGGCCAACGTAATGTTATCAATTGGGGGTAATTCTACAGTTTTTATATTTACCTGAGCTGTCGTCAAGTCCTTTGACATCATTTATGATTTCATCTTTCACACCTGGGGCTCCAAAGTGGTGAGGGTAAGCTCCTTTACATTGCCATCATAGGTAGGAAGTATCCTAGGTGGGGCCATTGAATCCGTTGGCTTGAAAGTGGAGAGGGATTTTTTGTTGGCCTTCCTATTATCCCTCTACTCCTAAATGAAATCCTAGGAATCCACAATGTCCAAAGGTTGGACCACATAAAGCCATGAGGGAAGAGAGCTTGTATCCTGAGAGGCTCCAGCACTAGAAGTGTTCAGAGACCCCTCCTGGCACCGAAGGGAGAGAATATGAATTTATTTTGGGGGGTCAGGGGGGAGGATGGAACAAATTGTGTAGTGTGGGAGGTAATTACTGTTCTTCTTGGCATGTTTGACTCAGTTGGAGCATTCTCAGCTCCCCCTTCTATTCCTGCCCTTTTCTCTTCAGTTTTTGTTTTATTAGGGGTGGTTTCCTCACTGTCTTGTCTATTTTCCCCTTTTTATCTCCTTGAGGATATACTGATTCTTTGTTTTCCACTTCCCTTTATACCTCTTATCTTTTGTCTTATTCCTCTTTTATTTTATTTTATTCTTCTTTATTCCTTTTTTTTATCCTCGTGTTTTATTCTTTGTTGTGCCTTCTTCTTGTCCCTGTCTCTCTTCCTCCTCCTTCTTCTTATGATGCTCTTCTTGCTTTCTTCTCTACCGCTTTTCCTGCTGCTTTTGTCTTGGTGCCTCTTTATCTTTCTGTTGTGCTTCCTCTTCATTGGATGGTGTGAAGGTAGATTGCAAATCCCATTTCTCTATGATAGGGGCATTGGGCCAGCTCCCAATCCAAGTCCCCTTAGTTTATACTCCACTAATAAAGTGATTTTTAGGCCGGAGACCCGATTGAAACCTTGCTGCTTACTGCTGATCGAGATCTTGCTACCTGCCTGAGATATGATCTCTCTTGCTGCCTGATCCCGCCTGATCTCTTGCGACCTTACGACGATGAACTTGACGACTTGCTTGCTTGATATATAAATGTATGTGTGGGGGGGATGAAGGGTACTAAAGAGAAGATATAGTAATAGAGCTAATTATGAGTCAGTATGTTTATGAAGGGGACGCTTTTTTTTTGTAAGTAGGGGGAGTTTGTTGGTAGCACATTTATTTTATTGGTAGATGTTTTTCTTCCTGTGGCCGGTGGTAACGCCTATTCTGAATATGTGTTATGGCGGTAACGTTCTTGGGATATGTGGCAGCTTTTTGTGGTAATGCCTTTCCTGTAGGATGGGTCAGTTTATCAACGTTAATTATATATGTTATTCACAATTGTCTCGGCAACTTCTGAAAACAGATGAAAATGTAAGTAAGATCGTGATTGGTTCCAAAACATACAAGAAGAAATCCAAGAAGAAATGCTCCATCGGTTCCCAAAGATAAAAGAAGATGTTTAAACCTGGCATTTAAACCTGGCATCGCATCATCGAGTAGCGGGACATTGACTGCATAAACTAGTGGCTATCATAAATTATTGTTTCTGGGCTGACCGGCTTGCAATGACCTTCCGTAATTGCAGCTAAGAGAGAGGGGTCAAGGGTATAGGGCAGAGGGTAGATTTCGAGATGGAGGGGGGTCGAGTTCGAGGTAAAGGGCTGTGGTAAATGATCTGAAAGGGTATAACCCAGTAAATTGAAAATAAATTTTAGTGCCCCAATGGGCAGCCTTGGCCCATATAAAGAAGATATTTTATTAGCCAAGAATGGCGAATGAGTCTGTTTTCTCGAACCGGTAGCTCATCCAAGTAGCCCAGTCGAGTAGCCCGGGAGCAAAGCTGAGTATTAAAGCAATTTATTTTCCATTTGATTAGCCAAGTAGCCAAGCCAAGCAATGACCGGCTTACAATGATCGACTATTGTAAATGACCTTCTAGCTCTGATTGTTTAGTATTCCCGGCAAGTACAACTGGCACTGACTGGGGGACTAAGACTAGGGGCTATTACTAGCGTTCGTTTCTTGGCTATGACAACTTTATATCGTCAATGAGAACAGGCTATGATTGGTGTTTATGGGGGGATATGTCTGGCGGATCATCGAAAAGTGAATTAATGTATGTAACGCATTGTCATTCCTTACATCCATTTGAGGTAGGAACGATAGTTCCATAGCAGTAAGCGCATGTAAATTCAAGTGTTCCATAGCGGCGGTCATCTTTTTTTTTTTATGGCCTTTATCTCGGGTCTGGATTGACCGGGTTCTGGATTGAACGTGGACTTATCTTTTATCACCTGGGGTCCATCTCTTCTCTTCTCGTCAGTTGGTAACTTTGGGGCCATCTCCTTTACTTTCTCTGGTCCAGTGTTGATGTGGGCCTTCCTTATCTCGCTGATGAAGGGGGCAATAGCATCCCGCCAATCCTAGGGAAATTGAAGGAAATGGCCTAGTTAATTAATAATAAAATCCAGTTTGAGTCCCCCAGGGATGCCTTGGCTCCTAAAAAGAGGATATTTTCATGACAAAACCAGCAAATAAGAATGTTTTCTAGAATCTGGAAGTAAACTTAGTGTTTGCCCCGAACCAGGTATTAAATCAATAAATCTAAACTGGTAGGATGGGTGAGAGCCAGGAGCTATAAATTTATGCCTTAACCTTTCAACTTCTGCCATAAACTATTAGCCTTAAGCCAGAATCACCAAGTAACGTATAAACAGGCCCAAGCCTTGAACCTAGAACCTAGATCTAGACAGAATCGTAGCACTCGAACCTCTACCTTGAAGAAACCCTAGACCCTACGATACGGAACACGAATTACTACATCCACTAAAACTTACCAATATTAAATAAAAGCTACCGGGGCTTGGATACTCAGCTGGGCTTGGCTATTCGGTTGGGATACTTGGATACTTGGCTTAGAAGAAGATACCGGGCTGGGATGGAAACAGCCAGTGCATAGAGTAACACACATAGACACAAAGCAGCACATATACACCACTCATGCTTGCCTTGAAAGAAAGATTTTCATTGATGGATATCATCTTTAAGGATACCCTAGGCTTTAAAAATCCACTATGTTACACGGGAGGGGAAATCATGAAAACGAGGAAACTATACACGGGACGACGTGCACGCGCAGGCACAAAAGCAAGCAACACTTTGAGATTGAAAAAGGAGAAAAGGAGGATTTGCTTGGGTGGGCACTTAGACCATTCATATTACCTTTAGCCGCAAGGATTAATTTAGTTTATGCTACCAACAAGCAATCTGACATCTTTACAAACCTTGCCCCTAGAGCTTGCTTACCTGAACTTTTAGATCTTACCGGCGGCTTGGGTTGGCACTTATTATACCTGCTTATTACCCCTTTAGTTGGAAGGATTCATTGAGTGTGACCTACAGCAGTTACCAACAACCTGGTGTATTTTTCACCCTTTCACCGGCTCACTAACCTGAACTTCAATATTGGACGGAAGGAATTTCTTACAAACTACTCCACTTGCTTGAGGCAAAGAATTTGGTAGGCATATTGATCTTGTTGGGCTGGGCTTCGCTTCTCTCCTTGCCCGATGCGGACAAGAGCTTTTAGCTCCTTCTTGTTGATCTTGATCTTCCTTAGGAATCAACTTTTAATTATGCTGGACTGGATAGGACTTATTAATTGTTAAAACAGTTATGATCTCAAAATATTTGCTAGTTAATATTTTTATTTAATAACTGTTTTAGACGGGACCATTTGCTTTGGCAACAGCTTTACCGGGTCCATTTGCTTTGTACACAGCTTTGAGGGCCTATTCTATTGATCGGTAACGACTATTTGCTTTTCCCCATGACGCGGGGTACGAGGACACGTGGGACGAACGTATTTCCTGTGCTTTATTTGCTTTACGGGGTATGAAACTATATATTTTTCCGCGAACTCATATCCAGCATGAGACCTCCCTGCGTAGGAGGATAACGGCCAGTATAATCCTTTCCGTTCGGTCAGTCTAAATCCTACAATCCTTATTCTTCTGTGTAGACTGGTTTCAGCCTTCGTCTTCCAGCGATCAGTATTTATACCTCACTTCGTGCGGTAACACAAGCAGCATGAGACTTACTTGAAGGGAGACATAAACTATTATTTACTTAAGGAAACGCCAGACTGACTCTAAGCCCGAAACAATCTAAATCAGTAGGGTGTAGGCCTAACAACGCACAGTATGAATTCGCCGATCCTATCCTAAGCGCGAAGCAGATTTGACGTATTAAGGGTCACCCTCGTTCGATTTCCTTCCGGGACAAATAAAATGAATGAGTAACCTCGTCCAACGATGCCAGCCAGCTATGGGTTCCAACACCAAAATGGGGATATACCGGAGGCAAGTCCAATTAAATGTACAGTTCAGTTTCTACCGGTCCAGAGTACAGTTCAGTAATTGTAGGAGACCCAGCACGAGAAGGAGTACCCCCAGCCAGGTCACTTTATTTCCGTCCGAGGGTGGAAAAATTTAGGGAGTAACATTACTTTATTGAACTCCCGGGAGGCAGGGAGTATACTATTGAACTCCGGTGGGTGGTGGCTGGATGGAACTAAGGAACCAGTGTGACTAGCTGCTGCTAACAAGCCCTCAACTAATCTGATCATTAGGCTAGAACTGATCACCATTCTTTGTAGGCGTAAGGTAAGTATCAATTGTACCTTCCTTTATAAGCAGACCCATTGCACTTACCCTGCTTTGCTTCGTAAGCTAAGGTAAGGACTAACTGCACCGTAAGGACCGATTGTACCCTCAATGGTCAATGGCTGGCTAACCGGTAAGCCATCTTCAGATGAGTACCGTTACCACACGCATTGATAGTTGTTTGTGATCAGTCAGCTTCGGGTCAGGGAAGTTGGTAGGGGTGAGAACAATTACAACAGTCGTATTTTATTATTGGAGCGCATACCCAGTGTAGGCATTCAAAAGTAAGCTTGAAGCCGAGTATAGCGAGGTAGAACGAGGTCAGGAAGGAGGGCGAGACGACCAGAGGTGGGGCATGGGACAGACCTACTTTCTTCCTTATTTTTAAAATAAGAACGTGTATTGAGGTAAGCACTAGAAAGTGAGAACGCTTGTTGACACCCAAGTATAGCGAGGTTAGGTTGGTGAGAGCGAGCTTTCGTTTCAGCCGCCTTGGATAGGGTCGTCTTCCACTTCAGCTCGGGTGAGCATCACAGATATCTTCTTTTATTATTAACCTAAGAATGCGTATTTGGATTTGGGGTAAGCATTTCAACGTGAGGAAGCTTCAGGGTGAGGTTAGGAAGGGTGAGGCCCAGGTCGGGACTACATACTTGCTTTCATTCTTATTGGAAAAGGAACGCGTATCAAGGTGGACACTATAACGCAAAGAAGCTCGAAGCCAAAGGAGAGTGAGGTCAGGTTGGGACATACATATTTTATTACTGGCTGGTACTTACCCCTAACCACTTGAATTATTTCATTCAAGGTGAGCAGTCATAAGCAGCGTAAGAAGGTAAAGACCAATTATACCTTCCTATGAAGAGAAGAGCTATTAGGTCACCTTAACTCACTCATCGTCGTTATTGAATTAACCTGAGGTCACAAGGACCCATTGTGCTTACCTGCCTTCCTTAAGAAGCGTAAGAGAAGGACCCATTGTACCTTTTCTTTTTTATGTAAGGTATAGACTTTCAGGTTACATGAGAGATATCGTCAGATGAGTATCATTACTGCACGCATATATTTTTCTTGGTAGCTGTTAGTGATAAGACATCAGGATAAGGCAGCTCTGGGGTCAGGTAAATTGGTAGGTTGGACCATCACAGCAGTCATCTTATCTTATTGGTCGACCCCTAAGAAACATGTTCTTCCGGTAAGCGCTTCAACGTGAGAATATGACTTAAAAAGATTGTAGTTGCTTAACAAAATAGCTCGTGAACTCGCTGCCCACCCCCTCCCTCTCAAAGACCAATTACTATATTTAATTGGCAAATTAAACCCCACGCTTCTTTCTTTACCATCATTACCATGATTCTCATGGTTCTAAACAGTAATTTAACTTTCTTCAGTAGTCGATCCAGAACCTTTAGTTGCAGAGTCAGTTTCAGAGTAACTCGACTATTTATTCCCACCCAAATCCCGTAGCTATGGTATGCGCAAATGAATGGTTATTCCCTTCCGGTGCTTAAAGTTTTTTTCTCTAAATTCTATTCATGTTGATTGAAGCAACGCACCAAAAGTCAAGAATTATTTCTCGACAACTAGGATTTTCGGTTCCAGTGTCTTCTTATTGTATCAGGGTAGAGTATATGTACCTCCAGGATTGCGTTAAGCCTTACTAAGGGAAGCTCATCAAGCCCCTTCTTCCGCACACCCTGGTACGATTAAGATGAGCACTTACTTAAAAAATAATCTTTTTGGCCTGATATGAAGAAAGACATAGCTTATTTCTGTTTGGAATGCCAAGGGGTAAAGGCGGAACACCAACACCCCGCTGTAAAACTAGACCCTAATGATATACCTGAACGGAAATGGACTGTTGTATCCACAGACCTTAGATCCGGGATTCCTAAATCCAGGAACCGTCATGATAAAATCCGGGTAGTCGTTGACAGGTTAACCCAGGTTGCTCACTTTAGACCTGCCCACCAGAGCCGCAGCCGTAGCTAAACAATTCCTTAGGTATATAGTGGATTACACGGAATACCCAAACTCATTCTATTCGATAGGGACAAGATCTTTACGTATCGATTTCGACCACCCAAGCCCTAGGAACTCTACTTCACTTTCTTATGGCTTATCATCCTGAGACGGATGGGCAACCGGTTAACCAAGTCTTTCAAAATATGCTCAGGATGTACGCAATGGATCAACGACAGAAGTGGAAGGATTATCCCCACCTAGTCGAATTCGCTCACAACAACAGTGACCATTCCTCTCTCGGGCATCTTTTGAAGCCTTGTATGGGAGAAAATGTAGAACTCCCCTTAGCTGAGATAACTTGGAAGATCGGATTTTTATTGGACCCCGAAATAGATGGAAAACCAGCCAGCAAATTATACAACATTGAAAGGGAAGGGGTTCCATAAGTAGGGGTTGAATAAGGTCCCAAGGGTTCGATGTATACCTGTCTCTCCCTCTAAACTCGTAAATCTAGCCTGAAGAATCAATTCCTAACGAAAGATTGATCGAATGATAGCAAATATAGCCGGGTAAGGATTGAACCAGAAAAGAAGGAAATAAGGAAGGTTAGATTGATTGGCGGGAAAGCGGCGGGGAAAGCTATTGGTTAGAATGCGCCAGAAGGAGCAACCGAGGGATACCAGAGCTCTTTCAAAGTGTGAGTGAAAAAGCTTTGAAAGATATACTTAAAGGTTTAGTTTATTAGTTGGTTGTTTTGCTTATAACAGCCCTTTTTCAAACTTTAAGGAGGCGAAGAAGTTATTATGTTATCTCCGAATAACCACATTCCACTGGAGTGGGCCTTATTAATCTAAAAGCAGATACAGAAGTTAACTTTTATTATCTGTGAGGTCCGTGGATAATAGCTTACTATCGCAGCGCTATCGGTCGGTCCAACCCGGAGCCAAACTTGATTGGGTTGGGAACTTAACTTAACTTAACTTAAGGGCAATAGGTCCTTGACATCAAGTGTAAGGAACTCTATCTTTGCAACTAGAGAAAGCAACCGTGCCCCCTTAAGGCTGCGGACCAAGACCCAAACCCCTATAAGGTAAGGAATTATTCTTTTAACTTAAAAGTATTAAGGAAGTATAAGTAATTATTCTTTGTCTTAATAGTAATTGAATTCTCTGTCTTCAGGAAGGAATAGAAAGGAGCTCTATAGGAGTTTATCAATTCCCCTTATCATGGGTAGGTCTTCAGCAAGTAGAAGGAAGGCATTTAGGAGCTTTAGTCCTTCATCAGTCAGCAAGATAGAACAAGAAAAGGAATCAATCATCATACAAGGAAGAGCAACAATAGAATCTTTACTCCTTATTACCTAACTCCTTACTTTCTAGAAGTCAGATAACACTTGGTTGAGAAGGAATCTATAACTCTAAGGGAAACAGAGGAATAAAAAAAAATAGTTACTAAGTAAATTGAAGATTTTTACACTAACGCATGAACATTTTGATTCTAACCAAATTTATAAGTCAATTTTTTGAGCTCACAGGAAAGATATAGGAATTTATAACCCTTAATAAGCAAAGATTCCTAGTATTGTATTATGATACCGCTAGAAAGGATTTCTTCAGGGATTACTTCAAGCTATGAGGAAAGGAATAGGTCTTTAGGATATTCAGGACTGAAGAATAAATAAGGTTTATATAATAGGAATTCTATTCTTCTTTATTAGTTAAGGGATTTAGAAGTATTAATAAGGAAAGATACTTTAGTACTATTTTTAGAGTATTCTTCTTATTTTTAGTTAACTCCTAACTCTAGGAGGAAGAAGATAGAACTCTATTAGAAAGGTCTATAAGTCAGATAGAACTAGAGAAGGAAAGGAAAAGTCAGTCAGCTCCTCATTACTCATGGTCACTCCTAACAAATAGGAATCTTATATATATATTATTAGGTAGGAACTGGTAGGAATATTATACTAGACTTATACTTTGTACTCCCTATATTCTTTTTATCACTGATAAACCCAAGGAACCCATTGAAACCCCAAACCTCTAATAGAACAAACCCACTCCTCTTACTACTATAAACGATCGAGCTTCTTCGCTGGTGTAGTAAAGATATCTCCACTTAGACCTCGATAGCCGGAGCCAACTCCCTCTATACCTTTACCTTACTTAGATAGTCTAGATAGAGCTTTTACTTACTGTATCCCTTCTTAGATGCCTCCTTAGTAAGAGGGCTGGCTTTACCAGATCGAGGGTGGTCCCCTGCCCCCATATATTAATCCCAACCCCCAGAATAGATCTCCAAATCAGTTCATTAATTTTATATCTAGACTTTATATGAAATCATTTCCGATCACTCTATTTTTAACGGATCAATTCCCTTCCTAAACTACTCCGAAGGGGATAATGGGTTCTTCAATTTTAAGTCTAAATTACCTTCCTAAAACCTCCGACTCCTCGCCGATAACCGATCTGAGCTATCCTTCCCCTTCATACCACACCTACCTTCTATCCCCGGCTACCAGTCACTGGCTATCAGTCTCTCTCGCTACATTACTTGCCTTATTAAATAGTAATCCTCATCACTATGGGCTGGTAATCCTTCTCTCTCGTTACATGACTTGCCTTATTGGAGCCATCTACTTGCCTACTGAAGAGCGGGATTGTTTTATCGAGGCCGAAGGCCAAGGGTGTGCCTCCATCGACAACTTAGGAGGAGCCACCTACTTGCTGGATCCATAGCGGAAGTAGACCTAATTATGTGCGATCAATCATCCAATGAACTTAAATGAATCGCACAGAGAAGGCGGTCCACCGGAAAATGAGAGGGTTATCCCTTTAAAGATGCGGACAAGCAATCAATTCTTCAAGATTGAAACGCAATTATCGAGGAGCGTTCGGGCCGACTGATTCATTTAGGGGCCTATCTTTTTTTGAGGCCCAGATTTATTCCCCTCAATTCTCCCCTCCACCATACCACATTAGTTACTCCGTCAAACATCTCCCTTCCATATATTTTTATGCAGGTTTTATTTAGTGGATTTGCCGCGAAAACACTATGTGTTTTTACGTAAGTAATGTAAAGTAGATCTTCTCCAAAACCTCTAACAATGAATACAACTGCCATGACCCCTGTATTTTTACCATCTTTTCTTATTCCTACCTATTTTGTTTCCCGTTATGCCTCACTAGCTTCTCATCCTTCGCAGTACTGTTGCTTTGTTCAACTCGTTATTGTCTCCGAAATTTCCCAACAGCTGCTATTAGAGCGTTTTATTTATATATATTCCGCCAATAAAATCGTGGTCACACTGGAGGGAAAGCGTAGATCCAGAACACCATTATACTTAGTCGGCATACAGGGGTCCACACTAGAATTCCATATTTTATCCCAGCGAATAAAATCATCCCTCTCTGCTCACGCCAAAGCACCTATTCGAGTTGTGAAACGGAAGGGTTGGAACGCCCTTTGTTCCCTTCTCACCAGGAGTTATCGAGATCCTCTTACATGGGGCATATCCCTCGAAGAGCTCCGGGCACGTAGCTTTGCTAGTTCTAGGAAAGTAAGTTTGGAAGTAGCAACCTAAAAAGTTAGGCACCTAGCTCCTAAGACCCTATACCACCTTAGCCCAAGTTGTCCCACAGATCACACGCAACGATGTAACCCTTTGGCCCCTTACAACACTACTTTGAATGCAGAGACATTCGCTTGGGATAATCCTCTTGAGGAAGATACTTAATTTTTTCATTTACCTGGGTTCGAGCGCCTCTATCTTTATTTGAGAGCAAGTAACTTTACTACACCTTACAATTGAAACGACCTGGGGCACGCTAAAATACAGGTGCTCCAGTGGCTGGCTCATAATTTGGTTATCCCACACAAGTTGGGAGACTTGAAACTCTTTCTCCAGGGTAGCACCCAATCGCATAAATCCCTTTTCATGCAGCTCCTCTTCCAGTCCCTTAACGTTTATTTCGCCACACCCACACTCAACCACTTTGAAGGGGCCAATGATGACCATGATCTTTTTATTTTAGATGGAGTTTCTCAAGTTATTGGATAGGATAGCTGGGGAGTTTCCTTCCCTTATAGCATAGCTGGGATTAGCTCCGAAAAGTACAGTGACCTTCCTTATAGCATAGCTTCCGTGTAATCCCCTTAGCTTCCTTATAGCTAGTATTTGGTACGATCTGGTATGAACGTATAGGACTTCGTGTAGGTTCAGGTTGGCAAGCCGTAGTTAAGCGAGCCACGAGGTTCGGGTAAATCAGCCCAGCCAGGTATCGAACCAGCCAGCTACAGGTTTTCCAGCTGCCAATCTATGCTTGGAGCTTCCAGCCCAAGAACTAGCAGCACGAGGTACGGGGGACATAAGCCAAGAGAAGCAAGCGCTAGGGCATATCACCCCAGCTCTCGATCAAAGCGATAGCTTAACCAATCTTATCAACCATAGAGCCTTGTAGGCAACTCACCTAGCCTCAGATAGCATTGGTACTAACAATACCTGCCCCACATAACATAAGGAAGATAGCCCCTTCTCTGCTCAACAGTCCCTTGGGAATCCTCTTCCCTCTAGTGCTCTTTAGTGTGTGCGTAGAAAGACCAATCTATTGTAAGCCTTCTGAGATTTACCTACGTTTTAAATTACTTCTGAGCATAGAATGAAGGACTCTTACTATAATATTGTTATATTCCTTGAACCTCCCTCTTGCTGTCTCGTGGGCGAGTTCAGACTCATAAAGATAAACAATAACCTAGCTTAATAAACCTAGCTTAAAAGGCAGTAAATCCATCGTGCCGATGCGAAATCCATCGTGCACCGTGACAGATTAGCCCAGCTACTATTTTCATTTCTATCACTTCGTGTAAACATCTTTACCAATAATTCGTGTGGTGGACACTTCTCCAAGCGAACCAGATACAATAGGGTGCCCAAGGGGGTGCCCAACACTCAAGGCATGCAGCTTTCTTTATCTTTGCAGTCCCAGGATAAAATAGAAAGGTTTAGGTTTAATAATTCCCATACAAACATAAACTGCCTCATTAACCTAATTACAACTCGAAGGAATTTCATCATATACTTTACCACTGCCTCATTAACCAAATTACACTCCTATCTTTTATCCTATGTTCCGAATCAAACCCACCAGATAGAAGTCTTGGTAAGAAAGTTAGCTGTATCGGTATCGATAAGAGAGTAAAGGTGACTTGTAAAGCTATTCTGCTTTAGCGCCAAATAAATAATAAGGTGCTAATAAAAGAAGAGGGAGAGGCACTATAAGCAACAAGTCTAAAGAAGGTGCGTTATAAGGTGCGTTTAGCTCTTGCTCGACCCCCACCACCCAATAAGCCTTGAGAGCAAGGAAACAGAGTTTTCAAAAAAGAAGGATTTTGCTAGTTATAGTGTTCATCAATGGGGCTTAAATTTGGCAGCCTATTAGTTAGTATGAAAATTATTTATGTCTTTTCTTATTACTGAGGTCTGCCTTTATATCCTTGGAAGGGTTGCCTCTGGGTACTAACTAATCCCCACTCTTTTAGAGATTAGTGGGATGATTAGTTGCACTACTCCCTGTACTACCATAAAATTAGGGCCAGTCATGTGTAGAGTAATTGAAAATGGTTACATCCTACTTCTGGTGCTTTCCCCCATTAAAACTATCTCCTCTTTAAGTAAGTGGCTTTATCCATTATGAAGCTTGTCGCGTGGATGATGCCAGAGGTTTTAGTGGGGCCTACAGTCTTAATGATGCTAAGGGTGGTGGACATACACCGTGGGGGTTTCCTTGTTGGTTGCGTAGTTGTGGATAAGGCTCAATTGAGACCAATACTTTTTGCTAAGTACCCTTCCACCTTTCAAAATTTGGAAGGATTTATATAACTCAGTCTTCTCTGTGTGGTCCACTGGTGGAAATATATGAAGGAAATGCTTTGTTAAGGTCCATGATTATATAGATGGCTAGACCTGATGTAAAATATCTGAAGCTGGGGGTGTACTCCCTTGATCCACTACTGCTGCCAACTCGTTCCTTGCTTCCCTCATAATCTCGTCGTACTTTTCATGGGTATGCAAGATGAACTCATCGTTCTAAGGACAAGGTAAGTTGTAGCTTACCAGAAACACCATATCACTCATAAAAGTTGTAATTTGAGGACCTGTTGGCATGGTCTTCTTGTCTGTGCTATTCCAATTGTGCATCTTTGTCGTCCAAGTGTCTGCGTCCATGGAAATAGAAGTCCTATTTGTGACCTCTAGTATACGCATTGTTTGGATAGGGATTTCATTTATGACTTTGTTCACTTAATTTACAACTAAGGCCCTATGTGCAACCTCATCCCGTGTATCACTCAAATATTTTATTACCCACTGAGGCAGCTCATCATATTGAAAATAAAACTCCACGTGCTTTAGTAGCGTTGCATCAAGACATGTGTATGTTGGCAGCTTGGATTTGTCTTTTCTTCCATATGATTGGAGTTTGCTCACGTCTTTTGAGGCATATTTCAGCATTGAGTTTACATATAGGCAGATTTGCTAATCAATGTATATAGTGGCCCTTGCTGTGGCCCTTCCTGCAGCGGCCTGTCCTATGGTGGACGCTTTCACTGTTGTATGTGTGGAATATCCTCCACCAGGTAAGCTTTTTTCTTTTTCCCAGGGGGGGAAAGCGGCAGATCGAGATCCAGATTTTTATGTTCGTGGTACAGAGTCAGATTTTCGATATAAATATTCTTACCTTCGATAGCGAGACCCTGATCCAGACCTTCGTTATCGAGGTCGAGATTAGGATTTTTATCCAACTTATCCACCGGCACCACCATCACCTGATCCAGCCACAGTAGTTTTAGTTGACTCAGCAACAAAGCTAGCAGCACCCCGACCAGCAGCATCTGAGCTAGTAGCAGCATCCCTACCTGTTCCATAAGCAGGAGAAGCACCAGTATATTTTATGGTGTTTTATGCATAAAAGCGAACCAAATTTCTAATTCCTGCATACAAATAGCTATTAGTAGCAAATGATTGCCAACGTTAATTTATTTTGGATAGACAGCCACTCGGAACTTCCGGATTTCATTTAGGAACTACTGCCTTTACTTATTATATAAAATGATATAGGCACTTGGACCAGGACTATTTAGCCTATTTGCATTACTTTATCTTGGACGGCTACCCATGGTGGGCGGCATGGCATCATGGTCTTTTTTCGGCATTTGGAGCAGGCGATCTTGGAAGGAAGCGCTTGCTTGGGTGGGCAGAACATTGCTATTCATCTTTACCCTATCTTGCCTTTTTACTGTTACCACTCACTTACTGCTTTACCAACCTTACTCCGTACCTCAGCCCCACATTTACAGTATATAATATCCCATAGAGCTTTTGGACGAGCTTCCAGACAACACAACATTCACTGGAATCACACTTGCTTTATTAATCTTACCTTTGTAGGCACTTTATTGATTGGCTCACTGGACCTTTACTTTTAGCATTCACGGGCGGGCTTGCTTAGGCACTTTGGACCTACCCATTCATATTTACCTTTATATGCCTACAGGAACACTTTCTGTTGGACAGCTCAGTTGTTGGGATGATGTCGGATCGTTGGAACTGCTGGATTGATTCTATACAACCATAACTTATGAGACACGGTTGGATGGTCGAGTAGCTGAGGAATTTATTTGCTCCCCTTGCCCAATTATGGATAGCACGACTGCTGGATGGATGGTCGATTAGCCGGAGGAATTTGATTTGCATGCTCCTGCGGGATGATCCCGAGAGGGTTTCCCTTTAGCAGAGATCGTGGAACTGCCGGATGGATTATCAACAGAACTAGAGACACGGCTGGATTATATGGTCAATCAGAGAACCTTGTTTTGGACAGGCTTACATACAATCACTTGCTTGAGTAATAGAATGGCGGGTACGGCATTTAGAACCTTTACTACTTACCCTTTACTTAACTCTTATCACCAACCTTGTTCACCTACCTATAGATACTTTATTACTTAGACTTACTGCATCGGACAGATTAGATGGATGGGACATAGAGCTGAGCTGTACGAGCTTCGATACGGCATAGCCTTACATAACACTTACTTAATGAATTAGTCTGCTGGGTACTACACTATTTACCTTTTCTATGCTGCCTACTACTGAACTGTAACCACTACTGAAGTGTTTCCAAACCACACCTTTATCCAATAGACCTTACCACCTATTGCTTTAGCCAGGGGGGATACAGCACTAGGATATTGAATCTTTACTCTACCTTATGTTGGTAATACGTATGAACTTCTGGTTCGGTCGAGTATGATACTCTTCATCCATTTGAACCCACCAGCTAGGAATAGAAGACCTAAAGAAAAAACTAGACCTGCTTATCCCTATACGTGTTCTCCCTATACCACTTGTTCTCAATTAATCACTTAGGAAGGAGGGAGGTACTGCTATAGAACTTATCTTATCAGGACGGCATTATACAACCCTTCCCTTTACCTCCAGTCCACCCTCCGTACCCACCTGAAGGTATAGACCTGACCTATATCACTTGCTTCATTCATCGCTTAGTGGGTACTGCTAGGAACCCTTCTCAGGATCGGATCATACAACCTTACCCTACCTACTTACATTTTTGATGTCCACACCGTGCCTTGCTTCAGCCAGGTATCTGGGTACAGCACTTAGACAACTATGAACCTTAACTCAACAGCCTCCCTTTACCTTTACGATGACCGACCAACTTCCCACCTGCTTAACCTTACGACTTACCTCACCTATGTCCCAAGCTTACTCGTTGTATGGGTTACTTTCCATAGAGAATATATACCTTTTGGACAAGCTTCCAAACAGCATTCACCAGGAATCACACTTGCTTACAGATCTTATTGGTACCACTATGAATTAATATTCCGGCCGAGCCTTGCCTAGGGATACGATTCAGGAATTTGAACCCACTCATTCTAGGATATACCTACTTCCCATTCATCTTAGTGCCTACCAACCCCTTCTCTTGCCCACCTTCAGACCTATATGCCTATACCAATTGCTCCATGAATGGCTTACCAGGTACAGCTATATACTTATACAGGATGGGATGGCATGAAACAACCTTACCTTTACTTATGTGTTTCCAAACCACACCTTTACCCAATAGACCTTACCCAACCGAACTTAGAACCTATTGATTGCCTTTAGCCAGGAAGGATTAGGAGGGTACGGCATTACCCTTTACTTACTACTGCACCCAACGGGTTATTGAGCGCTGCCTACCCAACCACACCTGCTGAAGCCAGGAAGACGAGAGAGAGAGTAAGCACTAGAATATTTCCCTTTATCTTATGAACTTGGTATAGGATCTTCCGGGGTACCGCTATGAACTATCCCGCTTAGGATAGGAGCCCATACAATTCATCCATTATAACCTACTCTATCACTAGGAATTGATCTACCTGCCTTTCAGTTCATGCCTGCTACGAGTAGTTACCCACCAGAAGACCTAGCACCTGCTATTAGCTCTAGACCACTTACTTAATGAAGTGCTTAGGAAGGTACGGTACAGCTATAGAACCGAGCGGAATGAAATGGATGGCATGAAACAAACTTACCCTTCTCCCTCTTACTGAAGTGTTTCTTTACTACCTACCCATAGACTTAGAACTGTTCGAACTATACCACTTTGATTCATGAATCTTAGTAGGCTACTGCAATATACTTTTCTATTAGCGGGTCGAGAATTTATATTCATGATTTACAGGTCATTATTTATATATGTAATAACGCTATATATTTTTTCAATTAGTTTTTATAGATGGAAAGATTAGTAGTTGAGATTAGTAGGACTGCGGGGAGCTTGATTAAGTGGTGGAACTAGCTGACTGGAACTAGCTTTATTAAGAGTCATATTTATAGTACGATATTAGGAGTGGATATTAGCTATGTTTACCCTCGAGCCTAAGCACCTCACATAGTTTGGGGGTTCGTCAGGTTTCCATGAAACAAAGGATAACTACTTGTTCGGATAGTTCCTATTGCTAGTTCGATTCATTGATAATAGCTTGAAACATAGAGAGGATTCGAGACTGGCACTGCCTTCGCTAAAGTATTTGAGTGTAACTGGCCTATGAATTCTTTGTTCATCAAGTTCAGAGGGTATGGCCTTGTACTTAAGTGAGGGTATGTTGAACAAGAGCTGAGCGTACAATCAATATATGGTCACTGGAGATATGGTCACTGCGGAGGATATATTAATCTACTCATTAACTGGTATGGTCTGAGCGGAGAACATGTTCAGTATCAGTACGGAGTAGAATTGGGAGAGTATAAGATGTTCATTGGTTCACGTTAACTATGGTTGGGATCTTTCCCCTAAATCTAGGGGGGCTCTTACTCCCATAGGTCGGGGTTCACGTCAGGAAACAACAAACATGTAGTGGTTGGTTATTCAGAAGGTGGGCAATTCGGTATCAGGTGGAAACAAAGCAGCAGGAGACAAAACAAAGATAGGTTCATCGCGATAGCCTCAGTATTTAGTATTTGCATAGATGCAAAGATTAGTTTTGAAAGATTGATTGGGGATTACTGTGGATAGAACGCGGATTAGTTATATATTGATTACGCGATGGATGAGATTCATTACGCATCGAGACTATTCCCTATGTCATGTAGCGCATGGAAACACTATACGAATCCATGATGATTCAGTCATTCAAACAGCTTCCGGTTCTTTTTATTAAGCATGTTTTACTTGCTTGATATGCGTGGATACATATATGTGTGCAGGACACAGGACGGAGCCTTTCCAGCTTGCCAACACATGGGTGTTCGACACAATCAGGAGACTGTGGCTTTATTATGAAATGGAAGAAAAGGTTGATTCGCAAGTCAGTGGAGTACTAACGAGGAGGAAAGCCCAACAATCAGAGGAAGACGATCCGGAAGAGGAAGGGCTTCCTAAGAAACAAGGGCGAAAATCTGCAAAAGAAAAAAAAGGGGAGACTCTGGCCTTAAAATAGAAAAGTTTAGGCCTCCAGTCAAAAATAGAAAGCTCTATTGGGGGAGGTTCCAGACATATCTTTCAAAGTCCAGGAATGCCCCAGTCGATGACAGCTCAAGCAGGAGGAAGTACCAAACCCTCAACAGGTAAATAATGAAAAGAGTCTCCTGGAACTTTAGAGTATTAGAAAGTAAGTGAAAAGTAGAAGCACTCAGAGCGTTAATTAAATCAGAGAACCCTTCTATTCTACTCATCCAGAATACTAAACTGGAAGAAGAAGAAATGTTGGAACTAGTAAATAAGCAGTGGAAAGGCAGTAAAGGAATGGCAGTAAGCTCAAGAGGGGCATCTGGCTGGCTAGGAATGCAGATATCTTAGAGGACAGATATATCCCCCCTTTTCAATGTGCATCTCAAATAAGAACAGTCTTTGGAAGCTTTCAAGCCATTCCAAAGATGCAGATTCAGAGACAGCTAATTCATGAACCAATTGACAAATCAGGAGCATGGGGGTACTTTGACGGTGCCAGTCAAGGCACTCCAACTATGTGTGGGGCAGGAGGCATCATCTTCCTTAGCGAAGTACATCTCATAAAATGAAAAGCAGGGTTGGGAGGAGGCTCAAACAATTATGCAGAACTATTGGCATTGAAGTTACTAATTAAATTAGCTGCAGAGAAAGGTGTTACAAGGTACCACGTGTTTGGAGACTCCTCGGTAGTTATTAATTGGATGAATGGGAAATTGCTTAAACTGCAACTTTTTCTGCCGGGAATGCTGGCTCCCGAACAAGCAAGCAATATGCCCTTGATCTTTAACGGCAACTTTCACTTTAACTGGTGGGACTTAAACTGGCAGGAATGCTGGCTCCCGAGCAAACTATTATTGTTCAACAGCTAGAAATAAATACTCCCTCAACAGCTACCAAAAAATAATAGCTAGATATACTCCAGTCTCCCTCCATCCATATATGCTATATGCAACTTGCTATTGATTTGGGTATTGGTGGGTGTGTTGGGTGAAACTGCAATCCATCAATCCATATACTACTTGTGATCAATACACTATCACTATACGGTGACTGGAACCTGCCATCACTGGTTATCCATATACGATCACTGGTTGGATCAACCGATATACTTACAATCACAGGCTATGATTGGTTACTTGTTCCTCTCCCGATACCCAATACTGGTTTGTTTATTCTCTCCTGCTGCCAAGAGACTCTTACTGGTTGCTACTATTACTTATTACTGATTGCTACTAGTCCTGCTTGGTACCCTCTCCCCCCGCTGCCATGCCAATAGACTCTTAATGGGTGCTACTAGTCCTGCTTGGTTGATCGTCCCTCTACCGCTGCTGTTCCTGCTTCTGTCCACACCTCTGCCACAGGAAAGTAAATACATAATACGTTGGTGTTTATGATGAGAGATCTTCTAGAGTCCCTGCTGTTTTGATTTGGGTCTGCAATTGTAATGT
>Ga0233336_1000033_pt1 | contig 21355 bp, 16 predicted proteins | sample GEONDECOMP225_FD_183636 | JGI IMG/M metagenome (GOLD analysis project Ga0233336, IMG submission 183636) | Leaf litter microbial communities from Shasta-Trinity National Forest, California, United States - GEON-DECOMP-225 | ecosystem: Environmental > Terrestrial > Plant litter > Unclassified...
CCTTAAATGCTATCATGAATCAACTTGCCTAAATACAAATACAAATTCTATTACTACTGCCTTAACCCTAGGACGATGGAGTGCTGCTGTACCGGGCACCCAGATGAATCATATGCCTATGAACCAGGAAAACCCCATCTTTTATTTATAAAATGCCCTTCTTCATCGCTGTACCGTAACTTGGAGGTCTTAGATTATGAATACTCTACCGGGGTATCGAACTCTTTTTTTTTATTAAGCTGAATCGACGTGCACAAGCATTTAAGGTAATTCCCCATCCTTCCATCCATCTAATCAGCATATAATCAGGCAGGTGGCAGACAGTAGAAGCTTAGGCGGGTTAGGGAGAAACCGATTGAAATGCAATCGAGAGGGCAAACGGACCTGACCTGTATTATAAACGTAATATAATTAATTGGTCGATGGATGAGATTCAGGATTATGTAAAAGAAGATGTCTCAGAACCAGAAGGTGCTGATGAGAAAGCCAGGCAGAATAAGATGAAGCTAAGGCTAAGAGGATTCTGATAGATTCCGTGAAGGATAATTTGATTTCTCACATTGCTGAGAATAAGACTGCTAAAGAAATGTTTGATGCCTTGGTGGGATTGTTCGAGAGTAAGAACACTAGCCGGAAGTTGGCCTTGAGGCATCAGCTCCGTAGTATTATGATGACCAAATAAGATTAAGTTTTGACTTATTTAATTAGAGTATCCCAGTTGAGAGATCAACTTAAGGCCATTGGAGATGAAATTGATGATGGATAACTTGTTACAGTGACTCTCAATGGATTGACTTATTAATGGGATCCATTTTTGAAGGGGATTTGTGCACGAGCTGAGCTGCCCAAGTTTTATCAGCTATGGACTGATTGTGTCCAAGAAGAGGCCAGATTACTGTCCAAGAACAGTTTGCAGAATAACTAAAGTACCTTTCTGTGTAGAGGCAAAGGTGGACATAAAACCATATGCAAGATAAGTTTATGCTATTAGATTGAACCAATGGTTACAGTAGATGGAGGTTCTGTGTACATGAAGTCACTAGAAAGCAGGGAATTGCGCCCACTTGAAGCTTGAAGACCATGCCTGTACCTGGTGGGAAAGTGATGCCACAGGAAGATAACTTTTGAAATGATCCACCAATAATTGATTGGGAAGTTTTTAATAACATGATTAAAGCTCAGTTCTACCTAATTGTTATGTGGAGAATCAACAGATTGCATGGCATTACTTCAGGCAGAGGCGACAATCTGTGTATAGGTAATTTTGGTCACCAGGTGGAACTAAGTATAGGGAATCTCTTAGTTTAGCTAAGTGCTTTTGTTTTCTTAGCCAGATGCTTTCTCAATGCAGAATAACTGATAATGACATATGCTTCGATAATTGAAGGGCATAATGCGTCATGGTTTTATGTATGTAGGAGATGGTGAGTTGATGCTGCATGGTTTTGTGGGTTTGCATTGGGATGAAGATGCAGATGGAAGAAAGATTCTTTTAGGGTTCTACTTAAGTTTGGGTTTAGGTATTATATCATTGTTTAGTAGGAGGCAGGTAGTATAGTATTGGAACTTAGTTCAGTAGAGGTAGAGTACATAGCAGCCAATTTTTTTAGTTGTGAGGCCATCTGGCTTCACAAATTGATAGCATAGTTCACTGATTAGATGATGGAGCCTATTGTGATACACAGTGATGATAAAAGTTGTATCATACTCTTTGAGAATCCCGTGTTTTATGACTACTCCAAGTATATAGATATCTGGCCCCATTTCCTAATGGACAGAGTTCAGAAGGGGGCAGTTTTTTTTTAGTATGTTCCTTCGGATTCGCAGGTTGCAAACATTTTTATGAAGACCCTAGCAAAAGGGAAGTTTGAGATGCTGAGGGATAAATTGGTTTTGGTGGATAAAACTCTCCTTGTAAAAAGGGAGTGTTCTATTTTACTTTGATTGCTTAGCCACCAATTCTATAGCAGTGATAGCACATTCCAGTAGAGATGCTATCTTGCTTCCTTTGCAACATACTTGTGTAGTCATGATGAGGGCGTAGTAGATCAGAGTGATGGCACAACACTAGTCTTATTGAGAGTATAACTTCAATTATATAGGAGAGATAGGGTACATGCATGCACCAACTTCAGCTAGTTCCAGTTTGATAACTACTATTTTAGATTTATATTTTAAGAATGAAAGGTTTTTCTATTTTGGAGTTTGCTTTTACCTGCTTTAGTTTGTAGCACATGGGTTATATCAATTTCCAGGTTTAGAACAGTGTGCATTATCCTAGGAGATGGCGCATGCTTCTATGCATTTTTAAAATTTGAGTGGGTTTCCCTTTCTATAAAACACTCCCCATGCGGGTTGGACACACCTTCCTAGACTGAGTTAGGTTTAGGTTTTTACAATATAAACCTAGGCACACCTATGGGATCTATCCACATAAGTAATCTCACCCTAAATTTACTATTATATAAAAGAGAGGTAAGTCGCAGCATCCCACCATGTTGGTTAGTTATAGGAGATCGGCCTTCAAGTAAAACCAGAAGTATTTTCTATTTACATTCCCCCCATTCTTTGCCCCGATATCGTTCCCTCTCGATCATGCCAAGCCAAGAACGATTCTATTTTGTGTAATGCCTTGAAGAGACTGGTTTATCAGCATGCTCCGTAGGAGTTACTTTGCTCTTACCTAGAATAGATAAGATTTTTTGTTGGTTATTAGATGCAGTACCAATACCACCATTAGTAGCAGAGGTAGTCGAACGAGCAGCTAGGGTATAAGCTACAGAGGCATATCTACCAGTAGCAGATCCTACAGAGCCAGCTGTTTACCTAGTGTTTTATCCGTTTGATTCAGTAGTAAATGAAGCAAGTTATTAAGCAGATATAGATCTAGCATCTGTAGACCTAGTAGCATAAGTATAAGCACGAATAGTTATATACCCCGGTGATCTAGCAGCACCCGCATAAGCAGAGCCGATAGCTCGGTAAAAGGCTAGAGCGGCAAAAGCATTAGTAGCATAAGCAGATCCAGTCGTTGATCGATACCCATATCCACCGGCAGCAAAGCAAGCAAGGGCATATTATATCTATAATGACTTGGCTTATATCTCCAAAGGCTTATATCTTGATATATAATCAAAGATATAGGGGACATATTTACTCAGTAATAAGTCTACTGATAAGTAAGAAATATGACCTACATAATAAGTATACCAATCTGGGTAGGCTCTAAAGGCACCTCAGCACTCTCAGTGGGTAGACCCACCCAATAAGTCAAAAAGGAATAACATCTCTTTATTTGGCCCGTTTCAATAAGCATCGTCGAGAAGCTGCATTGGCTAATGAGACTCAAAAGAAGCATGTAAAAGCCCGGATGAGAAAAGTGTTTTACTTCACATCTTTGCTGAAGGAGATTTGGTCTTGGTCTATGACCAGGATCATGAAAAATTAGGAGTATAAAAGTTTTAACCTTTTTGGCGTGGTCCTTACATTGTTAGCCATTTATCGCAAAAAGGGGCCTATGAGTTGGTTGACTACGAAGGGGATTCTTTGCCTGAGCCTCACTATGGTATATTACGAAGTACTATGCGTAAGCTGCAAGGTTGCGTGGTGCTTTGTAACATGTTCTATTGAAAAAGTTATTATATATACTTGAGGCATTTTTGTTTTTGCATTTGGTTTATTCATTTCGTACACTTATCATGCTTGGTGCTTTATTTGCAAGGGTCTCTCTCGAAAATAGAATAAAAAAGGTGGGATATAAAGAGTATGCATAAGAAGGTTATAAGGAAGATCCCTCTCCTTTTAGTCGAGCGACTCCGTCCCTGAACCCACTACACTAAATGGGTAAGGGTCTGTCTGGATTCAACCTTGTGCAACTGTCGGGTTCTGTCCCTCCTCTCCGAGCATTGTATGGCTAGTGTGAAACAGTCCGGATAGGGGTATATGTCTTCTTCCAACCTTAAGTCTGCCTGTCTAAAGCTTTTCCAAACATGTTATGTAAGCTGTAACTGTTAAAAAACTATACATAAAAATAATAGAAAAAAAGAATGTATATAAAGATCTAACTAGTATAAATCAATAAAATATATCAAGAATCACCCAAAGGTGAGGTTGATCCATAAAACCCAAAATGCGGAAGGTTCTGTTTGGATTCAACCTTGTGCTCCTGTCAGGATTAAGGCTATTATGGTAGAAGACACTCCGGCGATGAGGCCTTTTTCCCTGGGCTTCTCTCGCCGGCGATGAGTATTTTGGTGCTCCAATTAATTAGTAAGGCCACGCCTCACCCTCTTTACTATATGTTATAACTTCTACGACTTCAAATTCTTATAGAAGGGAAAGCTTATAGTATTTTAGAGAAAGCGTATCTTTGGTTCTACCCCTGGTGGATAAAATTGTGTATTTTTTACAAGGGGGGGGCATAGGCAGGTAGCAATGGCTGGTTGTTTTTATAAGCTGGAGAATAATTGTAAAAAGCTGATCTAACAGGTGCCGCGGCAACAACAGCCCAGCAAGTTAATATATTAAGGGTGGACGGGGAGAGCAGTTTATCTCTCATCATTCGCCTCAAATCCGCCCAAATCTGCTTATTTGCTTGGACCAGCTTATCTCTCAGTTGTATTCCCGGCCGAGGCAAGGTTTCCAATTTTTCACGAGCGGGCACGAGATAAGAGTAGTTAAAAGAACACACATTGGATGGAAGGAATCTACGGTTACTCTATGAGTAAATTACAAAAAAGTCCGCTATACAAGTGATATGCAGCTCACTTACGGATTCGTAATTTCATGAATTATTTCTTTAATTCATTCTATAGAATGCAAAGTGAACACTCAACCCATGCAATAGTTTTTATAGCCACAATCTCCTCCATCTGCTCGACTACCGCTGTAACTAGACTGGCTGGACTTGCGGAAAGATTATATAAGCTTTAGCAACGAAAAAGCATTTCTATGTACCTGCCGGAATATATGAGTTATTCAAGCCGCCATCCCAAGCTGGAACTGTACTTCACTTAACTGGCTTTACTAATGGGAACCTTCCAAGTACCTGTGCCCGTAAAGACTCTATCTCTACAACCGCCCCGAGCCTCTGATCTCAAACTAACCATCGCTTTCACAATGATACTGAACTGACTTCACTTACGAACCTCTAACTCTAACGTGCGAGCGGAAAGAGCGAGCCCCTCTCCGGCACAGAAAGTAGGGATTTAGCACAGCACCTGATACAACACGCTTGCCCGTAACTTACTAAGACCCTTGTCTTGCCTTTATACCCTTCTATGAGCTTCCCGTCACTATCAGTCCTAGAAGTAAACTGAACCTGCGACTGCTTACTTCAAGTATAGATTCTCTAAGCAGACTGCCCTAACGACTACCAAAAGAAAGACAAAGTCCAAAGCTCTCTCTTCAAAGCTCTCCGCCCGAAAACTTAAGCAACCCTATAAAGCACTTTCTCTCTGCCGGCTTTAGCTTGACAGAGGGGCTAGATACGACAGAATATGAGAAAGATTTACTTCCTGATCGATCCGCCTTCCGAGCCCGTCAACTGACTGACTGCTTTCATATGGATAGCTTTGTTTTAAGCGACTAACAGGAGCGTGCGAGTGGAGTGAAAAGCCTCCAAGACTGCGATTGGTTCTTCAACCCGCTTTGACCTACCGCTTTCACTTTAACTAGCGCTTTCCCGGACTTGATTCCGCTTAAGAGCTAAACTGCCGAAAGACAGATCTAATCACAGCACCCGAAAAGCAGGGAAGGGAAACGCTTACCGAACATGCCCGGCCCTAACTGAGTTAATTGATCAATCACCACCGTTTGACTCGAGAACAGAAAATATGGAAGAAGCAGAACATTTAATATAAGCAATCACCAGCTTAACCGAGTGTACCTTTAGTAAAGCCAAGCTTCCCTCGAGTACAGGCTAACCAAAAGCTACAAGCGCACAGTTCGGCAAGCAAAGCAAACGGGAATCAATCAATCTTCACGCTGCATATAAATCAGTAATATATGACCTTCTCTAATTTGAGGAGAACTGTTGCTCTTATCAGTAAAAGAAAGCCCTAAAGTACGGAACTCTCAGTCCTAGCAAGACCTTCTCCCCGGAACCAGAACAAGACAGATTTTCTTTGATCCGCTTTAACAACGGTTTTATAGAAAGAGCGAATAATCTTACTTGACTAAGAAAGAGTACAGGACCAAGACCGGAAAGTATCGCTTTGATCTCCTTTAGCAACGAAAAAGCTTTACCAACGATCAAGCTTAAACAAAAAAAAGAAAGAGCGTATTCGCCTTTTTAAGCGAGCCGGTTTTTACTGAACAAGTGGCCAGGAAGGGTTCTTTTTTTTTAAGCCAACTAATAAGAGGTATGCTTGCTTCTCAAAGTCAAAAGTAACCCTCTTCCGCATTTTATAGCTTGTATGACTAGCTTACTGACTTGACTTACGTAACTGACTTCCGGTTTACTTTCCCGAAAGCAAACATTCCATTACTATTGACCGGGAAGTAGGGATTTCTCTCTAAGCTGCCTTCCCGTAACTTTATCCAAGCTTAAAGTGCTAACCGCAAGACCTGCTTCCCGTAACTGGCCTGACTGAAACTATCAGTCAACCGCTGTAGGATACAAATAAAATAATTCGATCAGAGTGAGTGAGATTCCGACGTGCACCGGTCTTACTGTTTCTACCATGCCATTCAAATGTTGGCCGGGTGCGTGCAGAGTCCCTAATCGATCGATAAATCCCTCTCAGACCAGGCGGATACCTATTCTATCCGTGCCTTTATAACCCAGTGACGACAGAAAGGATCCGCGTTCTGTGCTGTTCCCAATGCCCAACGAGAAGGAACTTACTTCGTACCCCCAACCAATCTCTATGCTTTGCGCCCTACCATATTTCTGGGATGCCTCGCCCATATCCAAGAAGGGAGGGGTTTCAGGAACGATTGGAAACAACTCCATGAACGTATTCCATTCGTGCAGTGACCGCGTTTCCCCCGGACTCTTCAGATTGGCGGCCCGGCGATGCTGAGGTCCATGATAAGTCAAATTAATGGAATAAAAAGATGGATTTACAATGCTTGCTCTAGCAGTACTGATTTTGAACCCACCAATTACAAGCAAAGGTGTGCGCCCGGTTGGCAGCCTTAGATCTTATGGTGCTAAAACCGAACCCTCTTCTCTTCCCTATCGATTATTTAGCGGATGACCCGAACCAACATTATAACCTGCGAAGCAAAATCCTAAAGGGAAGTAGAAGAAGCTACATCCAGTATTATATACTACATATCCTGGATCTGCATGCAGCTAACGGATGGGATGCTTTGGTTTCGGCTTCACACGATTCGGTTTCCTGAGGTCTCTATGCCAGTCAGGCGCTTATTTCATTGGGTTTTCTAAATTGCACTTCTGTCCAAATGCCCAATACTTTGACGGTAGTTAGGAACCCTATAAATAGGTTACATAGTTGAAGCGGGATGTTGAGGACAAATAAAACTTACTTCCTTCCCCTCGTACCTCAGGAAAGTCCCTCTCCTTTTAGTCGAGCCCTCCGGACCTCCGGGTCCTTCATTTCCGGGATATACTATAAAGTTGTTTGTTCATTGGGCTGTGTTCCCGGATCGAGTTGGTTCTGACGCCACATCCATAAAGCAAAGCAAAGCTACTATCTCTTGCTCCAAAAGTCGAGCGATCCAGTGAGCAAGCAATTGGTTGAGCGAATGGGAAAGCATATTAGGACTACGGACTAAAGCTCAAATGCTATAGCTTCGGGTTTAACTGAGTGTTACTCCATTCTCTTCGGTTTCAATTCCTGGATCCACTAAAGTAGCCACCTAAAAACTGGATTAGTAGAAAGTATCGCTCGGCCTCCTCAACTGCTCAATAAGGTTGTTTATTCAGGTCATTTCATTTCCAGGTCCCCTCCCAACCATTTCACCACTACGGATAACCATATAGTTGCTCCAACCATCTTGAAACCACCTCTACTAATCAGAGCTGAGAATCACCATATCTGTATCATATAAGTAATATAACTCTATACAATACTAGATTTAGATTGAGTGGGGTTCGGGGACATGTTACGTATAGAATATGGCCGATCAACTATAGTAGCCGTAGCCAAACCAACTAGAGATAGTTGGGAAGAGGGGTAAGGTGACAGATTTAAGTGGTTGGTGTATTGGTTTAGGGCGAAACATTATCTGCATTCTGCAGCAGGTGTGGGGTAAAGATATTCAATAAAAAAAAAGCAATGAAATTTCAAAATAAATAGAAACTTTAATTTCAAAATGAATTCATTCATTGAAAGCTACTAACTTCTTTTGCTGCTGAAGAAAGCAAATTGGCAGTAATAAAAAAAGAGATCTATGATCTCGTTCGTCTGGCTCTACGGACGGTACCGGTAGGGGAAATAGCGAATAAAACCCGACCCGGTGACTCACCAGGTAAAATAACTTAGGTGCCGTAGGGGACGGAACGTTCTGCAAATCGTTTAGGAGCATCCTTTATCCAACTACCTACAATGAATGTTCGGGTAGCAATTCATCTGATAGTTCCTCGTACGAATTCGAATCCGACTCCGATTCTTAAATTGAAATGGCTGATCAAGATCCTGAAGCCGAACAACCATGGCTCGCCCAAGATGCGGTGGCTGTTCCGGGACAAGTACATACATTGCCTAAACACCCTGGGAAAGTTCTCCCTATCTTTAATCCTAATGAGAAACAGTTGGCTGCCGAATGGGGATTCGATCCAAGCTGCTGGGAAGCCTAGTATCATACTGCCTGAACAACCAGGACCGCTGTCGATGCAGCACTCAATGCCAAGAACCAAGGAAATACAACCAAGAACGGTAGGTGGATTCTATGAACCATTTTCCATAAGGGTGTTACTCACCTACCGCTCACTACCCGCATGAGGGTGTCAACCCGCCGGTTAAGCCGGAGCTTTACATGGATCAACTCTTGCTAGAGATGATGCTACAGCCAGCCAGCATGAGTCCATCCATGGTAGATCCCATTGGGTGTTACCAGCATTAAATTCCTGGCATGAAAGTCCATGTCCTCCATGTTCATTTAATAAATAGATAGCTCTGGTTTAGCCCAGGCAACAAAAATAAGTGGGTTTGGACAGATATCCAAAACCTTATAATTTAACGTTTAGCCATAGTACCCTCTTTTTTGGGTCCGAGGAGAGAGGCTATCAGGGCAATAAAATAGTTTATTACTTGCTTTATTTCACTTTAAGTTCTTATTTGGTGGGGGGGGAGTAAGAAGCCAGCAGGGTAAGTACGTATTCCAGCGCAATGACACAAGATCTTAACCTGACGGAAACACATTTATAACAGAGGCATCCCTATAAGCACCTGGCAAGCAGGACTACCTACCTTTAACAGGGAAGTACTAGTTTTCAAAGAATGGAGACCTTAAGCATTCTTCTAAGGCCTAGTATAAGGCTACTTACTAAGGCTAATAACTAAGCTAAATAGTTTTTACTTTTAAGACCGGGCTTACTCTCAGACTAATTAAAGTAAGTAAGCAAGACCTGCCCATATGGCAGCTACTGCTAAGAATGTTATAGCTAGTCTTATATTAAGGCTAATTGACATGGACTGGACTAAGGCTAAAGGCAATTCCTGTGCCTAGTACCTTACTCTACATTTAATACTCGTAAGCTTTAACTCTAAGGCTAAAAGACTAAAGTGTGAGGTAAGAAGAGGAACTGATGGCTGAAACACTTTACAATAATAATAAATGCAAGGTAGCACAAGGAAGGAGCTGAAGATCAATAAACCAAAGAGTACCTACAACCAATCATCAACCAAAGAGATAGATCATTCCCAAGGTAGGCATACCCATGCTCGAAACAAAAAAAAAGCATGGCCGCCAACACAATACACTGCGGATCCATGTATGCAGATGCCAGAACATGGCCATGAAAGAGTACACAGTAGATCCATGTAACAACAAAATAATAGCCACGAATAAATACAAAGTGAGTCTATGCAATAAGATACCAGACCATGGCCATGAAAAAGTACATGGTGGATCCATGGTAACAAAGATATCATAGCCACGAGCAAATACAAAGTGGATCTATGTCACAGGGCACATTAGGAATAAAAAAGAATCTCAATAGTACACAGAATTATATACTCCATCGCAACTTGGGAGGGGTAGCATGAATGAATGGTGCCCCCGAAGCCCAAGGTCTTCATCTCAACCCTTATGGTATGAGTCCACAACATGCGAATGGATGTACCGCTGTCGAGCATGGTGGAAACCGTCTGATTACAGGTCAATGAGGTCTACCACTAACATATGTAAGGGGAACCACTAATGATGCAAATGTCCCCAAAGGTACCTACTACAATCTAACGAGTGTGAATAGATGAGCTGATGTAAAACACTCATAGAATCACCTGATCAGGAGTCATTAGGATAAACTCACCATCGAACATGAGGAAACCTGCCACTGATGACTGCATGTTCCAAGGTACTAGCTAGTTTATAGATCCACTTCCTAGATGAGTAGCTGACATTAATTTCATATGGGTTTTCATATCTCATACGGTTAATTGGCATATGCTACTGGTTAAATTGGTGTTAGCTGATAGTAAAAAGCCCATTCATTATGGTTATAAGATTTACTTTGTATCCATATATGCCTTATTTGTGTTAGTAGCTGTATATGATAGCCCGTATAATATGCACATGAGTAAAGGGATAGCTCTAATACAGCCTACTATGGCATTATATAAGTAATCAAGCTTAGCTCATACTACTATACACATCAATGAAGTAACCAAACTAACCAGTGTATCTCCATAATATACGTCACATGATCGTATTCCATGTTCATGATTACAAGGAGAAGAGAAGCCTATGCAGTTAATATGGAAGGTTACTTATAAAAGCTATTATGTTTAATGGAGTCCAATCATTCCCATAACTATGAACGAGTGACCCTTACCTGAATAAACTTAAGCTTCCAGGTAGATGAAGTACAGTAATAAAATCCCGCATAGGCATAGGTTAGGCGAACAGAGGCATTAGCTAGATCGAGCAGATGTGCCAGCAGTTCGAGTTTACCTTTTTGAAATAGCTTCATCAGCAGCTAGAGTGGAAATAGCATCCTCACAACCATCATAGTTTCCGGGGCTATGGTATAAGCATTTGTAGCGAGCAATCGAATGATACCTGAACCCACCTAAGTGAGGGATAGTGAATAACAGCCCAGAATGCGAGAAGATCACTTTAGGCTTTCCCGTTACTCAAACCTTATTATTTACCGTCCGATCTCTGGTGCTTTTGCTTATGCATTATAAAGAGAAACACATGCAGATGTTATAACAAAGATTATTGGAACATCATAGAATGTAGGAACAACAGGAATGCTAGCTGGGAAAGAAGCAGGGGAAGAAGCTGGGATAGGAAGGGATACTGTTTCTCCATATTTGATATGCTAATATAGTATGAAAAAGTAGAAGCTGCTTACTATGAGACCAGTGTGATTCCCAGCTTAAGTAAAACACAGCTCATTCTTTTAATAAACAGTAACAGCCAGCAAGCTCCCCAGCTGTTCAAAACATCAACAAATATGACCAGATTCTTGCTTACGCTTATATCCTTCAAGGTACTGTGATTGAACACTTGCTTCATCAATCATACTAGGATATACTTTTTATCTTCTCTTTCAACATAAAACATTAATTTATTTATAGTTCACTCCTAAGGAACAAACAGAACAAGCAGAAGGTCCGAAGGGCTTGTCCTTTTGAGGGCAAGGATTTTATCTCAACTTTCATTAGCTTAGGAACTAGCATAGAAGAACTATAACTCTATTCTTTCATTTCATTACTAGTTTAAATCATTTAATCAACCAATAAAATCATTTTTTATGATGGAACCACTATAACTACTTTAATGAATTAAGAAACCCCAAATAAAAACATATTGACCTATACCAAACACGAGCAAATACTACACATGCCAGTAGACCCATTAGAGTGAAACCACCGGGCTTCATAGCAGAGGAATAGCCATGAGACCAGGATACCTGAAACAGCCATCACCTGTTCTTTTTATTCTTACCGCCCGTGAGCTACACTAACCACTTAGATTAAAGCTACAACAGAGATAGGAGCGAAGGAACCATCTTCAATATGCTTTTACTCCATCAATACTTTCCATTACTCCTAGATTCTCTCTTACCCCTAGATTTGTAGGAATCCAGCCAGAAATTATACTATCTATCGCATCCAGAAGAATATAAAGGTCCCGCTAGTTCACTTACCACTGAAGAGACGTTTAACACATGGATGGTGGGAACCTCCTATTACATGGTGCGATACCAATCATTTAGAACATTGCGGGAACCTCCAATTATTCATATTTAACAGCCATGAGTTTACTTACCTGATATTCAATTATACTTACCAGGGGCTTACCAAACAACATGAGCCATAAGCAACACCCATGGAACCACTTTGAAAACCTACCTAAAAAAACCTGAACCATCAACAAACCGGAGGAGACCAGAAAGACAGAGACCAGAGCAATGGATACGTCCTCTTCCCCACCCACCGCCCCGGGATAAACCCTACAATCCCTTTGACCTGCATTGGTACAATTAGGAGCGACCGAAAGTAGGAGCGACCGAAATACAATTTTTATCTATTTATCAGCTAGTAACACAAGGTTAATTAGGTATCATGGTAGTAGTACGTTGATGAATTGACTCTCCTACTCTATACCACTTATATTATACTATGCATACTAGCCAATGGGTGTTTCGTATATAATGTGTGTACTCATGTTTCCTAGTGAGATTGATACATACATTAATACGAAGGGCAGTGTACGCCAGGCTATACCGGCGCGAAGAACGTGAGCGACCGAAGGGTACTATTGGGGTGGGGGGAAACACAATGGATCTATTATCAATCATCACTGGCTCGTTGACTTGGTCTTTATTTATTTATCTCTCGCTTGGATTCATCTTGATTGGTTTGGTCCTAATGCCTTACCATATACGATTGACCCTTTAGCTTGATATCTTGACTTCTTGACTGTGCTTGCCTTTTATTTACTTTATTACTTGATCCTCCAACCTAGGCTTTTATTTACTTGATTACTTGATATAACCTACGCTATCCGCTAGGCTATAATTAACTTACTCATTCAATCTAGACTATGCGCTGGACTAATCTATTTACTAGGCTTAGACTGTATAAATTCCTACTACCCCTGAGGGAAGCGAAACGGAAGCAGAGCTCCGGGCAGTCGGTAGGGACTGAGAGCAGAAGTATTCCAATGAAGTAATACTATTAGTCTTAAGATGAAAATATATAGTCATTATAAATTAATACATATGTTTGCTCATTTAGGTCAATGAGGTAATATTGCCGCTAGGTAAAGGACCACTTACTACGCTACTGCCATGCCAGAAAAGTCAGTTTTTTTCAGGAAGTTTGGGTTCTTGCCCAATCTTATAGTTAGTCAAGGCGGTTAGATACTTATGCGGGTTAGGTATAAACTTATTATATGGGCATTTTAGCCCGCTGTATAAACACTTTGTTACCTTGGAGAAGTAAAAAATGAAACTCGATAGATAGTAAAGAGTCATAAGGCCATAACTCGTAAGTAAGGCAAGAGTAAGTAATAGGAAGGCAAGAGAGTTTAAAACCCAGTATATATTACTTTCAAAACACGTATACATAGTTCATTTTTCTATTTTGATTGTGTTTTAGATTGATACCTAGTAGTTCATTCTGTTGCCTGAGCTGATGACCGTGAACCAATTGTATTTGATCCATATCCATTACTGGGTTACCCGGCATAAGCACCCATTTATTAAGCAGCAACACCCCTGCCATGTACATTAGCTAGTGGTGGTATTCCAATATTCTCGTTCCACCGCTGTTCCGTTATTATATAATGTGCCCTACTAGTTTAATCCGTTAAGAGTGCATCTCCACACTGCACTGACCAGAAACTCCGCCTAAACAATTAAGCTTCACGCTTGTCTACCGGATAATAAAAAGCACGACACTAGACTATCATTAAGTAATTATTGGCTGCCCCCCTGGCCCTTGCTCTGGCTGGCCTTGCTCTCCTCACCGGACTGGTCCCCCCTAATGGTGTATGTGGTTCCGCGGGTATTAAATGGACTGAGTAGGGTTCGTAGGGGTGTATATACATTCCTGTACAGTTAATGGACCACTCGATCGTGTTCTTGATGTACCCCATTAAAGTTGTCACTGTAGTTCAAATCTTCACTACGAAAAATATCCACTTACTAATTTTCTACTTCAATCTGCTCTACTGTGTAGCGACCAAAAGTTATGTATCCACTTACGAAATTTGATATTGAAATATGCTACTGAACCAACCAAATCAACAGACTCTACATTGACAGAATCAACAACGGAAACAACTGCTGCATCTATAATTGCTTCACCTGAACCCGGAACTAATTACTGTGCTCCTGGTGGATATGCTGCAATCTTAGCTGCTGTTACCTTTGCCTCTGTACATGGAATCAAGTGCCTCTGTACATGGAATCAAGCAAAGAGATGCCGTGGGCTATACTATGATTAGCTCGTGCTGCTGACCCAAAGAATTAACCAGTTTACCAAATTGAATCAGCTATCATATCTTCGGCATAATCTATTGCTCAAGTAGTATGTTTTTTTATATAAATATCATGGTGTCTCCAACTAGTTCTTTTCCAGAGGAACTGCCCATCTTGGAAGGAATGCTATTGGTTATGGGACTGGAACTATATATTTGAAATGGGTAATAAAAAGAAGCTGGCTCTGTGTTCTTTGCTACTGCTATTGATGCTCTCACTTTTGCTAAAGCTGCTGAAGCTACCTTTGTCTCTGCTCCTGCTACCCTTGCTTTTTCCTTTGCAACTGTTGGATTAACGGAAACTAGTATGTATGCAGGTGATTCAACTCGGTTAGCTGGATCAACTTCAACCGGAAAAGATGCTGCTCCCACCTTTGCCACTAATAGCTAAACTCCTGCGGCCTCCCTTGCTTATGCCATTTCAATTGGTGCTGATACCTATGCTCTAGCTCCCGCCTTCCCCGTTGCTCCCGTCTCTGGTGCCTCCACCTCTTTGGTTTTCCATTTATATCTGCGCTTGAATCTGCTTCCTTTTATATCTGCGCTTGAATCTGCTTCCTTTGAGTTTTTTTACCCATAGCCTGTTCCAAATATAAGGGATCCGAGACCAGAAGCAAGAGATTGAGTTGACTCATAAGTTTCCGTCGATCCAGTAGTTTTTCCAGTATCTATATTAGTTTCCGGCACGTCGCATTCTCTTCAATGGTACGTTCGGTTTGGCATCGCGCTTTCTTTATATGATCGATTGACTGACCGGCGTGAAGTTGAATTGGAGCTTTAACGAGCTGCGGCCCTGCCTACGTGGAATCAACATGAAATTAGTTAGTGACCTATAGTTATAGTTCTTCTCGGTGCATCGATGAATCTCCACCCCCCCACGGGGTAACCCTTGCCTGTGGGTTCTATGCCTATGCTCCTGCCTTTTCTGCTATTGATACTTTTGTTGGATTTACGGACACGGGGTCAACTAAGTAAACTGAATAAATGGCTTCCGCTTCAATAGGTGGTTAAACTACTTCTTTAGCTGGACACTCTGCAATCACAACTTCAGGATCTCCCACTGGGTATCAATTTGGAATAGATTACACGGGTCTCGAACGAATTATTAAACGGGTACGGCAGGTTATTAATAAATAACTGGTTCGCATGGGATATATTTGAACACCCTCTATAATTATAATAGATAGTACGCGCCCTTATATATGGGTAGAGCGTTGGTATATAATGTTTACCATGAGATAGCCTTAATGTCTTACTACGATTGGGCCAGGTTAGGTCATTGCTTTAATTTATTTGATGGATCCACCTCGCCTAGCATCCATTCCAGTTCTCGATCGAGCAGCAATCTCCCACCAGTTGATGATATAATTCCATATACAGATCCAAAGGACAGAGCAAAGGCTGCAGCACCGAAAGGGAAGGGACTTATATAGGCGTTATGATAGGCCTTATTAGGAATGAAAGGGATTTAGGCCCCGTTACCATCTTTGTTCTGCAAAAAAGGGGTGTAAGCTTACGTAAAAGAAATCTAAGTCCTAAAATATGTTCTAATCTAAAATTAGAACTGAAAGCAAAACTAATCTACACTAAACTAAGGGATCCCATGGAAACTAAGACTAGAAACAAACAGTAGAATAGAATGAAGAAAGCGAGCAACAAGTAAATCTTATACATTCCACACTCCTCCCACTATGCCCCTGCACCTGCATACAAACAACAAGTTACTGCTTGCATACATTAAACAAGGTGTTTGCTTCCAGCAAGAACCTGCACACCAAAGAAGACATTAACTTTGCCATAACATAAGATGTATAAGAAAGCAAGCCACTATTCATTAAGTCTCATGTCAAGCATCATTAACATTACTCATGTAGAAGCAGGAAAGGTAAACCACACTTAGAAAAAAAGCTCCTCCTTAATTGTGCAAATCAACTTGAACTTATCTTTATATTCATAACCTTGTGATCTCTGAACATTAGATGAGCAAAAGCCCTTCAAATGAATGAGGAAGTCTCATTTATAGCCAAGCTTGAATGGCTTTTGGCCTTCCAACTACCCAACCTATGACCTTCCACCTACAAAAAGCAAAAATGCTATTTATCCATGTACTACATTTATTATATATATACATATTAAGGCTTGGATCAACCGAACCTTATATAGATAGGTGCCAGCTCCTTAAGTACAAGGAAAAGAAAAGAGAATAAGAGGTCCTTGCCCTATGAAGGACAAGCGGCTTCGCTCCTTAGGAAGGAGGTCTCGACTAAAAGGAGAGGGTAAGAGCTCACTTTACAATATTGTTTGTTGCCGGCTACACAATTGCTCCTACGATATTTGTGCAGGCTACTTAAGAGAGCTCTCGTACTATCTTTAGCTGGGGTCATATGCCCTTGCGCTATTACTTGTGGATCGGGCGGTTACATATATAATATAGATTAGCCAATCATAGAGGGAATTACCGGGGTCTTTAGACACTCGACCAATAGGGAGAGGAAAGATGATAAAAAAATGGGTGGGAAAAGAATAGGCGCCTTTTATCGATCGATCCCCGAAAAAGGGTCCTGGACTTCGGTCGCAGAGAAAATGGGTATGGCCTTGACTTAGCGACCTGAAACATCTAAGTAGCTTATGAGAGGGATAATGCATAAACTCATGTATTTGCGCCTTTATAGCAGTTCAAGTAATGGCTTTCTTAGCTGGATGCACGAACAGGTGGACACAAATCCCATTTACAAGCCCAATCGCCCAGAGGAAGGTAAATCCAAGCATGATCCCAAGCCAAAGCTGACGTCTTGCTCCAACTGAAGAAACTGATCAATCTGAATGAAAGCATCGAATGATGCAAAGGCTGATACTGAACCTGATACTGATAAATGTAAGAACTTAGACCGTACCTCACCCTAACTTTACGTTCGTTAAATACTTCGTGTCAAGTAATAAGGCGAGCATAATGACATCTATAATTAGATATTGGAGGTACAGCTATTAGACCCTTACCCTGATATTACTACTGCCCGGAACCCTAGATTTCGTTACTTTCCAACCTCATGATACCAAGAATAGCATAGCATTAGGGGACAGTCTTAGAAGAACCTTACCTTGAGAAACACACCCACCTACCAGAACTAGGAGATCTTGAGCCCTAGACCTTTAATGCATGGCACATGTAGTTAGTCACCCATGTTGGTACAACCTAGAAGCTGCTTATGGGATGGGGATTGGGATGGATGGCATTGATGGATGGATGAGATGGCATGGGGATGCTTAACCTTACCCCTATCTTACTACCGCCACCTAGGAGCATGAAGAAATCACTCTAGAAGTCAGGAATACTACACCAGTAGCCAGGGGCATTACACACTACCTTGCCTTGATATTTACCTGCACGAACTAGTAGACGAGATCTGGAGCCCTAGACCATGAGGAATACACATAGTTAGTGAGTCGCATATATCTTACCTTTGAAGCCACAGATTGGAATTGGAATTGGAATGGGTACTGCTATTTACTTTCTCTTATCAGCAGGATGGCATGATACCACCTTCTTACCCTTACCCCCTTACTTATGTATGTGCACCTCTCATGAACAATAGGTGCGCAGGTCTTCCAAATTGAATTCTGAGACATGCTTTTGTGATGCGGGCTATTAGGAAGCCAAAAAGAATTTTGTATGCCAGGATTTGCTGATGTGGGATTTCATTTTTTATCGATGATTGTCGTCACTAAGGCGACCATTTCAATACAGTGTGATTAAAAAGTGTCATCAACACTAGTGCCAACGGCTGTAAGGATGGCCAGTGGTCTAAGCTTAACCAAGAAGCTAAGTTATCACATCAACCTGGGTTCCCTTTCACACTACAAATAGGTTTTCATTTAGCTAAAAGAAATCTATAAAAAGGAGGCTTGGCAATCCACTGCATTAATAGACCTACCTTTCTTTTTATGCCTACACCTTCACGTAGTACCCACTTGGAAGACCTAGACCCTATACCATCTTTCTGGAATCGCTTAATAAGGACAGCTATTAACAACCCTTCTCTTAGAAGCACCGGATGGATCACCACCTTACCCTTGACTTTCTCACTCCCTTCACCCAAGTTGATTACCCTTTACTTAAGTGCATGCCACCTGTTCTACCAGACTTTCATTTACTGCCTGCCACCTTTACCACCTTAAAAATTAGACCTGTTTTCTATACCACTTGACTCATCCATGCTTAGTTGTGCACTATATTTCTCCGGTACAGGATTCACCCAGCCAGCTTACTTACAGTATAACATACAGCACACCATCACATAGTAAGTAACCACCTTACCTACCTAGAAAATAAATAGATCTTACCCTACTTACTTATGGATGCCCGAACCTCTTGCTTCAGCCAGGAATATGTGGGTACAGCAGGCACTTCGAACCTATGCTGCCTATTTACCTTTATCGTTACCAACCACCTCCTTCCACAACCTTACTACTTACCTTTGTAATGCCCCCAAACAGACAGCCAGCCAGAACTTAAGAAACATGGCTGGATGATGGATGGTCAATCAGAGAGCCTTTTTAGACGGGCTTCATTCAGACATTGCCGCTTCAGACATTGCCAGGAGAGGCAGGCTTTTATAACATTTGCTTAATGAATCTTAGGAGGTACGGCACTCTGACTATTAACCTTTTACCCTACCGAACCTTTTTTGAACTGTTTCCAAACAAACCTTTACCCAATAGACCTCACTTATCACCTCTTGCTTTAGCCAGGAATCGGGGCGGGATTTTCTTAATTACGTGCTTCTTGCTTGCTAGATTGATTGCAGGCAGGCGAGCGGGCGAAAGGGCGGCTGCTTGCTTGCCATCAGAGTTGGGGGCGGGCACTAAGTTTGGTTGGCACAGATCTTTTCAAACCTTCCCCTCGTACCTCTTCTTTTCCCCTTCCCGTGGCTTGAAGGAGCTGGTTCTATGCGCATGGCTTCTTTCATAGCTGGCATATGGCTGGTAGGGCTACTGGGCATGTCATCTGGGTGAATAGCTATGCGAGTGGCATGGCAGGAGTCTGGTAATGGTTGAGTCTGGTAGGCTAGGTAGGCATGTCTCTTCAACGCTGTTAAGTCGAGGAGCCTTCTGAGAGAGCAAACAGACGGGCCTAAAATAGAAAAGTTAAAGTATATATGCATACACGTAGAGTGCTTGTAAATGTTATTCCCCTCCTAGCTTGTTGTTCTACAATTGCATAGTAAACTCATTGCTGTAGCAACACGTCTAGCCACATAGTCTCTCGTATGCACATGGAGGAAATATCCTATAAAAAAGAATGCTTTAAAGGGAGGGATAAACGGATGTGATTAAAATAGACGGAACAGAAGCGATTAAAAGAGACGGAATGAAAGGACAATCAATTGTGACGAAAAGAGACAAATGAAGTGACGGAATGGAAGGACAATCAACGGATTACAATTTTAGAATTCCAATATAGATATTCCGATATAAAATATTAACACGGCCATATCATATATATATATAGTTGATGACGCATCAACTGCAAAAAAGGATGTCATGGCGATATTGTATAGTCATAGGTGCCATAGGTCAGGAAACAATACTATAACACCAGTACCACGCATTCTCCCATTACATTCAATCCGTATTACCCTGTCCGCTTCAGTACAATCGCCCAGGAAAGCCCAGTACGCTTTCTCACCTCTATCTCTATTACCTCTCCCTTCTATGTAGATAGCCAGTTTTAATTGCTTGAAGGTCATTACAAAGAGCCCACCATTAGCCGCTGCTAGTTGATCCAGGAGTCATAGTCCAGGCCGCTTTCAGCATATTATGCCCCATTAAATCCGCCCACATTCAGTCAGTATGCACCTGATACAGCTTTCACGTCTACACCAAATAGGAGCCCTGTCCTTTCAAAAGTGGGTAAATCCTTCTATTAGAACCTGGCCTATAGGGTGTAAATTCCCCATCTTGCTAGGGATTGATTTGCTCGTCCTTCCGAGGACGAGGGCACGTTCACAAGCAGATTCTGGTGAGGCAGGAACCTAGGGCGCATACTCAGGTGAGGTTGGTTCAGGTGAGGTAGACTCAGGTGAGACAGGCTTAAGTGGGGACCAAAGAGCATACAATTGTTGGCAAAGAGCATTCACTAATAATTATTAAACTGGTAAAATAGAATATGATAAGTATTCAGTAAGGTCCTTCTTCACCAATTTGACTGTTTTTATATGCTCAGGGCTTTGTAAGGTGAGCCATTCTTCTTTATTTATGTTAAAATACTATCTCGGAAATGCGGATATTTTTGCGGGTAAGCCCCACAAAGTAAGTAAAATAGTAGAAGAATTGGACCAATGTTACCCCAAGTTGAATCAGCCCACCTAGGAAAGGAATGGACATAAATATACGTGTGGAATTGAAAGAAATAGTCTTTACCTTGCGCTATCCCATTTGTTCGCCGTTCTGTGCCCTTGCCTTCAGTTTGTACTTAAGGAATTAAAGAAAGATATAATTGACACAAAAAATGTTAGCTACTAAGATAAGAGGCATGCCTTAGAACATATCATGATGAATAAGTCTATTTGGGGATATCCAGATCAAACTCATATTTTTGCGTATAGATCAACCCATGAACTAGCCCAATTATATAGAGCCATTATATAGAGCCAAATATTTTCTATGATCAAATAGAAACAATAGTTAACCAAGGCTCAGATAGGTAAGGAACATGTATGTTGTGCTA
>Ga0233336_1000035_pt1 | contig 21056 bp, 10 predicted proteins | sample GEONDECOMP225_FD_183636 | JGI IMG/M metagenome (GOLD analysis project Ga0233336, IMG submission 183636) | Leaf litter microbial communities from Shasta-Trinity National Forest, California, United States - GEON-DECOMP-225 | ecosystem: Environmental > Terrestrial > Plant litter > Unclassified...
TTAGCTTAATTTGCAAGTGTTGGAGATACTTACAAAGGAGCCCTCGTACCTCACATATTCACCTGCACATTGAGATCAGGGAAAGGTATGCCCACAAATTACGAGTTAAATATCTTTAGTTTATTATAATGACATTTGATTTATTATCGGCTCGGAGGTAAACTGGCGATATGCTTCATTCGATTATCGGCCCGGAGGCATAAAGGAATCGATCAGAACGCTAGCTGGTGATTCATCTCCCGTCCCCTCCCGCGAGTCTTTCGTCTGGTAGTTCGCTCCTAGCTTGGCTTAGTGGGTCGATCCTTGCATATGTAATCCTGCGGCCAGGCCTCCCATATAGGTAACTGGCTCTCCGTCATGCATGGTTGTCTCCGAGCACGTGAAGCGAACGTAAAACAAACAGGTTAGCCCAATAAAGTAAAGTAGGATAAGCCTCCTTTCACTCGGGTAAGTAGCGAAGCCCTAAGTAGTCGGAGGAGGAGCGAGAACACGGAAAGCTACGCCGTCCCTCCCTGAACTTCGTCATTAATTGGGGGCCATATCTTCCTTTGCCATAGTGGGGAACTGAGCCCGGACGATCTATTGCGATAGCGCGAAACACAAATAAATTGGGAACGATAGAAACCATAAAACAGATCGGGGCGTTCACCCCCACTGAACGAAGTGAACGACATAAACAGTGTTTACTAACAGGTGATGCCTTGAGGAATATATAAAGGGACTGTGATGGGCAAAGACAGGGGGGAGGCGGGAAAGACATCGAAGAGGTAGAAGCTCCCGTACCACACCGGCCGGTCTCAGCTGGGTAAAAGCCGACCAGGCACCGGACCGCCGCACGAACCTTGGGAATGTAGTAGGTCCTCTGTTGTTCTTCGGGGAATTCTGTAGATCTGCCGTTGTTCGTAGTATCTGTCTCAGCCGGGGTCTGCCTAATCCAATAATCCTTCAATATATATATATGTTCAAGGCATGCATTGCATATTTAAGTGAAGTATGCTCGGTCTTTTTTCTAATATGTCGAGTGTAAGGTCTCGTATGTGGAGTCGAAGGGGGGGCAACATCTCACGAAAGGCGGCTGAACTCTGCGTACCTATTTATTCGGTGGCGGCCGGGGCATAGCGAAGGGTCCTAATAACTTGGGGAGGCCAAAGCGGCGGCCCCAACCCAACATGATTATCTTTTTTTCCTACCAATGATAAGGTCCTTGGAAGCATATGCCGGGACCTATTCGTTGTTATATACGTAATATGACATATGCCTATGCTTTTCTGAACTTTACGTGTAGTGGAACGGAGTTTAGAAGTGGGGAACCCAGTACGTAGCGAGTCGCCCGGCCCGTGTTCATTCCTTCATATATATGTTCCTCCTATATGGTTCTTAGGTCACCCAAAGGATTTTTTAAGGTACCTAGGACGAGGGTTGGGGTTGGATATCAATCACCATATGAAGCCTTCGTAGACGAGAAAACAATGGAACAAGTCCTTCACATCGGAGCCCTTCACACCGGCTTCCTTCCCTTACTGATACTATCTTATTTATTATCTCAAGATAAGCTCATATTTTACTGTCAACTTGCAAAAGCTCATATGATAGTTAGAAATTTTATCTTGAATTCAAGATAAAATTATTATAGGGTTATGCTTACCCTTTGCACAAAGCTGTTGTATATCATTATATTCTCCCTGTTTCTCATGAATATCAGATACAAGGAATCTAAAGCAGGATTAGCTCTAGCCTTGATATGATCTCCACATGCATGAAACTCTAAATAGTCCTGCACATTATATTATTTTTCCTCGAGATAAACTAACCTCTGACAGGGCGAGGCATGCAAAAGAATAGTGTAAATACAGTCCATGAAAGTAGAACTACTGCAAGCTGGCAGCCCTTTGGAGCATGAGCACAACACCAATTTGTAACGTCCCCGGCTCGCTCCCGGCCAGGAAACACTATCCCCAGATTGATCCTGAATCCAAAAACTACTGATAAATATTTGATATACAATAATGGACCTACAAATCCTCCAAAGGGGTTCTGATAGCATATAAAGAACATGACTTGTAGGACCAGTCGTTGCAGTCCTTACATTGACCTGGAATTTCACGATGGCCTTACATCTGGTGCTTGGTACACATCTGGTTGCATCCATGATTTGGTCATGCTCATTTCCTGCCCCTTGAAATTCAAATTATTCCCAGAAGAGATCAGAATGGTTCTTGGCCCTAGGAGTTTCTGATCGACTTTCTAGAATAGTAGATAGGTCCTGTAGGCACCCTTCCACAGAGGCAAAACAACGCTGCTCATATGTTTCCCTGTGTGTACCTATGCTGGAGCTGGGGGCCCAAAACTGGTCTCTCCTTAATTCTGGGTAGTCTTTCAAAGCATAAAAACTATAAAATTACAGGACATCACAACTACACTAAACTACTGATTCCCATGCTATCGTTCATATCTCAGTATAATTATGGATCTGAAGGATTATACTTTTACTATATCTTAGATTGAAAACCAAAAATTGACAAGCTATATTTAAGATAGCAGGAACTTTTTTTATCGATAACTCTCCAAATGTAGCCACAGCACGACTCTTTTCAAATTTGAATAGCTGTAATGCAAACTTCAATATACTAGGACTATATAGGAGCTAACTATAGTGCTTTCTGCACCAATTCTCTCTGTTCTTGTACATCTACCTTAGAAACCCCAGTTGCTGTTGCAGCAGATGGAGCTCGACCTACATACTTTGTCTCAATTGAATAATTCGATCGCTATCCTATAGTTTTATTGCCCTCATTGCAGTTAGAAGACGAGGAGTGATGTAATGATATCCTCCCATATTCATGGGTTCCTCCTGGCACAAGATAATTTATGCATTTGGATATTGCTGGAGCTCTCTCTGGACTAGGTCGTATGGGAATGGGCAGCGTTGTTCCACACGACATATAGCAACATCCTTTACATTAACTCTCTCCCTTTCTTCAAGAAGCTCAGAATATACCTTTCCAGAGCAAAGTATAAGACGCTTAATGCCCTCCTCCTAATCAAAGTGATCATTCTGATCCTTAATGAGACATTCGAATTGAGTTCCCTGTTTGTAAAACCCAGGATGGCCTTGTACATCATCAAATTAAAAAATACTTTACTTGCGGGCCTGAAGGCGGAGAAGATTCTTTGGAGCCATCACAACTAAAGGCTTACGAAAATCACGATGTATCTGGCGATGAAGAATGTGGAAATAATTGGCAGGGGTTGTCACATTGGCAACTTGTAAATTACACTCCTAAATTTGCTTGCTCAATGTAGGATCCATCTCAGGAATAACAAATGGATTGTCATCGCTCATCTGAAGAAACCGTTCCAATCTTACACTAGAATGTTCTGGACTCTGCCCATCATAACCATGAGGAAGCAGAACAACAAGTCCACTTTGGCGAAGACATTTGGCTTCTCCACTGCTTAGAAACTAATCGAAGAGAACTTTGGCACCATTAGAAAAATCACCAAACTGAGCCTCCCAAAGGACCTTCATTCATCCACGGGACTTACCCACATCGTTTATCTCGATCTACCTTCTGCCCTTTTTATTCTAGGTAGGGGCAGCTGCTACGACTGAGGATCAATGAAACAGGCGCCCAGCGATTGATGATGATGATGACGATGATGAGGAGGATGGGATATTGTTTCAATGGCAGCAGCAACAGTGTGCAACGGATTCTTTGTTGCATGAATGAAGGGCGGAAGTTGGGAGAGGGATGGGAATCATGGAGAGGCAAGACAACATCGACGCAGTATGCAGAGCAAAGGGCTCGAGACCCCACTTTTTAAAAATACATGGAGAAGCACAATAAACTCATCAAAGTAGTAAAGGTGCAGACCTCTCTCCTAGGTCGCAGGGACAAAACCCTCTCCCTCCACTATCTCTCCGGATTGCGGTATAGACTTCGGCTGAGGGTAGGCGCGGCATCCTTCCTGAGGAAATATCCTCACATCTTTCATGTTTACAAGTGTCCCACAAGAGGGGGCACTTGGTTCAGGCCCCTCAAGGCCTTCTTGAAGGCATACCGTGAATTAGGGCTGCCCAATGACTTTGAAGATATTTTCTTTGGTCGGATGGTAAAGGACAGAGAAGGAGACATGTGGCAAGTTGGGATATTAGTACTAGAACTAAGAAGCTAGGTGGATTGAGATTAAACCATTTGAAGAATAGCCTTGGCTGCCAAATGGATTCTTATATCCTTACAGGGCCAATGTGCTTGGAAAGAGTTGGTGAGAAAGAATGTTCAATTAGCTCCTCCTTGGCAGCCCGGTCAGGGAAAGTGTTCTTTGTCGACCCGGTAAAATGCCTGTGAAGTTTTCGGGTTCAGTAGTTTTTCAATCCGGAAAGCATGGAGTAGTCTCAAACAATTCTTTATTTTAGCCCCCTTAAAAACCGGAATAAAGTGTAAAATGTTCAGGTCTCCCTGGTCTATTTCGTTAGTGGTAAGCGCTTAGCCTTGAGAAGAGGCTTGCCGTAGAATGGGCAAAATCACTACTAATAAAGGCCTTTAGCGATGATATCATTGTTAACAGGGACATTCTTTCAGGGTCTGAGTTAGCCAAAAGGTAGAATTTGCCAGATACTTATTTGATATCCCTCTTGCATTTTTCTTTCTCTTGCAGCCTTGTAAAAGCTTTTATTTACCCGCCTGTTCTTTCATCCCGATATGAGCCATTCCCCTAGTTTCCTCAAGTGCCACTAGCTCATCTACTATTCTTTTAAGTTTCTCAGGATTTCAGCTCTTACTCCTTTCTATAGATATATATAATATCTGCCGGGGACTACATAGTTCCATCAGAAAGGTAACATCCAGTCTTCAAAACAAACACTTCTACAGAGAGTTATAACACTATGAGCAAAAGGAAAGATCACACTACTTCAGTCTATTACATCACTACTAGGATTAACCACCCAAAATGAAATCATAAGTGTTAAACAAAACAAAGCCGGGTACCTGTCCAAAAATAAAATAAAAAAGAACCTATTGACCACCGCCTATCAAGATACATCATCAGGAAAGAAAAAAGATTGAATTCACTGGGGCTGCTTGGTTTTCCAGTACCACTAGCTTCTCCAATCCAGGACCTGCCACTGAATAATCTTATTCAACAGGTTCAGCTTGAACCTTTACAGTATGTTTCTCATCAGGTGCTCTGTACAGTGCGTCATCAATACAAATAGAACAGTCTGAGTTTGAGGACTGCTTGGTAGGAGGATCCAAGATTGGCAGATTACCCATCGATTCCGCAGGCACCAAGTAATAACTCTTGTTATACCCAGACCCCAGGGCTAATTTTACTTTATTATCCAGAAGAGCACTTCTAATACCGGCCAATTTTGATGACAGTGATTGGGAAAGTCCACTGCTAATGAAACGCTTCTGGTTTCTTAATAACTGTTACTGTTTTCATTGCTGCACTGACTCTGTTCCCGAACCCCATGATTACAGTTCACATTACCACAGCCCCTTGCTTGAAGCTTAAAACCTCTTACCGTTGGAATTGCACAGTTTGCTAGGTTCCCCACCACACCCTGCTGAAACTCCACTGCCCAGGTTGCCTGTATGAGAAGCATTGTCTACTACTGTTGAAGTAGTTCCATAATCTGCAGACTGCTGGATAAGTTATAAACCTGTATACCCTGCTGCTGATGATGAATAATCAATGTGGACCCATAATTATCCCCATCTTAAATTGTTCCACCTTCTTCATCGTTCCCTCTTGTGTCTCCTTCACTTCCACTCAGTAGCCCCTGAAGATTACCATTCCCATTATGAGCATTATGGACCTGATGCACTCTTGCTCTAGGGAGTCTAGGAAACTTCCCCCTGCCCTTTCCGAATCTCCCCCTGTTGCCCAAGGTGCCTCTATAAAAGAAGGCTCTAACATATCCTTCCGGCACTTGCACTTTAAATGAAACCTGCAAAATGAAATCACATATAATGATTTGTTTGTTGAGATCAGTAAGCACTCTCCTATCTCCTCCAAAAACATGAGCATTTCTCTTTTTACACAGAAACCATAAGACTTCCGTGGGTGGAACTAACCATCCACATCTTGTCATAAATTCTATCTTTAAATGAATCCCATCCAGCCTGCCATTGTAAAGGTCTTCTTGCATACTTGCTCCAAGGAAGAATTACAGGTCTCAAAATCGTTTGAGCATAAGCGCAAGAAAGGAACAGATGTTCCACAGTTTCAAGATTCCCACAATACAAACAATTCTGATTGGAAATGCTATAATCAGTAAGAACCTTACCAATAGCCAAACAGAATGAGAAATCCTTTCAAATATAACCGTGTCATTTTTAATCTTCCGTTTTAGGGTCCTGAAAATAAAGCCCTTTACCTACTACTTATTTCTTTGACTCTGGCTGTCTGTCCCTTCAAAGCCTGAGCAGACTGACTTTACTATGTCAGCAGGTATTATCTGAGCAGCGATTGAAGGAAGGAAGTATACGGATGGTAAGTGAAGGAAGGCAAGGGGGCAACCCCCGAAGGGGAAAAGAAAAGATAGATCCCCTTCGCTCGCTACGCTAATAGGCTCAAGGAAAAGTAAATTATCAGCCTGCTTGCCTACCTTACCCTCCTTATGGCTGTGCCTGTGCTGAGATAAATCTCCCTTGAAGCTTCCCTAGGTGGGATACAGAGGCTTTACCTTCTTCCTTCACATCAGAGACAGAGAAAGCAGGGCTTGAACTTTAACGGGGTGAAGACACTGTCTGTTTGAGGGGTTGGGTGCTGCCAGAGACCCCTTAATAGTGTAGTATCCAGGTCATTCTTGAAATAGACTCTGCCAAGGAAATAGTAGTACGACCAAACAGTAAGTATAATGCAATGCTCGTATCATGTAACTAGCCAGAGAGATCAGTCGCATAAGGCCCAGACACATCACCCCATACCATAGAAACGACAGCGTTTTAGGTCATTATATTGTATTATTTATGGTTTTACAGCACCCTTTCTCATTGGGAAGAAGACACTGTGCAGCAAGCCTGGAAGCAGCCCCAGCAGTATGACTGTGAACTCATGAAGCATACCCTCAGCGGGTATGGGTAAAAAAAGAACTAAGTTTTTGATGTCGGTGCGTGCTAGTCTATTTTTTTAGGCCAATATGTACGACTCAATACGAGTCATGTAACTAGGAATAGATGCAGAACTTGTAGTAGTTTGCTGGCAGTTAGCAGTAGCATTGAACACTTGGCTATTTTGGATACTTTGAAATAAGTTTTGCTTATAGCCCACTCTTTTCCAATCTGGCTTTAGAGGGGATCCCCTGGTAGATAACCAGTCGGTTCTCAATGCAAGATGGGTGTCTGTTGATCCGGAGGATAGGTGGGTGCGCCAACTCTTGAATCCAATTATTGACGTATCCTTCTCATCAAATGATCTGCCTCTTCCATCTAAACCTTGAAATGATAAATTTAAGGGCCCACCATCTAACATGCATAGGATAAATAAGGGATATTGTAATGATCAGTTGGTTGGTATTTCTCTTGTTGCGATCATGATGATGCTCATCTTTCAATTTTGTTTCATGGAAAGGCTATCTGATTATAGTTATTATATATTTTAAAAATATATATGTAATTTCGCTAATTTTATTTAACATAAAAAATACCGTGCTATAGTACAGGCATGCTGTGCGAAATAATGGAATAATTTATTATATAAGAGGAGATTAAATTGAGGGAGATCTCCTAATATGACAGGTACCCGGCCTGGTACTTTATGGGTTGGTCTATAGCTAGGGAGGTTGGATGCATGCCTATATTACTTAGCCTTGCATGTTCATAAGTAAGGTGTGACGGTTAGGTGGTGGTATGCCTGGCAGTAGGTTGAGTTTCTATGCTTGGTTGGAATACCGAGTTCAAATAGCTCGGGAGACGTGGTAAAAAACCTTACAGTGGAAGTGGTAGCTAGTTTATATTATAGAGTGGTTGCTAGTTCTAATAGTGGAAGCTAGCCGGTAGCAACAGAGCAGTGTTATTCTCCATACACGATAGACAGATATCTTTATCTATGTGCCATCTATTGATACATTTCGTTTGCTTCATCGGTCTTCTGGTCTTATACGTGGTGCTATGGTTGAGCAGGGGACAGGACACTCTCAATCTTCATCCCCTACCCTTTTACTACCTACCAACTCTAATTTTACACCGTCAGCATAGATAGGATTAGCCAGCATAGTAAGATGAGTTCGATTAGGAATCTAGTTATCATATGAAGTAGGAGCTCTTCTAGGTAAGTCATAGCAAATCATAATACTGAACATGGGTATAAAGGGTATCAAGCTATCTAAGAATATCTCTTCGTTGGTCGTAGCTAGTAATCATAGTTAGATTAGGAGGGACAGTTCTATCAGTAATAAATATTGAAAAGAACAAGCTAGCAATCTCCTGAGCAAGTTACAAGCTATAATAAAGGAAGAATCGAACTAGCAATACGAACTCTCCAAACACGAACTCTTCTCCTCTCCAAACTTGTAATTCTCCTCCTTTGTTCTCCGCGTAATAAATCTCAATAGTGATACTTGGTTTTTCATGCTCATACTTGGTCTTTCATGACTGACCAACCCATATATATAGATCTATATCAATCAATCTAGATACGGGGCATGGATATAGATATTTCTATATAATTATGAATCATGTGAATATTCCTTCCACTCCGGAGCCTGGCGCGGCTTCGCACCTTGGAATATCAGTTTTGCCCAACAATGGTGGAGTTCCTGCTCCTATTGACAACACAAATCGAGCTAGCAGCAGTGGCAGCAATAATGTAAATTTAACTTACTTAGCTCCCCCTACTTGGTGTAGAATTCAGTCTACTGCACTCCATGGGGAGGGTGAGTGTCCAGAGTTAAAGGCTGCCATGGATATAGTGCAAAAGGAGATGCAAAATCTGGAATTAGTTCCCAATGAGCAACCGAGCACATCAAATGTAGAGCAGAATCCAAGCACTGCTATGGTGTTTGAGACTCATGATGAAGAAGGTCAAGAAGGAGAGTTAACACCTGAAGAGGAATAAGTCCAAGCTTTGAAGCAGTTAAATAAAGGTAATTCCTATTACCTGAGAAGCAAGGCTTAAATAAAGGGGATAAAAGTAAAGCTGCCCTACACTGCCCTACTCTATTCTCTGCCCTACATCGCCCTACATCGCATTGATTTATTCATTCGTCAAGGAAAGCAGAATGGGCAAGAAATAAGTCAAAGTTAATCTTCTTCGTTTCCTTCCCCACTCTCCGGCTATTAAGAGTCTCCTTACCTTATCCATATCACATTCATTGGATCTGCCTGCTTCTATTACTAACGTTACCGTACAACTACTAATGAATTACTTCTCTTCATGTAAGGTAGGGTTATTTCCTGTCTTTTTAATGCTGGTAATAACCTTTATGATAGATAAAAGCAAGCCAGACAAGTGTCACGCACAAGTAATCCATAATGAAAATATCCCCTAAAGCTTACTTATATCTTCCTATCCTTTTGCCTGCCCCCTTCTTTAGCTCTACCCTTCCTTATTCTAAAGCCTCCATTCACATAAAACGGTCTGGATCAGTAAACCTCGCTAAAGTGCTTTCCTCCATGTCCATAAAATTGATTGAATCCGGGCTATTGGTTAAGGACTTACTTACGGAGATATTATATATGTTGCCATAAAACTGCTCGAAACCTTTGATACCTAAAAGTAGAGCTTTGCCTTCTCTTTTCCTCAACGTTGGCTACCTAGGTAGATACGGGATAGTAAGGTTCCATCGCCGTAAGGGAAGGCCTGTAGGCTCTTTCCCTTTTATCCTCCCTTCGCGGGGGTGAAAGCCATTTAAGCCACGCTGTTTATTGGGTGAGACTAAGTTCCTAATGGATAGATTGATGGTTGGTTAGTTACTGAATTGCCTTCCATGGTTGGTTAGTTACTGAATTGCCTTCCGTGGAGTTCTATTACTTATGTTACATTTGATGCACTTTGGGAGCACTTCATTATTAGTAGGGCATAACTGTGAGGAGATAAATATGCATAAAATAGAGTCAATATGATTAAAGTATCCTCCAAATCCAGACAGGTGGTTTAGCACTAGCCAAAGCCTTTCCAGTTGGTGCACCACCTAAACCTTCACCTATATGTTGTTCTATGCCCAGCCCAGGAGTAGGGGAAAGAGCAGAGCCACGAGCTAGGACATAGGTAAAGGTACCGGAGCTAGCCGTTGATCGGGTTGATGAACCAAATGTTTATTCAGTTGAAGCATCTGTAGAAGCGCGGCAGCAATGGGATGTTGTTAATGATTATTGAGATCGAGAGCCGTATCCCGTAGCTTCCTTTCGTCCAGTGCCATACCCAGATAAAGATGATCGTAATCAATATAAAGACCTTTGTGATCCAGTCGATGAAGTAGCCGAAGAAGAACCTAGACCTATACACCTATACCTAGGGAAGGACCTAGGGGAATACTTACTGGGGGAGTTCCGAGGAGAATAATGGGAAATTTCTAAGTTGGATCTGTTAGCTAACGCTTATGTACCCCTTTTATACTATTGTAAGTAACTCCGCCATCACTGTTACTGCGGCATGTCCTACCTATAGTGATCACCGTCTGGCTCTGGTATTTCATTATTTGAACAAAACTTTCCACTTTGCAATTTGCTTCCTTTCAACAGCCCTTGAACCTGCACCGCCAAGGGCAGGGTAAGCAGCACCAGGACCAGTAGCTTAGCTAGTTGTTTCAGCAGTAGATTCTGTCGATGAACCAGCCTTCGCATAGTTCCATATCCTCCAGCATCAGTAGCGTAAAGAGCAAAGGTAGGCCTAACCAGGTGCAGTTCCAGATCCAGATACGGTTGAAGCAGTCGGTGAAGCAAATAATCCCGTTGATCCATATCCAGCAGCAGTGGAAGTATCACTAGCAGCAGGCGTTTATGCTCTTGGTCTTTACCCTTCTTCAGCAGTAGATTATGCCCGGTTCATAAGTTCTCTCTTTACAGCCTCCTTTAATCCTTTTACTGCCTCCTTGGTAGTGGTGCCCTATCCCTCATTAATAAAGTGGGCCGCCTCTATCAAAGTTATTGGCTACTGGTTTCAGGGCTAATACGTTTGTAATAGACCCTTCTCTTTATCTCGAATTGTTTCTTTTTCCGGGAAAGGTTGAAGAATTAATATCTTGCTGGTTACGACCCTTCTCTATTTCTCCTCCTCATTATTTCCAGTCGTTAATACGTATATAATAGTGATGGGCAGTTCCTTGATGTCGGATAGTTTAAACTGGGGGTCAGGGTAGAAAGATTTCTTGGTTAACCCCTTTGATTGCCTGTTATCTCCTTACTTTATTACTTTTCACTGGACTGGGCACTTTAAACCCCCTTCTATGGGATTGGAGTTGATACGTTAATCCGTTAGTAAGAGTTGCCCTCCTCATTATTTGATGACTGGATGGCTGATATCCTAACTTTCAACTGGTTAATCCATTCTTTTATTTCTATTGGAAGGTAGTTTGAAGGGTGCCTACCCTGGCATTATTGGATTGGTTTTCCACTTGAAATGGTTCTTGATTGGTCCCTTCATTCCAGGTGGATTGTTCCTTCGAGTAGAAGATCAACAGCAATCGAATGTGCACAGTATAAAAGGTCGTAAAGTGGGTGGAGATCAGGGTTGGATATTCAGATGCTAGAGAGAATTTGGAGAGTTGGAGGAGGACAGCATTAGACACAAGGGAACTCTCTGATCCGACAAGATAAGAGTAGCCTTTACGGTTATATGTAAGAACGCAAACCGAAGTCCAAAGATAGTGATACAGAATGGTTGAGAAGTCCCGATCTCGTATACTTTGAAGCAAGTGGGGGGGTAGGCTCACTCCAGGCTATGGTCCCTATTCTCCAAGGGATTCAGAGCAAGCAGTAGGGTACGGAAGGTGAGTTGGTGACACGTGCACCTCAAGAACGGATAATGCGGGGCCGGCCAACCACTACTAATGTGAAGGCGTTTCATCCAATTGATGAAGTTACAGTGCCAAATATAGTTCCATTTGTTTACTTAGAACCGCCAACAGCAGATAAAAAGCCAAGAGTGGTTTCATATCCTATTTATTCAAAACCATAAGCGCTTGACCCGGTTCCAAGCGAATATCCATATCCAGTTTATGACGCCAGTGACCCAATAGCTTATTTAGTCCCACCCGCAGTTTAAGTGCCAGCGTCCCTGCCGGCTTTAATAGTCAGTTTCAACCCCGAGCCAGCATCGTCCCTTTCAGATAAATACCCATCAGCCACAAAGGAGGCAAGGCCATAGGGAGCAACGGAACGCCATTTCACTCAGCATCCATTTAGAATCCATATATCTTTCCCTCTCCCTTTGGTCGAGCAACTCCGTCCCTTTCTAGGCCTCAAAGAAGGTTTCTTTTATGGAGGGTTCATGTCCCTATAGTGACCTATTACACCCCCTTAACTCGGGTTTCACACTAATACTAATGAGCTATAAAATGATGCTTGGGGATTGCTTCTGCTCGTACTATGCTTCCAACTACCGCCCACTACATCAGTATAGTTGAAAAGCAGCAGCTAGCTTTATTTACTCAACCAGAGGAAGAAAGAAAGCGAGGTACGTTCCGATTTCCTATTAGCTTGTGTAACTCATGTCACCTAACGAATCAATTAGCTGTACTGATGAGCTAGTTTGCTACATTTATTGTGCCTACATGATTGATTGGCCGGCTTCCCCACTACTTGTATTTATTTCGTCCACCTGTATGCTGTGTACCGCGTGCTGGCTTCCCCATGTTTTTATTCAATTATTGTAATTATTGGCTTACTGATAGATGTCCCTATCTCTATGTGCCTGGCTCCCTGACTACCATGTATTATGAAAAAGAGGGAAGCGAAAGCGCCTCCCATGTGGCCGGAACAGCATCCATTAAAAGAAAAAGCGAAGCGATGCGCCGGGCCGGGCTTGGAATATTGAATCCACACTGACTTGAGCAATCAGGCTTTCCGCCCACCCTGTTATAAATAGAGATGAGAGATGCTAGAACCAGGCCAAACGCGGGAAGAGAATGCGATATTGAATAAGCCGCCCTATTCCTTGGATAGGACGTACAAGCTATAGCTATAGATAGAGTGGCAAGTAGAGATGCGTTATGGGACACAGGTGGCAATATAGATCTTCCAGCTATATATGACTCGGAAAGTGAAGGAGAGAAGCTAGAGCTATATTTATGCCTATGATAAGCTTCTATGATAAAATTATACCCTTTCAGGTACAGTTCAAGTTTTGACCACATACAATGAAAGTGAAAGTCCTTGCCCTCAAAAGGACAAGCCCTCCGGACCTTATGAGAAAGTCTTTATGAGCAGCATACCAGTGACAGCCTTTACGACAGATTGATTGAGAAAGTGGGATTCCCGATTGAATGAATGAAAGTAATTGTACCGCCTCCCCTACCAACTCACGAAATTGATTGTACCTCCCGTTGTTTTATTGTCTTTCACTTTTGAATTACCAATTGGCTTTTCCCATATTATTGTACTTATTCTTTGGCTATGGCTATTAGTATGACTCTTCTTGGTTTGGTATTATAAAAACTATTTGTATTCTTTGCAACTTCATTCCTTGCCCTCAGAAGCGCAAGACCTCCGGCCTCCATTTTTCTTAACAAAAGTGATTTTTCCGTTTGAAAGGAATGGTAGCGCACTCAACCTCCTTTGTGTGCCGCGCCTATTTCTTTTATAGTTTCAACTATTTCTATGGAAACCTGAAGAAAGGCCTTGCCCGATGCGGACAAGCGACTTCGTACCTTATTAGCCACTAAAATATTCAAAATGTTTAGCAGATCCAACTATCATAGAAAGAAATAGAATAACCATATTATTACCAATATATGAAAATGAAACAAAAAAGTAAGAGTATAAGAGTAATAACTATGCTTATCTATAGATAGGAGTCAACATCATGGGAGCATGCTGAAACAAGATAAGTACCTACATCACAGAAGTTAGTGGCTTTTATTGAGTGGGGAAAAAGGATAGTGACAACAACTCCCAGGAAAGGACATGAAAGTAGGCACAGAGGAAGATAAATGGGATTCCACGACACTAGGGGATATCTATAAAAGGTAAGAGGTTACATACACCGGTACGGAGCTAATGTGAACATTGGAGGTGACATACGTTAGCAAGCACCTAACTTGAGCACAAGGGATGCCATAAACTAGTCGAGGACTTAGTGCGGGCATAAGAAGAGGTTACATAAATTAGCACAGAGCTAACGAAAGCATAAAAATAAGAAATGCTAACAATAAACCAATGACAACAAGAGACAATAAAATAAAGATGTTATATATGTAGTATAGAAAGCATTCTCATAGCTGCAGTCTACATATTGTAACAACCGTACTCAATTCCTCACAGGAACAACTCAATGGTCATGCTTGTGAAGCAACCAGTGACCAAGAGGAGAGGATAAGGATAAAATAAGAAGAAAGAAGGGAGAAGAGAAACGAAGATATGTGTTATATTACGTCTATAATATACGTATGCAGGATACACCCGAAGGTATTGATCAACACCTGTAGGTATTTATCGCTTATCTAGAAAGGATTTGAGTTACAAGGACAATAAAGAGATAACTACCTGAGCTCCTTCCTTGAGTCGGTTTGTTTCTGATTATGAGCCCAACTTGCCGCCTTGTTGCTTGAGTGGGAAAAACGAGATGATCCTTCTGATGGTCTCTGGTCGGGGATGTAGACACAGAGACTGCAATCTATGTCTGAAAATCTCCCTCATGAAGAGAGCTAGGCATTTTTGGTAAAGATGATGAAAGAATGTAGAGAGGGAACTACTTGAGTGTTGGTAAATACTATAGTACCTCCCTATTATATCATAGTAGATAAGACCTTCGAAAATAGGATGCTTTTTCGACTTGGTCTCTTGTAAGTGGAAAAGCTGGCAAGTCCTATTAGGCCGTGGGATGTGGTGATCAGGCTAAACCGAAGCAAATTATAGCCTATACACTTACCAAAGGGGATCCGCAGACCATGCATTTAGTGTTTGCGTGTCTAACAATAAGGCAATCTCTCAGCTGCTGTTTTCAGAATCAAAAGCCATCTTTGGGCTAAAACCCTCAGGGGTGCGTTCCAAGTGACCCGGATGTACTGCCTATATATATACCTCCTATCTTTTCCCTCATAAATACAATAGGGAAGCAGCCTATAATTAATCTCTAAGAATTACTCAGGTCCTTTGTAGCACACACAGATATATCCTGGACTTGTAATAAATCATATGTAATATTTAATATACCTGGTTTACAGAGACTGGCCTTCCTAGAGAGATAGGGATACTGGCCTTTGTTCTAAAGAGAATGCTTTCCTCGCCCGATGCGGGACGAGTTGCGACTCATACTACTTATTCTTTGGCTTTCCTGGCCTTCGTTCCAAAGAGACTTTTATGCCTTGAAGTGCCGGGGGAATTAATAGCCTTCCTTGCCTGAAAAGCCGGTATAAAGCCAGTACTGGAATGAGAACCAGTAATTAGTATAACCAAGTATTGTAATTATCTTGAAATTGTGCAATGTGGGTTGTCTCAGTCTCTAAAATAGGAGATAAATAAATAGAGTATAAATGTAGTGGATAGTAGTGGAATGAAGGTTAATGGTGGAAAGACCAGCACCTCTGATCTTATCTTTCCCTTTTGTTCCCAGCCTCTCGTAGTGGTATCACCCGGCCTAAAGAGGCATGGTTTAGTTATAGGTGATCTATGCAAAATGTTGAAGAGCTTATTATAGAATAGTACAGGGATAAGGCATAAAATAAGGTCAGCCTAAGCGTTAGTGTTAGGCTAATAGAGTAGTAATTCGCTTCGATCTAAGCCTCGCTGTCTAGTGGGAGGTACACTGCCTAACTTGTTTCTTACTCTACCTAACTTATTACTCTAAGGAGATATATCAACCAAAAGTAGAGCCCAGGAGACAGTCTAGTTTTACCAAAGGGAGAGCTATACCGTCTAGTTGGGAAGGTCCCTACATCTTCCCGTTGTAACACTTCCCGGTCAGTGATAGTCCCAGTATGGGCTAGTGGTAGTCTGGGCTAGTGATGGATATATTTTCTTTCTGGACAGATAGGAGTAAGGCGAAGCCGTACCTCCATTGGAAAAAAACCATTGATACATACGGGAAATTCCCTGGGGAATCCCCATCTATACATATTTTCTTTCTGGACAACATGAAGAGCCAGAATGCGCTATCATGCCCAGGAAGAGTTATGCCCGGAAATAGTAATGACTTGCCTTAAAGACAATATATTAATGGTGGGTTAGCAAATATAGCTAGGGAGCATTGGTTAGCTAATATATATATTGAGGTATGGCTTCGCCTTCCTTTGCAATACTTAGTAAATAGAAGAGATTAATGGAGGTGTGGCTTCGCCTTCTTTATATATGTTCTAATTCTCAACTACGATCTATGAACTAAAGCAAGTCAGAAGACGGGATTAATCTCTATACGCCGTGAGAGATTCCGTACGGTCAGGGATTATAAAGGCGTAACAGCAAGATGGGTTCGGTCCAATGTATTTGGTTTCAAAAGAGGGAGTTGCCACTATATCCTCGCACGACAAAGCTAATTCGTGATCATCGAGATATTATTTATTTCAACAACTGCTGAATAAACTGGCCGCTGGATCGACTGCTTCTTCGACTGTAAAAAACCACTGTTTTATACATTTCCGATAGGATTGGATGCTATAAACTCATGCTCCCAGCCTTAGGACTCTGTTTTGAAAGCGGGTAGAGACTCTGTTTTGAAAGTTGCTTTCAAAGTTGGCAGTCGGACTTAATACCCACCTCATTTAGAATATGCCACGCATATTTCACCCCCCCATACCGACAACTCAGGTCAACTGAAAGATGAAACGAGGGGCCCGGCGAGAAGAAGATTGATGGCTACCCGAAATAGACAGCGATTTCTCCCAAAGGGAGCCCAAGCTTTCTAAGAATAATAAAGTTTGCTCATAGTTGTGTCCATACTACAAATTGTAAATAACGCTCCTCCGAAAGAATCCATTCCCGCTGAACAATGGATCGTTGGTAATGTTGCCGTACAATTGTAGCCATTAATAGGACTCCAAATACCTACAAAACATGTCTTTCTGACGGCGATCTATTGACTACATTGGGATCTGGCCATTAGTAAACACAATATTATATATGGACCCAACATGGAACACCGATACATTACAGACTAAGGGTACCAAATGAACTCCAACCCTGCAAATAACACAGTACACTAGTGAAATGACTCCGACTAACAAACACTCAACTCATGATGCTACACCAACGGACCCTGTCAATGCAACTACCCCTACCGAAGGTTTAACCCTTTCCTCCACCACCCACATCCTTAACTAATCACCCAAGCTTTGGATCTATACGTCAGATACGTCCATTTAAACCCTAGCGACCAATCTCCCCACGCACCCAGACCCAACTACATACGCCCCACGTGTCACTGAGAATAATTGCACACTTGTAGGTAGGTCCAAAGCCCGCCCGTCTAAAAGCTATTCTATTGGGACTCGCAAACCACTGACCCATCTACTTCTTTCATGTTGCTCTCCCCTTTCACATTCACTTTATTCATAATTTTGCTATCTGACTGCGTCTAACCCTAGTAAACTCTAGTAATCACGAACTGAGACTTATAAGTAGTTCGGGTGTCTGTTGTTGATACTTAACTAATGCTAGACTCCAGGGTTATTGGCAACTCTGAATCCCAGGAGATGTTGAAGATTTCGTTAATGAAATGAGTTACAAAGTTGCAGAGGATCGACGGGTTCCTGCATTATACATGGTACTGAAGGCTACCCCTGCCATGGGTGGGCTACACATAAAAAACCCTCTCCTTTTAGTCGAGACCTCCTTCCGTCGGACCTCATTCCCTGCTACTACATTAAGCAAATCTCGAAGTGATGGGTTACTTTCCTACAGTGATGGTTCCCTTTAGATGGTTTACTATGAATTCGGTGTCTTTCCATCCATTATAGGTGGTTGGTGGTCGTTTCCCATTATTTGGTGGCTCCCCGAGTTCCGAGCACCTATCCAAGCAATTCTCATAATTATCCCAATCATGGGCGTTTTTACCTATTATTATGGGTATTATCTTGGGAAGGATTATGAATTTCGTGATCGTTATAGGGAGGTTATGATGATCGTGATCGAGGTGAAAAGTGTGATGATTGAGATCGGGATTAAGATCTCGATGATTCATATTATGATCTTGATCCAGTCGACTCTGTTGATTAACATGAAAGAAATTCCATGTAGATCCGGTTGAACGAGCAAAGCTAACAGCACAAAAAGAAAGGGTAGTAGGAGGGGAGTCCCTCATACTCTTCCTTTCAATCGCTAAAAACCTATCACGATCTTGATCACGAAACTAAGAATCTCTACCATGAACATCAGACTATAGAGAAATACCGAAACTAGCAGATACGGAGCCGGGTGCAGAGCCAACAGGTGCAAGCCAAAGCCGAATAGTGCCGGTAGTGCAGCTTGTCAGATGCTGCTAATCGAACCAATCTACTAATGGTGGTGGATCATATACTGCTACCTCTGCCTTTTTCAGTGATGGTGAACCAACTGGCTATGCCTTAACTACTGGTGCATCCGGCTCTCGATCCAGAGCTACTGGTTCAACAACTGTTATTGGTGGTGGTAGTGGTGCTTCAATAACATCGTCAATAGAATTGCCAATATAAAAAGCGAAATCGACCTCCAATTACTTGTATGTAAGAGGTTTTTTTTCACCTTACTTAGGCAAATAGCTATGTCATAATAAGCTGCATTCATACCTCCTGTAAACTTTATATCGTATACTGATGATTACTACTATAAGTCAACCATAAAAAGGAGGTGACATATTCAATATGGTTAAGAACACAACACCAACATGTTACTTCATCTGCTTACGTATTAGCTTGTTTTAATAGATAGGTTATTATGTTTCCATAATGAACACTTCTTATATATAATCTGTGTTTACCTATAAGCTTCATGTAAACTGTTATTACTAATAATTCCATTGATTATATGACATGTGAAAGCTTACCACTATTAGATGATGAAGTAATACTAAAAACCTCAGAGAAAAGCAATAGGTATATAAGAGTATTCAAACATATTATAGCTAACATAACTACAATGACCAAGCAGTTACAAATCCTAGCTTAGTTAATCACAGTAATTTACATATAACATTCCCATAATAATTAAGGATCAAGCATGCTTAGTACTAAGAGCTCAGTATTAGTTACAAAGCTCATGATAAGGCTCTAATCCCATATAAGCTGAATAGTGAATACATTTTAATAAGGAGGATACTAAGCTAACAGTAACTACACCTTTCTTACTAGTCTATTATATTAAATAAGCTGGAATACCTAACCAGTAAAAGATAGTGTAAGTTCCATAACTAAGGGTGTATACATATTATCACACAGCTTTCATTCCACACATGTGACACTTGGTACCAATGCTATTGATTCCTAACCTCTTATAAGCTAAGAGTACTAAAACTAGTATCCATATTTGACAGATATGTGAAATTCCCATTGATTCATTGATACTTGTTCATGTCTAATTCATACATACTTATAAAACGAAGAATACTGGTAATAATTACAACATTTGTAATAACTCTGCTCACTTGTTCCCTTATCATGGTAGTTTTATTCCCATATGTTCCTAAGCTCGTACATGATATGAAGTAGATAGATATAATCCCTTTGTTCGTGATTCCATTGATATGAGCTTATACAAGATTACAGGCATAGTTATTTCAACACATAGATTGCTAAGCTGTTATGCTTACATCTCCATTACAGATAGTATCATTATTCCATAATGGTTATAGCTTATACATTACATGAGAGTTACATCATACGTATTACCCTAATGAATAGGTGATGTTAGCTGATACAAGTAGTGTTAGAATTAAGCTTAAGCTAGGATTGGCTTATATCCCTAAGTTATAAGTAGTCTTAGTAATATCGATCGATCGATTTTTGACGACTTCTCCTTAACAAAATGCCATGAGTCACTTTTCCATTGCTAGATACTCCCCCCCACACAGCCCAGACGATTGATAAGTTATTTCCGACCTCTCTCTAATAAATTAGCCTTGCTCCGATTGACCCCCTACCAGTTTACTCACCAACAGATCCAGCAAAGCCAATTGTTTACTCAGTTGAGTCAAGAGCTATACTCCAGCTACCAATGAGACAGGGCAAAAAGGGAACAGGGGAGAAAGGACATGAGAGCGAATGGGACAGATACAACCAGCACAGGCGCAGAGATGAAAGATCCTTCACATGCGACGATATGACAGATCCATTCTAGCAAGCACATGGATGGCGACGGGCCAGCGAGATAAGGCACAGAACGACACAGACATAAATAGATAGGCACACAGAACACAATATAACGTATAAACAGGCTATAGGAGAGATGAAAAAGAAGCCGGCCGGGTAGGAGATCATTACAGCGTAAACAGGCACCTAGAATACCGCATAGGTTTGACACATGATGAAAGTATAAACTCGAGACCAGATAGACGGACAGGATAGGGGTAGGCAAAAAGTAGATAGGGAATAGATAAAGGGACCGGATCATAACACCATATACTCGTACATATACATATACATATACCCCCCTCGCTACAGGGAAGGAAAGGGGGGGGGAGAACCTTCAAAAATAAAAGCACGAATGCCAAGCGGAGCGAAGGGAGGAGTACCTTCATGAGCCGAGTGAAGCACCGTTTCGAGTGGGGACGCTTGGATCCTTATGGTTTGATATCATCTAGTGCAGACATAGAAGTAGGGTATTTAGCATTATCTAGTTCTCTAATAAGGCCAGTCCAATGCCTAGGGCAGCGCGCTATAGGATCCATAGCAGCTGTAGCATACCAAATCGTAGCAAAGCGAAGCCGATCCAAATATTGAATATGGGTATTTAAAATATCATTGAATTTCCAACGAGGTTACA
>Ga0233336_1000036_pt1 | contig 20888 bp, 7 predicted proteins | sample GEONDECOMP225_FD_183636 | JGI IMG/M metagenome (GOLD analysis project Ga0233336, IMG submission 183636) | Leaf litter microbial communities from Shasta-Trinity National Forest, California, United States - GEON-DECOMP-225 | ecosystem: Environmental > Terrestrial > Plant litter > Unclassified...
ATAAACATAACGATATATTACTAACATATCTTGGGTGCCTGCTCTTGTGTGGAGTGCATCTATTTCCCTGAGGTGGCCTTAGGCGCATGCCTAGTAACTCACTGGGTCATCAGAGTACCTCGTACATGTATTATGATCAATCAAAGAATCACTTTAGTCAGTAGGTGTTCATCCTACTTATGTAGAGCAACTTTTCTAAGGTTTCAAATTCGACGGGCACATTTTCATACAACTTGTAGAGCTTGTGGGGTCCCAACCAACTATAGGTGAGTTTCTCTGCCTTGTCCTTCCTTATTTCTACTGTGATACAGGAGGACTATTTTCCCCTCTTCAAAGTCATGAGGCTTCAATTTACTATCATGGTACCTCTACATGGTCTGCTTGGCCATCTGTTACCAAAATGTGGCCTATAGAGGGGTAGTCTTCATCCAACCACCCCAACTCCTCTAGTCATTCTTTAAACTACTGCTCTGGTAGTCTCTATCCTTTCAACGACTGCGATCCTTGTTAAGGGAGCCAAATATTATATTGGCATGATGGCTTCCTTTCTGAATGCCAATCGGAATGGTGTCTGCCACGACCGCTTCTTCCATGTCGTTCGATAGGCCCAAAGTAGCCGCATGCAATCTATAAGCTTAGTGTTATCTCTTCTCTTCATATACAAATCCATGGTTAGGATGGAAACTGATACCTTGTTTGTGCTTTCGTCCCACCCAGTAAGGTAATTCTTCATTCCTTATTACCTATTGGAGGTACAACCTATAATTAGAAGACTTATATGTTGCATTTACCGAGGCCACTAATTAGTCTTTTATGTTGATACGTGTTACTATTAACATTATCATTCCATTATCACAATGAATCCATTGATATATGATCTCGCATAGATACGTGTTATATATGAGCTCGCATATCTATTTGGCTCCTAGAATCTAATTCTCCAATAGCTCTACCTTATAACAACCTCCAACTACTACTATAGGATCTTCGCATAGATACATGTTACCTATATGTGTGCATATCTACGAAGCTAACCAACTGGATTTCGCATATCTACGTTGAAACTTTAACTTGCATATCTACCACCTTGCATCCCAAGCAAGAAGTCGTGCTGGGGCCGATCTACAAATAAATACGCAATATATGATGTCATCATGGAGAAGTTGGTTGAAACCCATAGTAGTGCTATCTTAGTTCGGACTAGTTGATGCTGGAAATCCACTACTAAGGCCAGGTGGATCCAGAGCTGGGCTAAGAGAATAATCCCGCTATCTAGTATCCCATTCTTTGATCCCAGGCCCCAGAGGACAACACAGCACGTAGAAGCAGAGGTTGTCTCCGGAACCAAAGCCCCATAGGATAAGACGACCTAGCTGCTAGCTTAGAAACCTAACCTGCAGATCTCTACTACGCAGTCTGACTTAGCTCTTCAAGAGCAGCTGGCTTCCGGGTTATTACTCATGATTGAACATTTGTGCTAAAGAAGAGTCCTCTCTAGCCTGGTAAACTCCGATTTAATAGCTTTCAATATATTTTTGATGATGCTTCCAACACGATCACTAATAAGAAAATAGGGTGTTTGGAAACACGTAAGTAAAGGGGTAAATAGGCATAAGGTCGTTAATAGTAAGAGTGCCTACCCATTAACCATTCTTAAAGGAAGTGTAGTCAAACGCCTGCCTGTGAATGGCTCTGTCGAACGCTCGTACAATGCTGAAAGTTCAGTTAATGGAGCAAGCCAGTCTCTAAAGGATCATCGTGAATACGCCCACCCAGAGCATGCACATGAAGTTAAGGCAAGTAGGGATCTATCTCCAGTTAATACGACTGGTCTAAATACCAACCCACCCTCATGTAATCTCTATAATAAGTTCTGGGAGTAGTTCCCTTCCTAATTGGGGCAGTTCAACAATCTCTGCTAAAGGGAACCCCTATTGGCTAATCAACAATCCATCTGGTGCTTAAAAGATACTAAGTGCATTCATTCATTAAGTGTCTAGGGCATATCTAGTTCTTGCAGGTGAGTGGGTTGGAAACAAAGGCATTAAATGGGGTAGAAAGGGTTAATAGCATGCCATGGGTGGGAGGAACATCTGGAATAACCACATCCATAATAACAAACTTCCTTGGTATCTGCACCATCCTTACCACCAGATATTTAATCATCCCCAAGCATTGGACCCTTTTGGAATCAAACGAGTACAGGTCTCATCACGGGACACAGGCAGAGAATACGTTGCCGAGCGAGGAAGTAAATAAGTGCACCGATGAGTGATTGGATTTTATTGATGGCCAGTCTTCTTAGAGTGGTGGGGCGGTCCAATCCCATCCTTCGCTGTGTTGGCAAGGCTCTGATCAAAGCCTTTGTTGGCGCTAATCCGAGCCATTGAATCAAGTAAAGCTTCGCCCCTTATGTGGGGAGGAAAAAGAAAAAGGTGTTAAGCCATGCCATACAGAAGTATAGGTATTCCCCAATAGTAGTACTATATTATTTCATCATAGCCCAGCTAGCGAGGTTGGCCAGCCCAATAGCAGTACGAGGTATTATTATCAGCCCAAGAACAAGAAGTACGAGGTATATTACCCAATAGAAGGAAGCCGATTCGGGGAGGGAGCTTGTAAAAGCCACGACCACAAGCTAGCTGTGGAAGGCGAGGATCAAAGCCCCCAGGTGAAGGTCAAGGGAACAACCCATCGTAAAATAGGACGGTTACTTATATAATATAAGATAGTAAATCCTATAGGGAATTAGAAGGAAAGAGGCTTAAATAAATGGTAAAATGAGACCTTTTAGTGAGTGATCCCCGAAAATGGGGATGGCCTGGACTTCGGTCACAGAAACATCTAAGTAGAAATAGGAAGGGGAATCCTACTATTCCTATCCGAGAGGGCCCCTATCCATGCGGCGAGAACCTAACGATAATAGCCCTTAATCTGTTCTCATTTCCCCCTTCGAATGCTTTTTTGGGGGGCGGAAAACAACTTATTCTCGTTATTATCCCGGTGATTATTTCTTATCCCAAGGAAGGATATCCTTTGGAAGAAGGAATAGCTCTTGGGAATATATAGTCTAGTTCTAATCAGTGACCGAACCCAACCAATAGGTCTAATCCAAGTGACCGAACCCAACCAATAAGTATAGTTCTAAGCAGTGACCCGTACCTCGTACTTCTATTGGGTTATAAGCCCTTACTCACTGGGCCTATACTCAATGGGACGGGACCTAAGCCTACCTCCTGGACGATATTTCTTGGGGATAAGCGAGCTAGCTGGGCATCACCTCGTACTTAAAGTAGATAGAGACTCTGCCATATGCCTTGGGCGGGAGAAACCCGTACCTTGTACTTCTATTGGGCGGGAGAAATCATTTATAGGAAGGAAGGATAATAAGCACCGTGGTAATCTATCCAACCAAGGGAGAATTATTCTTCCAAGGGATAAAAGCACGGATAACTAATACCTCAACGCGCTTCGGGACTTAACTCTTAACTATAGATATAGAGAACCGATTCGCTGAGAAGATATATCTAGGAAGCCGATAGAAGTCGATTCGCTGAGAAGATATATCTAGGAAGCCGATAGAAGTCGATTCGCTGAGAAGAGAGATAGCTAGGAAGTTGATTCGCTGAGCCAATAAGATAAGGTGGTCCCGCTGATCCGATAAGATAAGGTGGAAGGTCATCTCGCTGATCCCGCCGAGCCGATTTCGTCATCCCGCCGATCCTATAAGAGAAGGTGGAAGGAGAATTCTCCTTGGATTTCCAACAGATTATATTATATCCCAAAGGGAGGGACAGACTTTGCGGGGTAAGGGGGTATTACCGGGGTAAGGGGTTTCTATTTTATTAGGAAGAATACCTCATACCAATTAGGATATATTATATCTTTCCTTCCTATAGAATGTGCGATAAGTTCCAGGTGGGAATTAACTTACCTGAGCTTCCTAAGGAAGGTAAAACGTCTATGTAAGGGTTGGGTGACAGACCATTCCCCCGAAGAATTAGAAGTACGAGGTAGAGAGGATTAGTAAAACAACTAGCACGAGGAGGTCCGGTTGACGTATGATCAGCCCAGGAACAAGCATCGATAGGGATTATCAGCCCTTAAAGAGAACCATAAATAGAAGTACGAGACGAGGTAGAAGCCCATAGAAGCAAGCGCTAGGGATAAAGGTGAAGGTTAGGTGGCCCAAAGCAGCTCAAGCGGAAGAAGGGTGAAAGAAAGGAGGCGGGCAGCTTGGGAGCGAAGTATTATATTCCCAAAAGCCAAAGAAAAGAGTAGCACGGGTAACGGGGTCAAGGGAACTCCGTATTAGCTCGGCCCCAACAAAGAGTAGTTGTTCCCGTACCAATGATCTGTTTCTGAGTATAGGAAGGAGGTCAACCAACAACCAACCAGCTAGGGGGAGGGAGCAGGTTAAAAATGGGAGTATGAAAACAGGACTACCTGGTGATCTGGCATGAAGCACTTAAACCGAACAACTCCTCGACCCCAACTAAATGGATAATTGTGGGGTCCGCATCTATGCCTTTGCCACCCAATGTACACGGCAGTCGTAGATAGATACCGAACTAAGGATGTCGGAATGCATGGACGATATGAGGATTATCCGTTCGTTGTGCACCTCCCAACACCTTGTGCTAGGTGGGAGGGACTAGAGTTCCCACTCGATCAACTACGAGACCTGGCTACAGAACCGAATAAATAGCTAGGATGGCCGGTTCCTGCTCGCCCTAAACCGCACTACTACTAGTCAGGTAGTCATACAGCTTTCTGTAAATAATAAGGCTGGCCAGTCGTCCCGAGTCCCGCATCACACTGATAAGCATGGTTATTGTTACGGCTAAAAAGTCAGCTTGTGCAGAGGAACCCAATTATCCACCTATCAGCCAGTGGAAGCCCTGGAGACCACTAAAAAAGGCTCACAGCATATGCTCGTAAGTGCTACGTTTCGGTTCCACCTCTCACCCCGGCGCAAATCCCTCACCACATGCTGGCTCCATTGCCTAACCAAATCCGATCTATACTCAATCCTAAGGACCCGGCCCCTTTCTCGTGGAGTGGCATCCACGTGGACGGAAATAATATGATTCCGCACATTCAGTCGCAGCAGGATTGGATGTAGGTATTCAGCTCGGAATGGGCTCCGCTTGTTCGGGTTCGACGTCCCACCCATCGCCACATTTACTCTACTGCAGTCACGACGGTTAACCGATCCACCTATGCTAATCACGCAAAGGACCAGGCACCTCTTATAATGAAAGAAATGCTCCTTGCTTCCCGTCGTTCAGTCTCATTCTTCGAGTCCAGATCTGGGATCGGGCGGTTCCTGAACAGTTTACGCCCGGCGAGTCCATGCTAGCTGTCCCTTTCAATCAATAGCTATTCCGAATCACCGGTTACTCACCTTGCCCTAAAGGAATCGGGCGAGGGAGCTTAACCGTCATTAAATGGGATTACTACTCCCGCTTTCAGAGCATCACCGCTCGTATGATGGAGAAAGACTCACCACCGGGGAGCTACAGTAGTAACCACGTAGCCGCATGCGAAGGACGCCCTAATCATTTTAATAGAAGCTCAATTTTGAAAGCACAATGGAAGGGCCCGCCCTCACTGACCAATAGCGTTTAATCATCAAACAATATCTTGTTTAGTTCCCCATTTGACACTGAACGAGACACAACATTCAATGAAAGCACGAAGGTATCTACCCAGTTAGTTATCATCACACTCAGTGGAGACTAATGCTGCAGTTCGCCTTACGTACACAGTTCAACCTACAGTTATCATAACAGTTGTTTCCAATAGCTATAATGCCAAATGCTCAGTGTAACCTGCTGCTGTTCTATCATAAACCTACCCAAAGAAAAAAAGTTACCTACTGCCCACGGGTATCTTTTCAAAATGAATGTAAATTCATTATTTGGTGAATCAATGTCAGTGCTGGTTCAATGGGAAGGCTATTCTTTAACCATATTTGTAGATTTATCCTCCTCATATTGTCATATTGGGACGTGAGCTGGGTATGTAACGCTATTATCAGAATATGGGGCTACACCTCTATCGGAATATGTATCAGTTGGAATGCTTATTTCATAAGACTAATAAGTTCCCTTCTTTTTTTTTCCGCTCCTTCCCGGCCGGCCAACTCAGAAGACTAATCAATCTCAATCAAGCAATCAATCACTATAAAGCATCCACCTTCCCCTCCTTCCAATACTGGAGAACTATACCAGTAGCACAAAGTGTCTTTCAGATGATCCTATCCTCGCTAGGTGCATCGTCAGTAAGCATCCTCGGTTCCAAAACCTACCTCTAGGAAGACATATCCAAAACCAACAAGAACATTCCTACTGGCATCAAGTGATACACACCTGACGACATTGAGTGCATCGATCTACACTTGGATAAACTCTTGGTTCCCTATTGGCATCCCTTCAATGCCCCTCCCAGTGTCTTAGGCCTCAACCTGTGTATAAGTGTGTAATCAATCATTCACTAACCAGTGCCATTTCCCAGCTGCAATATAAGTAATGCCTCGTTCATGTTATGCGGTGCAGGTAGGAACCCTGTTTGGTATTGGTAAGCTTTCAATAAGGTAGGCGGAACGAACGGAGTTGCTTGTCCGCCCACAACCCCAAGTTTCGATCCAAGCGTCGATCCTCGCCCTTTGATCTGTGTTAGTACTTGGTTGTATACGATGGGTTTGTCGTTTTTATGGCGATTATACCCCTATTTGCTCATTTTATACCCCTTTATTATTTACCCATTCTATAGTGGAGTTTATAAGCAAGAATATCCCTGAGTTTGTGCTCATTTATATAGTTAAGTTTAGAGGCATCTCTCTAGTGGGATTTAAATGATCAGCAGCTTCATATCCCGAGTCCAGACCTTGCGGACCACATCCCCGTACATGACTTACTCAGGTTTTTATAGGGGAATTTTGATAGCTCTTCCCATATTTTTATTTCGAGAAGTAGGGACAGAAGGTGCTATTCCATGCTTTTTTTTAGGTTGGGAATAGACCCTAATTCCTGCAATTATGATGGGGTAGTTTATAGGCAGTTATCGCGGGGAGATAGTTTGGAGGAGATCCCCCATATCTGATGCTAGTGAATGGGATAGTCATTAAGCATTTACCGAGGGGAGACGCTAGGGGATGGAACCCTGAATACTGCTATCGGAACGGGACAGTCATTAAGCATTCACCGAGGAGATATAACCCTGAGTACTGCTCTTGGGTTGAGGCAGTCATTTAAAGTATTCACAAATGGGATACACCAGGGAAGATAGCTCTGAGTATTGCTATGAGGGTGAGGCAGTCATGAAGTATTCATTGATAAATGGTTTGGCTTTACACCTCGATCCCAGACCTGCCGGATCACACCCGGGTTAGGCAGGAACACATATAGATGGTAATACACCGAATAAACCTGCTAAGTTACCACTCAGGATAGGCGTAATTACACTATGCAGGTAAACACACCGAATAAAGACGTACCAATCACTGCTTGGAGTAGGCGAGAATATACCATATGAGTAAGGACACACCGGACCAGGACGTACTGATCACCACTCGGCTTCCTTCTTACACTCACTTAACAACACATCGAACTAAGACCCGCCGGATGGATTACATCCGAGTATTAAAGTACCCATCTTATTAGGCGAGGTTCACCCAATAACCACCGATATCCTTCTTCTAGTGTAATGGGCTTCACATACTGGAATAATACCTTTGGTTACTACCCGGGCAATTGAGTATCTTATTAGATGAAACGAACCTGTTTACTATATATTTCCTGCCTTTCATTGGGAGAGTAATTGATTACTTATCTTATTAGGTGAGACGTACTCTAATTAACTGTATTTTTTCCTTTAGTTAAATAAAAGTAAATATACCTTATCCTTATAAGTTAAATGGAAGTACCCCCATCTATCAAATGCCATCACCTTTTATTGGGACCAACATATAAAAGCATACTTCCTGTCTTCCACCCCATCTAAAATAATGGTCATCATCTAGAACTTCCACATTCATATATGTTTAGTAGATGATGGGTCCTCCTCATGTACTATGTCCTACTCAACTTGAAAGCAACTAGGATTTACCAATCTTGTTCCATTAATGACTGAGTTATGACCCTTTGATGGTTTACTTTGTCCACCATATGGGATCTTTCCTAATCTCCCAATTGAGTTAGGAAATAAAATTGTTTTTATTAATGTCGTTGTCATGATTGGTTTAATGAATTACAATATTGTCCTTGGACATGATTACATCTATGCCATGAATGTTACGGATTTTTATGTGCTGTTATTTAATAAATAACTGCGTGCCCCCTCCCTTTCCTGTGTGTGTCTTGTATGTCTCCAATGTGTACTGGGCAGGCGGCCGAGGTCTTCTATTTGTCCGTTTGTGACTAGAGCATAAAGCTGGCATCTAAAAGGTGCATAGCTCTTTCCCGACAAAGGAGGGGAAGGAGGCTACTGGCTTTTTGGAAAAAAAAACTAGGTTTCACCAATGTACTCGTCGGCCCGTACGTATTTCCGTCCTGTATCAGTGAGGCATGTGGTGATGTTGCCTGTTTTCAGTGGTTTCGCCAATATCTACGTATTGGGAGTTGTCCGTTGCCCCACTCGAAGACCTACCCCGGCTTAACTGTTCTGCCGGGGTGAAAGTCTAAAAAGAAGCCATGCACTCACTTTTTCTTCCACTGTTCTTTTCCGAGTACTTGGCCTTCTTCCTTATTGGTGACCACCACCTACTTGGAAGATAGGTGGGAAGTATATTCAGAGAATGAAGGGTAGGTGTTATCTGTCAGTGAATGCTGAGGCCGTGAGATTGTGAATGATGGAACACCTATCTCGTAAGACTCATCAGTGGCCTATGGAAGGAGGAGAAGGGCAGGGTCGATAGCTTGCAAAAGGTGAGAGATACCCCTCCACCCAATAAGGAAATAAGGTATGTTATAAGATTAAACCCGAATCATCACGAAATAAATGAATGCATAATATCCTTGCCCGATGCGGACAAGCACCGTAGGACCTTTGTAAAGGATCATTTCAAATCTTAAAGCGAAATGGCCGGGTAAAAAGTTTGAGTTACTGGATGACTAACTAGGTGATGATAAAACAGGTGGAGACCCGCGAGCAGTATTGAATTGGGCAGGTTGATTATATAACATAGGTCTGATGGGACTGGATATGAGGAGTTTTCCAAATAGTTGTATGAGGCGATCCCTCGCTCCCGCCAAGGCATAGTTCAAATTCTGAGTTAGGCTTAGGACTGAGGAGGTAAAGGTCCAACCAAAGGAGGCATAGTTTTTTCAAAGGATAGTTCCCACTGATTGCATTATCTGCGTGCATATTCACACTCGTTTATAATAACAACCTAGCACTCACAAGTTCTTTCTGAACTTCCGTCATACCCTCCCTGTCTATTGGACTTAGCCAGTATCTGGGTAATACTCACAAGTTATGCAAGATCGTCGCTATGATATGAAAAGTGTGCCGCGATGGAGAGCTTGGAACCAACAAACACGCTTTGTGGCTGGATCAGAACGAGAAGAGATAGTGCTGGTTGGGTAGCCTGGACCGTAGAAAGGAGAGCGCACTCCAGAGAGGAGGTAGCTCATTGGAAAGCGAGCCTCGGGGAGCAAGCTAGGGGCAGGTCTGTGAGTCCACGCATTACATCTCATCCCATAGCTGATGAGGCCTTTCCCACAGTAGCTAGGCATACTCGTTCTCTGCACAGATTGGATCAACAGCCCAGCCTGAGCAAAGACTCGTCAAGGGTCAAGTGTGATACCAGCCTTAAGAGACAAAAAGATAGTACAGGAGCTCCATCACGGGTCAGTAGCTACTCACTACCCCTGTCTTAGGATAACAAATACTCGTTCGTATTCGTCAAAAGCATCTGAAAAGCTATTTATATAGAATATAATGCGCTATAAGTTCCTGTTTGGTAGAAGGTCCTTTTGGTATTATACTTGGCTGAGGTGAGACAGGGAGATCGTATACAAGGGTTAGTAGGTATCCCTGGCTGAGGTGAGACCAATTAATCGTCTAGGTTGAGGTTGATCCCGGCAACTGAGTGTGGTTCAAGCCAATTAGCATAGGTCAAAAGTAAGGTGGGCAACAAAGACTGTATGTATGGCAGCTGAAGGAATGTTACCCTGCTTATTAAGGGCACTTTCCTTTATCTATGGATGCATGTATAGGAGCTCTTGTTTGTCTAAGCGAGCTTGGCAGCTCTTTGGCTAACCCAGTTTACCCCGGCCTTAGGTGATACAAAAGAGAGTACAGGAGCTCTTATGGATGGAGCCAGCATATCGTTCAGGTTCCGGCACTAAAATGTAGCCGGCAACCAACTACTCGTCCAGGTTCAGGAGGTGCTCCCTGGTTTAGTATAACCAAATAATCCTAAGTCAAGAATGTATGCGCGTGAAGGTGCTTTGGGGGACATAGCTTATAACCATACTAAGTAGGGTAAAACAGCAAGGAAAGGGTTCCCTCCTAGCTGGCATGAAAGCCCCTCAGTCGAAGAGTTGGCCGCCCGATAATACAGAAGATAGAGGATCGTTCTGAAAGGCCATAATATATAGAAAAGAATGCGTGCGATAAGGTCCGGAGGGCTTGTCCTTTTGAGGGCAAGGGAAAATCCCAAAGTACACCAAATTAAAGCCTACCTTAATCTATTTTCCTGGAGCAAATCTGCCCCTATAGTCTACACCTACGTATACTCACACAAGCCAGTGGGCTAGAATGGGTTAGCCCTTACCGGGTGAGCCAGTTGAGCAACTACGCATAGCGGGAGGATAAAAAAGTTCCGCAACATATAGAGTTATGTGGGTGAGCATACTATTTGGAGCGGGACATAGAACATATTTAGTACTTTAAGGAGGTGCTTCTTCGGTAGCACCCTTATTAGCGGGACATCTAAAAGAAATATCCCGAACTTGACTGAAGAGATGGATTCAAAAAGTGCATATTCAGGGTGGTTAGTCTGGTTAGCTAGTCAAGCAAGCCCAGTTTCATCTATCTTTCCATATTGTAGTTAGTCTGGTTAGCTAGTCAAGCCTGGTAATTTCTTGATTAAAGCCGGACAAGTATCGCTTTTCGTTACAATATAAAGGTTTCAATTTCATCGTTCCTTTATTCGGGATTTCAAGTTGTTATAAAACGCTTGAAAATGTCCTCCCCCTCCTACGCCCCTCACCCACAACTAGTAAAAACAAGCTGCCTTTTCTTAAGCAACTACGATCGATAGTGCTCCATTGCAGTGCTTTTTTATATCACGTTCAGATCGATTTCCTTCCTTATATTTCTCTTTCTGTACATACCTATTCCTTATCTTTCACAGTATATCTGGGTTACCTTATCTGAACTCGTCTATATTGTCTGTACATATTCCTTATCAGTGATCTGGCTTGGCTCAGTGAGTCTGGCTTCGCTTAGTATAAAATAATAATCCCTTCTCGCTTCGCTCAGTTTATGTTTCAATGGAGTATAACTATCTTTAGCCAGCACATATGTGTGTTTATCCCTAATCCTTACTAACTCTTAGGGAGACTAGGAGTACTATTTGCACTAGCTCTTATACAAACCAGGAAGTAGTCAGTTCGAGCAACTACCTTAAGAGCCCCTCCCAGCCAACAAATCCCGGGTGAGCTTTTCCAACAGAATCTACCTACAATTGGCTAGTTGAACACACCAAAACCAAACCTTTGGGTTAGATCGGGGAGCTCTAGGCTTATGGTGACACTGACAAAAGGTGAAAGGCCTCTCTGTATGGTATTTGCTCCTTCCTTTACTGTGTTACTAGCTTATTTTGTTGGACTTGGCAGAGGCGGCTTCTGCTGAAAGGCAAAGGGTTAATATATATAGGTTAAAAGCTTTTTGCAGATAGGTTCATATAAAAACAAAGCGTCCACTTTCATGTAAAATTCCTTGCCTTAAATTATGCTAGGACACTTAAATCATTAGCGTATGGACGTGTACTTCGCGGGTGCTTTAGGTGAACTAATAATGATGCCTTAACCTATACATTCTCATACTCCATCACCTCTCCTTAACCTCCGAACAAACCTCGCCTTACTTTTATATACCCTTGCTTTATGACCTGTTTTTACCTACCCTCTTACCTAATCTCCCCAGACTTATACACACCTCATAGATTCAATTTAAACTTACTTCAATTCTGCCTTCCTTGGGTCTCTATGCCTTTACTACTTACATACCTACAGTAAAATATGCTCTTGAACCTATGCCTCGTACTACCTACTCGGGTAGTACTTTAATCTCTACAGCCTTAGTACTTTACTTTGAAACCTATGCATCAGACCTACGCCTTGGGTTGGTAACTTTCTGAAAATCCTCAGTTATCCTTGGGAACTTCTTACTTGGGAACATAAATTAAGCCTTTGGAACCTAGTGCTTTTGGACTTTTTTTATATCCCTTATTGGCCTGGAACTTTTCCTCCATCCTCACCTATAATACATACTTACTACCCTCTAACTAAACTTTCCTTCTTACCTTTATTGCCTTACGCTTTATGTCTTATGTATCTTTCTTTATGCTTCCTGTTGTACGTCTGATGTCATCTACATTTACCACTTTCAGTTTGCTTTATCCCCGTTCGCCATAGGAAGTTACAATTATGTCTGCCGCACCGTACCTGCACGCGTATACCCTTTGTATATACTAGGACCTGGATGCTAAACAGGATTTAAGCAGCTTGAAATAGGATTTCAAAGCACTTCGGCAAACTAAAGAGGGACTATCCTTTGGATCTATTAGGACCTGGCCAAAATAAGGTCTTGTCAGATCAGGTCAGGTTAGTAAAGCCAATCTTGAGTCCGACATTATTAATGTAAAGATTTATTCTTCAATTTTATAGTATATATATATATATAAGCAGCTACTAAGAATAAGCACTCCCTAGCTTGCTGGATCTATTGGACTGACTCTGCAGCAAGCTAAGTTTTATACTTGAAACTATAACCTTGCTTACTATTTAACTGGACTAGCTTCAGAGTGGGCCCTATGAACTAGACTGTAAGTTATCTATTTAGTCCAGTGTGTCTTAAGCTGTAGTCCATGGCAATAAGCCTCTTAATAGAAGAGTCTTAGCCTTTGCATTCTCTGCATGGAGACCGCCTTAGCCCAGATTAATTCTTTTTATTAGTCCCATGCCTTAAACCTTAAGATACAAGCGCCTTAGCTTTAGCCCAATGGTATCTCTTTAGTATTACGAGAGCCGGACTATTCAGTTCTCTTATTTATTTTCTTTAGACTATTATGGGAAGGAGATATTTTATATACTGTTATTGTATTACAGTTTTGCTGGGTCTAGCTAGCTCCCCGCCGCGTATTAGGCGGCACCATCAATAAATAAGTCAATCAATCTGTAGGACCGTACTTGCCCAACAGTATGGATCAATCAAGTAACTCCATCAAGTGACAGGGCATATCTTCTTTATACCCTCGTGCCTAAACACTTGCTTAGTCCCATGTACAAAGAAAGTGAGAGGGAAAAGGGTTCTGTTAAAAGGTTACAGGCATCTTTATGTTTTTCATTTTTATTATTAGCCTTTTTGCTCTTGATGAAGGCTGAAGATGAAAGAAAGGTTAAAGGCTGCTGTATCTGTGGTACCAGGTTTTTAGGCATATCTGGGACTTGTTGGTGTACTTGGAAAAAGGCTCTTCCAAGAAGGCATCTCTCTGTTGGACCTGTTGTTTAGGCATCTATTAAGATGATGAAGGCTCATAAATAGGAAGGAAAGGAAGGGAAAGGATTAAAGCTTCCACTTAAGCGTATGAAAGGAGGCCATTGAGCTTGGATTTATTATGGTGGCTTTAAAAGCTTATACAACTTATTAAGCGAGCTTCTTGCTATTTCTTTTTTTGGAACTGAAGCCAAAGTAGAGGAATGGAAGCAAAGCGTAAGCGTAAGCCTGGTAAAAAAAAGTAAGCGGGCAGCTTAGGCATTTCAGAAGGCACCTAAAAAAAAGCTTTTATTTAACAAAGATGGAATATCAATCAGCTTATGCTTCTTATAGCTTATTCAAAGGAAGGCAGGTAGGTGGGCGGTCTATTGGTTATAACCTACATCCCAATGGCGTCTGGTTATCGTAAGTAAGCAAGACATCAACAGGCAAGCATAAGAATCTATAAGGTAGGTCCCATGGGTCTAGGTCCATCTGGGTTTGTTGGCAGAGTAGGCCCAGTTGGTAATATTGGTGTGACGGCCCCTTTAAATGGTAACATATATGGGCTTGTATAACTAAGCTAAGGAAAATACAAGGAAAGCCCAGATAAAGCGGGGCATACTATAAATTATCACCTTTTTTTATGTTAGTACTGATCCCCCCATTGGTCTGAACATGAACACTTCCATAGTAACTGCTTACCTTATACTTATGATAATCATTGGAGTCATTGCGAGAGTTAAGTGATAGGGTCGATCAAGCAACAGGAATATTGAAATAAAGATAGGAATAACTTCTGAGCGGAAGCGAAGTTATGCATTATAATATATTAATATATGCTCCTTTATTACTTGACACTTAGAGTGCAGCCTTTTGTGCCGGCTTAAAAACCACTAGCCGTCCATATCACCATATGCACTAAGAACTCATACCGATCGGTCTAATCCATATTGTGGTAAATTCAAAAGGTGTAGATAGAGTGTAGATCCATTCACGCTTTTATTTCGTTTTTTTTATCATTGACTCCTACTCTAAAACACTTGAAATGAATTACCACTTGCTGGAATCAGATCAGGGATGTCCTTACATACATACTCTTCCACATCAGTGGTGATTGATGGAAGCGATTGAAATGGATTTGGAATGATATAAAACGGGTTCTTCCTTTCAGTCCTAATGAAACCATTATTACTTAAAAGTAAAGATTGTAGAATTGGTGATCGGACTTACACAGTCTGACTCGAAATGAAAGGAATGGTTAAAACGCTGTTACCCACTATAACTGAGTAGATTAGACCTCACTTCAGTACTAATCTTAAGACTATAAAAGTGTTTCTTCTAAGCTAAGCTGATTTAAAAACTCTTGATGTTATAAATCATTAGACATAATACTTTAAATAGATAAAGAGCACACTTTATCAGATACTACTTGTTAACTTGTTAACTCGAGTAAGCAGGCTTTTCCCTTGCAGAATGAAACAAGGGATTATAGGATTTTATTTAGAGTTCGAGGTCTAGGTGTATAGTTATCTAATTGACTTGTAGGGTGGGTCTATGTAGGCTGCTACTCCTTCTGGCAATGACTTTATGGTTATGCCCTTATTACTATGATTGGCTATGTTAGGTGCTATATTTGGTATGGAAGGTATGTAAGGCAGATATGAGAGGTGCTCTATGTGAGGTGGAGTAGTCCCTCTGTGTCCATATAGGTAAGTGTTAGGGGATGTCTGAACTCTAGTTTGGTAGCGGTTCGGTTAAGCGGCAGTATAAACTCCATCCATTTCGTTCGCGGTAAGTGGCTCATCCCATAGGATAGGTAAGGCTTACCAAGGCAATCGTACTCAAGAAGGCAATCGGGAGCAACTAGTGAATTGGGATTTAATAACCCAGGCAATGACAACCAGCTATGAAACAATTGAATTGGCAGCAAATAAACAACCATGCAAACTTCCGGCACTGACTCCCGGTGGGTGGGTATAAGACTAATCATCCAGTTCTTTCTTAAACATAAATCATCAATTGTCCTATGCTCCTCAAATGCTTAATCAATTGTTTTATAAAGGGGACTAACAATCAAGTCGTATTAGGTCGGTCAACGATAATGAATGGTTACAAAATAAAATAAAATTGAATTAATCAGGGACATTACCGCGAGCCGGGAATACTTCAGTACTACGCTCACCCCCTGGAAATCAGCTTACGGGGATTTGCTCAACCTTCGTTTGACCTTAGAACGGTTTCACCTCGAATGGACCCCGGTATACACGAGATCAGCTATCAGTTAAATATGCATTAGACTTACACATTTACTTTAAACTGCCTTCCCCTACCGCCGCCTTCCCTTACTGCCGTTTCGACTGCTTTATGCTCTTATTCAACCCATTCATTTGAATATAGCTTCCCCTACCTACCCCTTGAGGGGTTGGATGAAGCGCGCCGGGTTAGGAATCATAAGAACGATAAGACCGCCTTGAACATGGTACCTTATTTGTTACCCTAGTGGGTGATTTATTACCCTGCTTCAATTGGACATACGCTTCTTGCCCCTGCGCGCACGCAACAAACAAAAGTTTTATTTCGAAACATAAGTGGGGGATAATAAAGAAAGAAATTCATATGCTAATATAGAATGCCTGGTTACCACTATAGGGAAGTGGACACGCTTTTTACTAAGCTACAACGTTCGAAGCAGGCGCCAAGTTGCCTTTATAATTCAGATTACGCAAGACATTATAATTTGACATCCTTCTTTATATAAATCTTATTTTAAGGGGAAAAATGCAAATACTTTTCGCGGGTACTAAAATGCACTTTTTTTACTCAATATTGGCATCAACTTCAATTTATCTATATTTTGCAGGATGCTTTTTATGCCTGGGAATACTCAACTTTGTAGATTTCAATATTGGGATGCCATAAAGAATTATGCATGGCTGGCTGGATATATAAATTTAGCAATGGATCAATCGAGGCAGGAAACATATTAAATTATATTAATCAATTAAAACTCTCGCATTTAGCATTTTTTTATTGAAATCTCCTCTCTTTTTAGGGTGACCCGGCATTTGGTGGGTGGTGGTCATTGTGGGTAATTAAAGAAATTTAGTCTTCTTTTTTTTACTTTTCAGGAGCGTAGACGCTTGTCCTCCCAGGGCAAGGAATTATGAACTAGATTAGCGCCAAATTTATTCGATTGCTTTCACGCTTGCTGCTGAGAAAGCAGAGCAACAACCAAGCAAGGAGGGAAGGTCATTTCCACCATTAGTACAGTTCTAGCCAAGAAACAATCATTTTCACAGGAGGTACTCGTTTGTACATAGCCAATCATAAACAAATACTCCGTTTCATAACAGATTAAATGTCAGAGCCGGTAAGTTTTATTTACCCATACAGAGTGCCATAATTAGAAAACCTATACCTCAATCACATAGCCCTTAGACAGCCGGTCGTCTCATTGTTTTCCTTGAATACTCAGCCGGCATTATTATTGACTTGGCTAATCAACTTGGATGGATGCTGCGCCTTCAATTGGGATAATTTACCGAGCTTGGCTTGTAACGGTTCGGAAGGGAATAATATCATTATTTACAATGCACCTAAGAATACTCGACAGACACACGGTTCATTCGCGCAAGTATAGTAGTGGATTCACGCGGGTCAGGGAAACAAGTAGTCAGTCAATCAGTCGGGGGGGTTCCGGTTGAGCCATTCATACAGGTCAGGGAGAGCCAGTCAGGCAGGTCAGGTAGTGGAAAGCCAGGGAAGGGAGGTGAGGCAAACAGAAAATGGATAAATCAATTGCATTCTGGCTGGCATTCTGAATCGCGGCTCAATCAATGCATGGTTGGTAAGGGGGTATTTGCTAGTTCTATGTTCACTTAATCCCCCTGAAGGTAGGATGGCCTTATAAGCCGCCTGTTGAAACGCATTCGGAAGAGTTCATTAGATATAGGCCCCGCCTGCCCAGTCATAATTAGAAAGCTGATCGTACTGATCTAATGATGCCAATACCTAGTTCCTACGCCCGCCGCCATGGATGCAGGTTTAGAGGTTCCTCTCTTCGAGCGAGAAATAAAGCCTAATCGTGAGATACCGCAGTCGTGGTTTTAAGGTGTCCAAACACATATATGTAGATAGCTATTCATCAGCAGGCAGTGTGCTCTACAGTTTTCGATCCCGTACCATGCGGACTTGGCGTACGTGGGATGCCTTATCTTGGTTTGATAAATAGCTAAAGGCTTATTGATTACTTCTGTTGTAATTGGTAAGGCTGGTGATGAAGGCTACTTTATGGTGAAAGGCTTCTGTGAAAGGAGCTTGATCGCTGATCCAAATGTGTACCTTCAAGGGTTTTAATAAATCTAAGAATCTAAGAGTTTAAAATATTGAGATAAAGAGGAATTGAATGTTATAAATAAGAAAGGGAGTGACCTCAAGGCAATATATACATTAGGTTAGTCATTGGAGGATCCAAGTCATACGGAACCATCGTACTTTTAATGTTGACTCATTGTTGTTGGTTTGGTAAGAGGGTGCCATAGGTTTTTAGGCCCAAAAGAGTATCTATTATGCATGTCATGGATTAACAGATGAATAACCCCCAAGTAAACTCGTGATACGCTTCCTACCAAGAGATCAAGTAGGTTTAAAGAGGAGAGCCGTTAAATCAGTAAATTATCTATCCATTTCTTTTATATTGGTGCGCGATTCGGGTTAAAGGTGCGCAGTTCTGTGGTCAGGCAGAGTGATGGCCCAGCCAGGGGTTTGCTTGCTGTGGTGGTATGGAGGTGCTGTGATAGTGGCCAGGGATGCCCCCATGCATTCCGATGTTGTTAAGTTCGATCGTTGGTCGGGTTTTTCGAGCGAAGCGTTCTTCCAAGGTCTTCGTCGGAAGTAAGGCAGCAAGCAATATAAGCCGCCATTAAATAAACAGCAAACCGCCCCGCTGACAACAGGTTTGCTAAGCGGTCCCAAGACCCTCTATGTGTTGGCCAAGAGGGAGGAAGTAAAGCAATACTATCTTATTATCTCTAGAGAGTAAGATTGAAAAGCTTTTATCCGTTATTATATATAATATAAATAGAGTAAGCGTAAGCGAATAAGCTTATTGTTTAAAAAGATATAAAAAAAAGTGTTTACATTCTTTCTTTTAAAAATAGAGTGAAAGTCTCCATTCGAAAAAGAAATATAATAAGTTTATAAATGAGCAGCATAACCGGCTCTGTAGGAACAATGATCTGCTAGTGTTCCCATTCCCAGGGTAGGTAGGTCTGGAAACGATTTCACTTACTTTTCTTATTTTTAACCAGGGCTGTCGAAGTCAAATCGCTCAGTCACGGAGTTCGGCCTCTGGAGGAGATCATGGTAAAGTGAGCAAGCCATCGCCCTTATGACTCCCGTCCTATACTGGCCCTAACTGGAAACGCTCTCATCTGCCAGGTCAAATGGATAAGTTGCCTTGTTGTTTATTTATTTTGAGGATGGATGAAGCAATAGTAGTACCCACATGGGGCAATCAATCGGTGGTTGGGTTGCGTATGATCTAAGCGGGCTCTCCTTCCTCTCCTAATGGGGCAATGGATAAACCCTAATGGTAAGGCAAAAGCAAGGCAATGTCCTAAACCAGTTATGGTCCTGGCTCTGTTGGTCCTTCCCCGCCCTGCCTGGATAAGCCCGGTACCGTCCCTTTCCGGAGATTGTCTATCTTATTATAAATAGAATTGAAAATGAACTACTAAGAATAACTATACTATAGCTGAGCTAGGAACAACTATATCTAGATTGAGCTTAGCGTAAGCGGCAGGCGATACTTGCCTGGAGATATTTTGATTGATTGATAGCCTACATCTTCCGATAGAGGTTGTCCGGAAGACGAATCTTTATCACATAATCGCGGGCCGAGATAGAAGGCCCCTATCGATCCAGCATACGTGAGATAGAAGTTCCCCTTATTGTCCCGTAGCTTATTCCCGTCCTGTGCGCTATGCTTGTTCACACTATCCTGCACTATGCGCTATGCGCCTTTATCCGTCCCGAAGTTTCGTTCCGGTTCCTCTGCGATATGCGCCACCATGTTCCCACTATGCCCAGCTCTATGCTCATCAATAGTTGAGCCGTTGGTTTATTAGCTAGTTAATTGGTCGTAGTTAATTAGATTAGTTAATTTTATATTAGGGAGGGGGAAACATATTAGATTTGTATCGTGTGAATATGGGTGAACATTATCTATCTCATTCGTCGGATCATAGAAAAGCATAGAAAATACAATGCTAAAGTACACGCACGCTGCGCATGATGGTTTAAATATTATATCATAAATAATGAGTATATTAACCACTGGACAAGAGGAAGAAAGAGAAGGCCCTATCGAGTAACCACACCTGAAATAAGGAGGTAACCACCCCGCCACACACCCCCATTTATTATTAGTTCATTCCTTGCCTATTCCCATTTATTCCAGACGGCCCTATCTCTTATCCCAAGTGGCTCTCTCTGGTGGTCCTATCCTCTTTTTCCCCCAGTGATGGTTCTATCTTCTTTCTTGGTGAGAGCGGGTAGGCGATAGTAAGTGGGTTCCTTCCTTTTAAGGCAAATATCACAAGGCGGGCGGGCAAATAAGTCGTGTCCGTCCTGCCGCATCTGTGCAACGTCCCCCTATCTATCCATATTAAAGGGCAGCAATTCACTCGGTGACTTTCGCGGTCGCCCTCACTAAACCAACACCGAATCGCCGTGTTATTACATATATAAAGAATGAAGGGAAGACGCCCATAGTTTTCTTCCAGTTTTCTTTCATACCGAATCTAGCATAATGACATATATAAATAATGACTGGAAGTGAATCAAAAGTAACTTAAAAACAGGTACGGAGCCTAGTAAGGGAAAGGAAAAAAAAGAACTAAGATTGGTCGTGTGAAACATCCCAGACACTATATGTGCGTTATTCGGTTACCCTCGGGGCCCTGGACATAGCCGGGAGGGTGATTCTTAAAAGTTCCTACTTTTTAGGGTAATATCTATAGGCAAAATGGGGAGGCTGTGTAAATTACGTCGGGGGTGGGAATTGAACACCTTGGCTTCTCACTATGCCTGATCACTAGGGCTTCTATATGAGTTCTAATTAGTTGATGCTGTTGATCCACTCACCACTAAGCCGGGTGCTGATGCCAGAGCTG
>Ga0233336_1000038_pt1 | contig 20302 bp, 10 predicted proteins | sample GEONDECOMP225_FD_183636 | JGI IMG/M metagenome (GOLD analysis project Ga0233336, IMG submission 183636) | Leaf litter microbial communities from Shasta-Trinity National Forest, California, United States - GEON-DECOMP-225 | ecosystem: Environmental > Terrestrial > Plant litter > Unclassified...
CACGGAGGTTGGGGTGGTCTAATTGGCGCATACCACGGTGGGGTCTTTGACTGGGGTGAAGTCGTAACAAGGTAGCCGTAGGGGAACCTGCGGCTGGATCGAATCCCAAGGAGGGTGTGGCTCCAATAGAAGTGACTAGGGGTCTCAGCTTGAGTTCCCACTTTGGTTCTTCATCACTGAGGGGAGAGCTCTTGAATGATCGTTACGGCCACAGAATAGTGAATCCGTGATACCCGTAAATTAAATAGAAAAAGAATGCAGATGAAGCATGCTAATCTTTCAAATAATAGAATAGCATGAATCGGGACCGAATCTTTCCGACGAAGCCCCGGTTACTGTATGATTTGGATATTTCGGGGTGATGAGTAGGACTACGCGTAGGGATTGAAGTTAAAGCAAGTTAACTAAATCTCGAAACTGTCAAATCTCACCTGAGGTGCTCGTCTGGCACGGATATAACTCCTTCCTCGCATTAATTTCCGAAGTTGCTCGTGCGTAGGAGCTCAGAATCTGCGTACTCTCCCAAACCGGAGTTGCAGAAGTCCTTACTGGGACGAGATAGACACGTAGGCCACATGATAGGGCATCCTAGCCATGAGTCTCCAAATAACTGAGAGCGCAGCAGTTAACCCCAGTGAGTAATCCCTAAATGGGATTCGACGAGCGAAAACTGACTTCTAAAGCGGCTAGAAGTAGGTCAATGAAAAAGCCAGGAAGAAGATTCTCAGAATTGTCCTGGGCAAGACCTGAATCAGTGAGTAGCAGCCAGCGAAGACAAGGGAACTGGAGCCGGTATTGGTTAGCTAGGGCAATCCGTCCCAGCCCAAGTCTAGCACTAACTCAGCTTCGGTGGTGATCTCGTAAAGCAACTAAAAACGAGATATAGGTAAGGGAAATCCTGAACCTATCCACTAGAAGTCAGCATTAAAGATGCGGAGAGAGTTTACTGTGACAGCTGTAACAAACATCCTTAACACAAATTAAATCTGCCATCCTACCCCCCAGGAAAGAAGCAGGAGTAATAGATAGGAAACTAAGAAGGTGACTGATAAGGCAGCAGCAATGGGTACAGATAAGGTAGCGAAGGGGGTAGCGAAGGTGGTAAGAATGAATAGGGTACAACAGCCGAGGTAAAGTAATTGACCGAGAAATCCAATTCGTAGTCAGATGAAGCCGAGGTAAAGTAATTGACCGAGAAATCCAATTCGTAGTCAGATGAAGAGGAAGACTCTGAGAAGAAGTAAGAATCGGATGAGTAGGAAAAGTAAGAAACAGAAGCGGATTCTTAGAAATGAGAAGAAGTGTAAGTTGATGAGAAGGATTACAGGTACGCCTTCGCATCTGATGCTCCGGCGGCGGTCGAAAGGGCCAGCCCTAAACGACCGCAAATAAGTGAGTTAGCGCTAGCTGGTTAGGCAACATGACAAGCCTAGTCGGTAATTATGGAATAAAAAGGTAGCCGTAGGGACGGAGTCGCTCGACCATAAGGGAGAGGGTTCTCTCTGCGGCTGGATCGAATCCCATTAGCAGTAGCTTGTTGGTGAGCTAGCGTGAATTAATGTGAGTTATACGAGGTATTGGACGGTTATTTATTGTACGACGCATATATAACACCATGCAGTATAATAACTTATCTCACCTGATTGTGACTTGGCTATTGCAGACCCACTTACTGTAACGACTCGTTATTTACTTCAACTGTTTCGTTATCGACTCGTCTCTCGCTCAACCACTCGTTGTCAACTGGTTGTTCACTTAAAGTGTTTTTGTGTTCCACTCGTGCTGGGCTATCATATTGGCATCTAACAAAACAATTCACTCGTCCGTATATGTGGCAGTTTCCCTGCTCTCGCATATCCATTGGTATCACTCTATCGAAATCATGTTGGATTTTGCGTCAGCCCTAAAGCCTGGGGGGAAGCGTTAGCGCTCAATCAACCATTCCGGCAAGCGTAAGCGATTATTGTAACCTCAAGCAAGCTGTGTTGCTCCTTCCACCTTCATGGGGAGCTATCCAACCAACCTCAAGGGGCAAGCGATAAATAGCGATCAGGGTCAAGTGTTGATTCTTCCCCCAATCATGAAGCGATAGCGCTAAAAGCTCATGGGGGCAAGCGATAAATAGCGATCAGGGTTAAGTTTATTTCTATCCTTCCTTTGAAGCTAAAGGTCCAGTATAATTGGGAAAATAGCAAGGGAAACAATTCAGTATTGGTAACAGAAGAAAGGGTCAAAGGATTTCTTCAATCATGGAGCAAGATATAGTGATAAGGGGCAAGGTTCAGAAGGGTCTCGTCAAAAAACAATGAGCTCAGGCCCACCCAGTCCGCAGCTCTCCATGGGTTGTTTAAATGTGCTTAAAAATAGAATAAAAAATTATGTAACATATATAACAAAGCTAAGAATAACAACTATAGTCTCTCTAGTTTTCACATATTATACTCGCATATCCACGTGTTTATATTTGATATCACCTTTTTATACTCTACCTGTTTATATACGATGTCAACTGTATACTTTTACTTGCCATGAACAAATAGAATAAATCTCTAGCGGAGGTAGGAACCATAGGTGGTTCCATAGTGTAAGTAATGTCACTAGGACTGATCCACTAGGGCTTCTCTCTTTATGTGTAAATATATAGGGCTTCTTTCTATTGGATTCACCTGGTCCTATTCTGCTTCTAAGAGCTGCAGCACACTACTCTTCTACTTGGTATGGTGCCTACCCTACGTGTTCATATATGATGTCACCATGGCCCCATACCGGACCTACTACAACATCTTAATATATGATGTTGCCATATCTATACTTGGACCTGGGACTATGGAGGCTCCTCCTAGTAGACCTCGCTCGTCGAGTTGATGCCAGACGACGGGAAGGCATACAGATAAATGTAGATAGAAACTTACTTGCCATAACAAATGGAACATGTTAAGGTAGCGATCCTATCTCTAGATCTATACTAGTGTTCATATATGATGCCGCCATAGATACGTTTACAAAGTACATTGTCACATCAAATCATATATCTATATATCCCCGTATATCCACGTTTTCACATAGAATACTTTATATCTACGCGCATATATATATGTGCATATAAGATGACCCTAGTTATCGGGAATCTAAACTGGAGATTCTTGTGAAGAAACTATACTGAGTTTGTTTATCTCTGGTATGCCCGAGCACCAAGGCCTACACTTCCACTTCTGCACAATCTAAATCTAGTGCATGTGGACCTTGTACATATGATATCACTATATCGTGTTTATAAGAGACGTTTATACTTGGATTTGCATATCCACCATATATACGTTGCTCCTAAAATGCTCCTAGAAAATAGAATCACACTAGCTTTCTTTATTTTGGCTAATGGGTTCTGCCTATTTGACCTGGTACTCACTCTGGAGGCTCCTACTAGTATACCTAATAACGAAGGAGCATACATAATTACGATAAGAGCTACCGCTCATAGAATCCCTGGTAGGATCTCGCCAGATAGACGTTTCACACCTGAACTAGTCTACTTGTTCATATACGCTGTAGCCATATAGAAGTTTACCTTGTCTCATTGCCAGCTCCACCTCTAATAGCCTAATTGCTGGGAGGTCGTTGCAAGCAGCTGGTAAATAAGCCAGTTTATTTATATGTGTCCTGCTGCTCTGTATAAAATAGAAAAAGGCATGCATGTGTCCTTTCCAAAGAACAAAATAAGAACTCTAGCTAGTCTCCTCTATCCTTTGAAACCTAACAACACCAGCATACCCTCATTGCGACCATATCTATGAGCTGCTCTAGTGAAGAATAAGCTATAGGTTGGTTATATGTGTATCCATACAAACAAAAAACGAGCATAACAACAACTCTATCTAGTTCTACTAAGCGAATGAATAAATCCTGCCTGTTATATGGAAACGTTCAGAGAAGGGCATGTTTTTATGTAGATAGTAATCCTCGCATTCCCACATTCAGTACACAACAGCCCTACAGGGATGGAGGGGTACCCAAACCCCTTACTGGACAAATACCGGGATCACTCCACAGAGGTGGTGTATGCAAAGGTGTGCCGCTTGCCAGGCAGGTTCTTTAGCTGCTTGCCTTTGAGACTCAACTGGGCTACTACGCTTTGATACTCCGCTACTTGGCTTGGATACCGGTTATAGAAAACAGCCTCAGTAAACATTTTTGTATAATAAAATAGCATTAGGGGTCCAAGGCGCCTAAAGTCTCCTCATCGGGGCACATTTTTGGATTTTCTTATTACCGAAGCCCTTTCGCAACGTTTATCTATTGGCCGCGGGATTGGTTCGATTCTTCACGCCCTCCCACCCTTTATAGAAATGGACGGGGAGCAACTAACTACTGCTGATCGATACAATGCTACCTATATGTCTTTGTTTCCATGCCAAGAGGTTATCCAACAGGAGATCCAACAGGAGATCAGTACCAGGACAGGAAGGAGGTGACGATTGATTGTTGCCGAGAGATAGCCGCCGGTTGACTATACCCGATAGCCCTTCATAACCTACCAGTTCACTTCCAACATGCCCAGGAATAAGGTAATTCAATGTGTGTTACCCGTTCTATTTACCATGTGCCCAGGAGGTTAGTTAGTAAGTGAGGGGCATTCCCGATAGCCCGTGATCAGGATAGGAGTTTTTTTTTATACGTGCTGTTCTCGATTGGAGGAAGCTGGTGATTATAAATGTGTGTTAGCTGTTCTATTTACCACGTCCTAGAGAGGAGGTTATGTCCCCCATACCCCGGCAAGATACTATGTGCAGTTAACGAGTGATACCTTCACGACAAGAGTGAGTTACTACTGCTCGTTATATATGATTCACCTGTTGAGGGTCATCCATACTGAGCCTAGATGCACATAAGCTTCAGTCATCGCCATACTGCCTTACAGAGCCAGTCATAGCCAGCCAGTCGTGGCCAGTCACAACAGTAGACATACATAAGCTCCAGTCATCGCCATAGAGAATTTGCCATAGAGCATCTAAATTAAAACATGTTACTGCCAGACGAGAGAGGATTCAGTTCACAAAATAAAAGGAGGCACAGGTGGGTAGAGAGCTTAATCTTATGCTGCTGCTGGCCGGTAGTGAGCAGACAGATGCAGGAGGGAGGGAAGGTAGGTAGCCGTGTTAATCCAAGTGATTTAGAGATTGATTGACGGGGCCTACCAGGTTCGGAGCAGGCACTATGTTTGCTTGGAACAGATTTGACTAAACCCTATCAGTCAATATCTTTATTTAGATAAAACTCGTTTTTAGGAGGTCCAAGGCGGCTCATCGCTGGTACTCAAATGGATTTTTTCTTAATTAAGATTGGCATTTCATGAACTTTATCACAGATAGGGGGAAGGAATCGCTGGGATTGCTCCAATTGCTGCTTCCTGGGAGAATACACCCGGGGTTGGCCCAAAAAAAGAACGGGCTGATCCAAGAAAGAAGAAATGGCAGGTGGGATAAGAATAAACGGGCTGGGATAAAAAGCAGGCTGGTTGATTGATCAATGGCGGTTCGGGGCAGCCGTCATGTTTGAATGGACCAGACTTTTTAAAATCTTCTCATTTTTACTTTTTTATTTCTTCGCAAAACCTCGTTTTTATTAGGTCCGAAGCACATTGGGCCACTTGGGGTACTGAAATAAATTGCTTATTTTGGAATAATTGCATTTCATGAAGTCGCACTATGAGATATTTGCTTTTTTGTTCCGCAGGATACGAGCCGTTCGCTAGTACATTAACCGAGGATGGGCGAACTCCAGGCTGCGATAAGAAAGAGCCAAGGATTGCTTTTTATTGCTAGACGGAGGATTGATGGCGGGCTGGTTGAATTCTTTAGCCTCTGGCTAGAGGTAGGCTCGGGGCGAGACAAAACAGAACAGGGCGGGAGGCACGGAATGATTTATACTTCGATGCTTATTTACGTTGCACCCGGTCTATTTGCTTTTTTATTTATTGATTGATTGGTTGAAACCAATTTATACTCTGAAACTTATATCTTCTCTCTATACTCGAGCCACCGACCGAACTGCCATCACAACAAGCCCCATATTACACGAGACAGAACGTACAGAACTCTAGTTCCTACCTAACTTACATATACAGAACACGGGGTGGGTTCCTACAGCACTGGATGCCATTACGATGCTTATATACAGCAGGAATTCACAATGTGAAGATCCGCCAGACATAGCCCATAAGCACCAGTCATAGCCAGTCAGAGCCATTGAGAATTCAATTTGATTTATTTATGGACTACCAGGGTTGGCGCAGACACCAAGTTGGCTTGTAAAAGAATTGAGAAAACCTTCACAGAAAGGATACCCGATAAAGAGAGAGTGAGTGAGGTCCCCCCCGGGGGGGGGGAGAAAGGGGGAACTTTGTGCAGTGAACCGCGACTATGTGTGCTGTAATGGATTCTGTGAATGACTTCTATCGCAGTGAGTGGTGAATAGATTCTCTTTGCTTTTATTTGGATGGCTTTCAACGAGTGCTTGTGTTTGCTGTGATGTGAACGGCACGTTAGTTTCCCAAGTTTTCCAACTGATGAGATATAGCCAAGTTTTGGCAACAGAAGGCCTCGAACCAGCCCCGGCATCGCACACGGCAGCACTAGGAGCCACACTGTTAATAATAACTACCCGCCTGCTGATCGAACACTTGCCACTTGCCGAAGAAGGTAGGTCTCTTGCTTACTTACGATATAAAAAACCTATGGATGCGAAAACTGATAGGACACAGGAGCGATATTGCTGCTGCTTGCCCATTGAGATAGATATTACTTACGCTAAACAGACCTAGGCAGGTTATATAACCTCAAGGCCACAGTCCCGCCTACCTGAGATATTTGATCTTGTCAGCGAACCGAAAGAAAGCAGCGAACCAACAGCCCTGGGACTTGCGAGCTTACTCACTTGCCTGGAGACCAACTAACTCCACTAACAACTACTTACTCCACTAACTCCAATCATAAATAATTACTCCAATAACTACTTCGGCTCTTTACCAAACGAATCCAATTGCTTATTTCTGGCTTGCTGGTTAGCTTGCTGGATGGTTAGCTTGCGGGCTGCTCGGTTGGGCTGCTCGGCTTGCCTGGGCTGGACTTATAGGCGCTTGGCTAGTTGGCTTGGATACTTGGCTTGGCTCCCGGGCTGCTTGGCGGGGCTCCCCGGCGGCTGGGCTTGGATACTCGACTGGGCTATTTGGTCGGCTTGGCTACTAAACTGCTTGGCTTGGAGGATACACTACTCGACTGTGGATGCTTCGCTATTTGAATGTAGCTTGGATACCCGACTGGGCTGGAAACAGTCATTGCATAGAAGCGCTTGTCACTGCTAGAATTCTTGTCACTGCAGCAGCTACTCAGTGCAGCTACTCATCAGTGCTACAACTCTTATCAGTCAGCGCTAGAACTCTTATCAGTGCCAGAAAGAACTCTATTCATCGAAGCTCTACTAGTGCATGAAGCTCTACTGGTATGTGCCAAGTAGTATGTGCAACCAGCCATAGCCTTAAGGGCATTCCCATAGCAGCCATAGCCATCGAACTAAAATTATACCCTCGAATCTCTAACTCGACCTCGAACTCTACGGAGGAAATAAACATAGCCAACTCTACCCCCCCTCTATCTCCTCGAACCTAGAACCTCTACCTCGAACTGCTACCAAACACATGGGTTTACCTCACTTACGTACATACAGCACAGGGTTACTACAGCATCTCACATAGCCGAGCATTGTAAGCCGGTCAGCCGATAGGTCATTGTTGATAGCCCCAATAATTGGCAGTATCAGAGCCAGGAGGTCTCATTGCCAGTCATATAGACAAACAGTCAGTGACAGAAGGTCGCCGATAGAGGAGGTGGGTGGTTCATGCAGACACGTTTTGTTAAAGACATTCAACCTCGATCTCTACTCTATACCCTCCATCCTCATACCTCCTTTGGAAACATCAACCTTATTCTCTTTGAACCATGCACTCAGCCTTCCTTGGTACCTACAGCCTTGGGAACTCAGCCTTACACTCTTACCTACAGACTTAATCTATCCCCTCAGCCCTCATACCTCAGTATTTTTCACTCAGAATTATACCTCTGCCTTGGGACCGCCTCATCAACCTACTAGGGAAACTCCTGAAACTCCATGCAGCCTATGAACGAACCTCTCTGGACCCTTTCTGCCTGACGCAACAGCACTGTACGCGGGTACCCCGTAAAACCCACTTTCCTAGACCAATCCCAGGATGCTGAACATAACACATCCAGGCTTGAAGTGTTAACGAAGGAGTGGTGGTGGCCAAAAAACATGGAGGCAGAGCAAACCAGAAAGAGCTGAAGCAGATGTGAAGTGGCAGAAGTTAGTTAAATGGCCAGTGCATTAGTGTTAGGTGGGTGGTGCTTAACTTATCGTGTTTGTATATGCACATATATAATGCAATAAGGAAGGAAGTAGTTTGAGTGAGGTGCTACAACCTTACAAATTATTGCATTACCTGGTGCAACTAACCACTGGAAAACAGATGTGAACCAATGGCAGGATAGGAAAGAGTTAAAGCAGACACGTTAGCTATACTCTCATCCCTCCATCCTCTAACCTCAGCGGAAACTCATCAACTTTATTCTTGGAAACATCCTGACACTCCACACTGCCTAAGCCCTATGACCTCTGACCCCAACGTGACATCCTACACCTTACCCTAGGAACGACCCTTCCTACCCTTACCCTTCGACCTCACCTTTCAATCCCTTTCAATCCTACCCCTTCGATCCGCATTCAGTACGCATTCTGCCATCCGCAATAACCAGCCCTGTACATGGGTATCCCCAGTACAGAAAGACGTTCAGTTCAGTCCAGATATGGCAAGTCTATATACGTTAAATTAATAACCCACAGGTCATACCCGAGAGTGTGAGTGAGTGAGTGAGGTGCGCGGATACTGAATGGAGTCTTATACTGATAGCGGCCAGAGGAAACGGAAGTGAAGTAGTTTGAGGTTGGGCACCTATTAAACTAAGAACTTATACCACCCATGCATGACGTGTTACCACCGGACGGACTGGATACACAGCCCTCGATATCTACCCTCGACCTTTACCTCTTCTTACCTATAGTTTGACCTCTACTCCATACGTTCAGTTCATTCAGTTAAATACAGTCACGACAGACGTTCAGTGAAAGAAGTACAGATACGGGAATAATTCTATTGACATTAAAAGCCAGAACCCATACCGCAGAGTGCTTGTGTGAGGTGCACCAATGAAAGGGGATTGATTGGATTTATTAGATCGGAAGACAGATACTAGCCAAGATCGGCTATACAGGGAGGGGACATAAGAAGTTAAGGAGGAAGAACTAGTTTTAGGTGGTGCTTAGCTTATTGTGTTTGGGATATTAACGTATATAACAAAATCATTGGGACTCTTTGAAACCTCATCCCTAGACCCTCCAGCCTATGCCCTCCGCTTTGGGAACTTAACCTACACCTTGGGAACAGCCTTTCAAAACTATGCCTCATACCTCATTGGGACCTTCCTTACCCTCAACCATGCTGCCTCTGAACTAACCTTGCCTTACGCTTTCTGTTCGCCAGAGGAAGTCAGTTCGCAGCCATCCCCGCCACCTCATAGATCCTGGACTAGTATCAGGATGCTTCACATGAAACATCCATGCTTTAAGTGTTACCGAAGGTGTTGTGGCCGAATGAAAGAAAGAAAGATTGATTCTGATTGATTGAATGAAAAAAGAGGGAGGATGCTGAGCGAACCAGACCGGAAGCCCAGGCGTTTGAGTGAGGTGGTAACCAATGGATGAGGAGTAGTAATTGATGAGATTGAGGGAAAATATATTTCCCTATTCGCCCGCATCCCGCCCGCATCCATGCCATCCACGCTTTCTGTTCATTACACAACTGCCAACATCTTATACAAGATACAAGAGAGGCGTTCCCACCAAAAAAACCATCCCCATCTTACGGGAGAGGCTTTGATTGATCGGTTTTTCTCAACTGATAAGGATTCCGAGTTGGCTGGCCGGTAAGAGCGGCAGGGGACACATCTTCTGGGGGAGGTAACCTTTTGAAGAGGTAACCCTTTCACTTATACCGAGAGAATAAAAAAGGAATTACCGTCAGAGGATATATGGTGGACCACTTTGGATTATATCATATATAATGAAAGTTACCGCACCTATACCTTAACGGGCCTTATTCCAGTAGATCCATTTATTGCTACCGTCTGAAGCAACGCCGTTTGGGGCAGGCACATAGTTTTGGTGGACCAGATTCAAAGCAAAACAAAAACAATCAATCTCATTTGTTTTCATTTAGCAGCACCTCTTTATTGGGTCCATAGCATTATATACCTCTCATCGCGGAGACTCAAAATGATCTTCTATTTAGTAGGAATTTTGCCTTTTCCGCACGTTTCTTTCTGATGGAACGGATATTCATTGGCTGGGCGAGAATAATCGGTTTAGCTACTGGGTTGCTTGGCTTGGCTACTGGGCCGCGCTTCGCTGCTCAGCTTTGATATCGGGCTTGGGTACTAAGCCCTTGAGACTCGTATTTGATACTCGACTGCGCTATTCACACTTATTGGCTTTGATACTCAGACTAGGATACTCTCCTTGGCCGGAAACAGACATTGCTGGAAGAAGGTCATTGATAGCCACCGATTAGTGCCAGAAATAAATAGAGGCGGTCAAAATAAGGAATGAGGTTGTCATTGACAGATATAATGCAAGCTTCAAAGCTGACCCATCTTACAGGAGAGGCATTGATTCGATTCTATAAACTCAGGATTATTCCGGAGAGGCAAGTTCCCACAAAACAACAACTGCCCCATCTTCTGGGAGAGGTGAGTTGATTCTATTTGATTCTATAAACTAGATAAAGCGTTCCCCTGATTCCCCAGTCCCGCATTCTCATATTCTCACATTCCCGCATGACCCATTCAGTTCGCTTTCTGCCAGCAAATGAAGGATTGGAAGTGAACTTGTGTGTGTGTGAGGCGATAGAAGAAAGATTAAGATGAAGTCAGTGTGAAGTGCAACAAACCTTTACACTTCTCCATGCCTGGTGGGTGCAACCAACAACAGTAAAAATGTTTTCCCATGGCAGGAGAGGCAGTTGTTCAAGCATACCCGTTATGTTAAAGCCAGTACACCTCTATATCTACCCTCCATCCTCATACATCCAGCCTTGGAAAAATATCCTTTGGAACTCTACCCTCGATCCTTCAACTCAGACTCAGCCATACAGCCTTTGGAACCTATATACACCTCTTACCTCTAGTATAGATATAACTCTCTATAGATGTGAAAGCCATACTCCAGCCCGAGTGTGTGAGGTCGCCGATTAGGAGGAGTAAGTTCTTTTATTTATTAGATTGATGGAAATCATCTACCAGAATGGGGGGGATCACCAGACAACTGCCATATATAGGTGGGGTGGTAGGTACAACGGCGGATCGAAACAGAAACAAGAGTTTTAGTTATGTCACCCAGACAGATTGGATTCTTGGTCATACCACCCCCCTAAAAAAGAGGTTTCATTGCTCAACAACCTAAAATGATACGAAGTTGGCATATTGTCCAAGTTGTATTAGCAGCAGAGTAATAATAGCCTATGGGATTTATATGAAAGAGTTCCATGGAGTAAGGCCTTAGAAAGAAGACTGCGCCTTATTAATTAGTGGCCCTATCACATTATTCTCGGCCAGTGGTGAGGCCGTCCTCCATCCAACGCCTATCTATCTTGTGTGGCTTCCCACTGGAGACACGTACCTACCCTGGCTCCTCCTTACTCCCGGGGTTAAAGTGCAAGAAAGAAGCAATCCATCCTATTGCCAATTGTTGGAAACTTGGGGGATCTCCTCCTTCCTATTGGGTAGGGTAAGAAAGAGAGAGCAGCCTTAGTCTTCCTTCTTAGCCTTACTTAGTTCCAAAGTAGGGGGGTGGAGATAAAATATCTGCTTAGACCTCTTGTTGGCTGCATGAACCTGTCTGGCTTGGTAATTATCCCTGTGTGAGTGTGGCATTATAGTTGGTAAGTTCTCTAGCTGGTTGATTCTACTTAAAGAACCTAGCATACTTGTAATTTATACCTAGTGAACATGTCATTGTAGCTGGTGATTTTACCTCAAAATAATTTCAGATTTTCTGCAAGCATGGGGGTATACACAGGCAGTATACAACTCCGTACACTCCAGAACCTCTTAAAATATGGATAGGTGGTGGGAAGGATAAACAGGACAATCATAGAGATGGCAAGATGCATGGTGCATAGCCGAAATGTGCCGTATTGTTACTGGGCAGAAGCAGTGAGGCAGTCTACATTCTCAACAGATGTCCATTAAAGTTTGGCAGAATCCCCGCTTGGTTTGGAAGGAAACCATAAGTTAGTTGTTTTCGTGTGGTATAAAACCTCTGCATGAAAAAAACCCAAGAGTAATAGAAGTGAATTAGATGCAAAGAGCAAGGAGTACATGTTCGTTGGCTAAAGTGAACAATCTAAAGCATACGGGTTACTTGATGTCTTTACTAACAAGATTATCATTAGCAGAGATGTTATAGTACATGAGAAGACACCTTTCTTATCAGATGATGGTAAACCCATTTACATTTCTGTATGGTTTAAAACTACTTATAGTGCTGCTAAAAATAGAGAGGGGAAAAAGTATTAAAGTAAAATTGGAATCATAAACATCATAAACTGATGACGAACCTTTTCAAATATAGAGGGGATGAAGGCTCAACCACATTGGTGTATTTAAAACCCACTTTGGGATGACCCTGAAGAACAAAGCATGACAGAGGTCCCTCCGAGCACGCCAGCGACAACAAAGTAATACGGAGATCCATTCACGTAAAACACGCCGACGACCTAACATGGTATGAACAGACTATGAAAGATGTAAAAGAGGATTCAAAAAGCAGTGGCTGGACGATCCAGGCGAGCTGCAAAATAGCCTGTGCATAATTTTTGAAAAAGCTATAAAATAGAGCTTTATTTTTTGTTAGGCCAGATAGAAAGATAGGAGTGATACACCTAGTACCCGCTCTATCAACCCCACCCACATCAATCTCTTCCCCGCTCTACAATCTTCCCCTTACTTGAACTGCTTTCTACAGAAATGACATATATAAAGAATTTGCAGCCCCCAACGCACTTCTATTTAGCTCCTTCTTCTCTATTCCCACCCAACCGGAAGAAGGTGATAGCCCTGTATATAGTCGCTTCATGGTTCGATTATGTAAGTCAAAGCCGCATAAGTAGCGACCTGCAAACGACTGCTTCTAGGAATTGACCATTTTAGCTCAATCACAGTCCCTTCCCCTGCCCCTTAAATATATACCCTAAAAGAGCTACGCACCTTTTTAATGCTTTCAAATGAGGTCCGGAGGGGATGAATTCGAGAAGTGAAAGGACCTTTTCAAAACAGGCAGTTAGTAAGACTATAACATCGACTACGAGAGTCTTCCCACCTAACGAAATAGGCAACTGAGGAAGAATCCCAAGGGTTAACTAGGTCTTATATCCAAGGCCAGCAGCTGACCCGGTTGATTCATAAACAATGGGAGTCCCTCCAATAATTTCATATCCGATTCCAATGCCCGTTAAAGGTCCAGTACCATTTCCAGTTAATGATGTGAGTGACCCGGTTTAACCCGTTGAAGCGATACCAAAAAAGGCGGAGGATACAAGAAAGACAGGAGCAGAGGCAGATGCAGTTGAAGCGGTTGATCCTTAACCAATTTATTTGATTGACTGCCCAGTGAAGGTAGCAGCGCCATTCATAGGTACAGATAGTAGTTTCATCGGTTGACCTCGCAGCGAAGGCAAAGGGAGATTCACTACCATCATCATTAGCAGCATCCGAGCCAGTTTTAAAGCTAGTTTACCTATAATCAGTAGCAAGGGCGGTGGACTTAGTTTATTCATTGGCAGGGTAAGCATAGGTGGCAGAAGTTTCGCCCGCATCGAAACCAGCGGCTAAGGTAACCACAAGAGATAAATATAAGGCAGAAGCCCCTAGGTAGAGACCGGAGCAAAGAAGGCAAAGGCAGGGGTTTTACCTGCGGGGGGTAAAGGTAAAGGCATCCGAGTCACCAGCGGCAGTGGATAAAGCAGCGGTTTAAGTTCCAGCTTACATGCCAATGCCAGGATAAGATACCGTGCCATTAATTGCACCCAGCATATGAGGTTCATTGATTTAGGGCTATTGCTTATCGTAATGTAAGCCAACCCCGCCCGAAGCGCCCTACTAAGAGCACCTACTAATAGCATGTGTTACGATCCATCGAGAATCAAGGTCCAGCATACATATTGTGATCTTTGGACTCGTGTTTTCCATCCATTTATTTCTGTAGCTGGAATTGGATCTGCTACTAGCACTGAAAGCTCTAGGTCAATCGCATCTATAATTCGTCCGGTCGGAGCAAGGAGGGGAGGATAAAATACACATTGGGCAGGCAGAAGGAGACACAGCAATAGGCAGGAGGAAACACACAGTGGCAGGGCAAAGACACATGGCGGAAGACACAACATTGGCAAGAGAAGACATAGGGGAAAATACATCTTAAGCAACAACACGAAGCACATCACCCTTGTATTGGCTCCGCTGCTGAAACCTAGTCAAATGGAACTGGAACAGGCTGTGCCTCCCCTGCCTGTGCCTCTCCCGCTAGTGGGATCGCTTGCTTCGTTGCTGCTTACTTTGTGGCTTTATCTGCTCCTGCCTCCTATGTCTTTGCTCCTATGGCTTTTTACTCTGCTGCCGGGTATTTATCTGAAAGGGATGTTGGCTCTCTTACTCGAAGGAGTACTCGAAGGAGGGGTGGGCTTGTTTCCGTTCTAGCTGCCTTTGCTCCTGTAGGTGAAACTGCTTCCCGTGCTACCGGCTATGTATCTGTTATTGATGGATCAAATAGAACTTGGTAAACTGCCTTTCCCGCTGCGGGTGAGACTAAAGCAATTGGTTAAGGATCTGCCCCCATGTGAGGTGCTTATGAGTACTGATGCTGCGAGGCCAACAAAGTAAACTAGGTATCGAACTGCTAGAACCATAGGTGGTTATGGGTCATCAACTGTATTTGATACTCAATCTGGAAAGGACTATGCCGAGCGAAGGGGTGCTAGTAGGCTACCTTAATCTCATACTCTACCTAACATTATTATCTCTCAACTCTATGACTCTTTGGCTAAGACTTCTATATAATGATTAGATCATCCCATGCTCAGTCTTCCTACTCTCTCAGCCGTATAAATCTGATCTCTATCTCAAGCCATCTAGATGCATCAGTCCTATATCTTGGACTGTAATACCTTAATTTATCTGGTAATGGTCCTCAAGGTATATAACCTCACAATAATGGCACCCATCTCACTAAGTGATACTCTTAAATATTCATACCTACCATAACTAGATTTATACTTTGTGCAATGTTATCCCTTAGTATATAAATCTCATAGAGCCCTAGGACCTTACCCCTCCATATAATACTTTGCTTAGTGCGACCTATGAATCCTTGACCACATAGTGGGTGGTTGCTATCTCGCATACATAGTGATCTTAGGCTACCTTAACTAAGGTGCCCTTATATTCGATGGCCTCAGGTTCGGTCGGGGCAGGCACAAAGTTTGGGGTGTCGATCCACTAGATGCCGGTACTACATGCCAAGTTTCAATGCCAGGTTTCAGTAACAGTCATACCCATAGGCAACAGTCGAGTAGCCTTTCAGATAGAGCTCTTCTCTTTGATGCTAGAACTCTTCTCAGTGATTTTAAAAACCTATACTACCGTACATTAACTATACTACGTGCATTAAACTATAATACGTGCCCAGGAAGTTGTTAGTGCCCACCAGTTGCAATACCCCCCAGTTCGACGTGCGTGACAGTTGGACGTTACCTATTGTGCGTGCCCGGGAGGTTGTTAGTCCCCACCAGTTTACATACCCCCATGCATGCCCAGTTCTTCGTGACCAGTCAGAGATCCCCCATACACAAAAGGAGGTGTGCGTTAACAGTTCAGTACGTTACCAGGAAAGGAGGAGTAGTTTTTAGTGCCCACCTGTTTCATTCCCACGTGAAAACAGGAATGAGGTGGTGCTTCATTTTAGGTCTTATCATAGCGGTTAGTGCAGTTAATGCTGCCTCCCTCATCGTAACCATTACGTGGAAATGTCTTGTCTTTCTTGAGCTGGCTGCTGGTTACCTGACTTGCTCGAAGCTGCCATGTATCAGTCTGTAGCAACCGACCCAGTGTGCCAGTGTGAGTGTGCATCCTAGAAACCAAGGCCTAATACGGCTGTACTAATTAATATCTCTATTGGACTTGCTCGCTGGGATGGCAGGTACTTAGCACTTGGTTGTACGCCAATTAGCTGGTAGACCTCACACCTAAGCAGGCAGATTGGATCACACCTAAGCGGGCGGATTGGACCTCGGGGAAGGGATGGGATTACGTTGAGCCTAGCTGCCCCTTCACCTCGAGCCCTGCGGAAGAGAGCCAGATAGAACAAACTTAGCTGGTAAAAATGGAAGTAAGCATGAGGTTAGATGTGATGAGGATTATATGTAAGTTCTGTACGTCCCCATTGTTATATATATAGAAGGTAAGCATAAAGTGAGTTCCTTCCCTACCACGCATATGTGCACAACAGAGAAGTTACTGTTTCCTTTAGCATAAAAATGAAAAGTGAAAAGTTTGAAAAGACATGAGCACACAACAGATGAGTTCCCTGTCTGTTCCCGTATGCACATGAAACACAACAGAGAAGTTCCTTGTTGCCTTTGCTACATGAATGGTTACCCAAATGGTTGCATATGCAGCACATGAAGTGACACAACATAGAAGTTCCCAGCTGTTCCGTATGCCAGGAAAGCGTATTCTAACTATTATAAGTATTTCCCTGTTGCGTTTACTGCACGTGAATAGAAAGGCTACCTTTCTTTCCTGAATTTACCATATTATAAGGGCGGGGTTTTAGAGGAGCGAAGCCATTGACAGGCCACCCTTATAGAGGAGAATTTACCACATCGAAAGGTCACCTTTGCACTCTTCAATTTACCATATATTGCCACGTTCTCTCTATCATCTCGATACGCCACCTTTCGTTAGGGAATTTCCCATCAACAAAAAGACCAGGTTAACGTAGGATAGAGAACTCGATAGGCCACGTCCGCATTCTCTCTATCATCCCGCAACGCCATCTTTCACTCTTTAATTTCCCATATCTTGGGCCACCACCTTTCATAGAGGGAGTGAGGCAGGGCAGTGAGAGCAGCTTAGGCAGGTTCAGAGAGAAGCTTAGGAAGGTAAGCTCTATCAATCCTGGGCACCCACCGTCTGCTCATGGTAAAGGCTTTTTGGTAAGTTCTTCTACCCGGATACATGACTTGGTTGTAGCAGTAAGGTCCTCAACCCGCAGTACCCAGTTGTAGTGGTAAGGTCTGAATCCCGCCCGAAACAGATAAAGCAGCGTTCACCCCACAACCGGGAGGGAGCAGCGAGAGGCCTGTCTATTTGTTTAAAGCAAGCCAGAGAGAAATATATTTGGCTCTCTCTTTAAATTAAAGGAGGCATCAATGAACTTAAAATATGGGGGGTCTATCTAGTAATAACTCGCTCTCCCTATCCACTTGAATTAAGAGGGAGAAGGCTTCATAGGTTAAGCCACTGAGGCTATGAAGCTAACCCCGAAGGGCACAGGACAGCCATATAAATCAGGTGGGATGAAGAGGAAAGTAAGGTTTAAAGAGATAAGAAACGGATGGTATGGCGTTATTACGTATATAACGAACCCCCCGAAGGGAACAGCCATTGTATTAAGCCTTACTAGCCCTGGTATTAAGCATAGTCATCCTAGCACCTTACTATCCCTGCTTTCACCTTACTATCTCTGCTAGCATTTTACTATCCCTGGAAAGTAAAGTTGAGATAAGAAACAGACATACTTTCTATCGAGAGGCTATGTGTTCCCCAGCAATTGTCAACGAATTCTCAGTAAAACATAATGACATGCGGATGTACGTTTGAATGCACGCAACTCTGGCTACTCACTTTCCTACTCTGTCTATAGCTCCCACCCACCATAAATACATATTCCAAGTCAGCAATTGAAAAGTTAGGAACTTATGATTGGGATAAAAAGATTCTCTAGACTGAGCGAAATAGCGAGAGCAGGGGATTGTGGTTACTCATTCGGGGACGGGATGAAGCAAACGAAGAAGAATGGCCCGAGCATCTATGGCGAGTTAGGTCCTACCCTGCCTAGCCCCGCCCAACACATCTTACCCTTGTTCCAGCCAGCATTTCTCTTAGTTCTCGGTGACCAACGAAGAATAGTTTTGGGATGGATAGAGACAACAAATGAGTGGGACTTTAATTGGAACAATAAAATCATTGGCTGGGAGCGGATCTCCTTCGAATTGGTAACCCAGTAAAATATCCGGTTGATAAAGTAAAATAAGTAGTTCCAGGCGTAGATACAATTGCAATGATGATATTAAGTTGCAAAAGCATAAGAAGTGTTTGACCCGGTTCCAGCAAAAGATTAAGTAGCCCCAGTTCCCGCTTTTAACCCTGTTGATTGAGGATAAACAGACCTTGCTAAAGAAACAGTAGTTATTTAAGCAGAAATTATTATTCTTTTTCCGGTTGAAACACCTGTTGAAGAAGCAGCTGACCCAGTCACGATAAGATATTCATGCCAGAGAGAATTGCGAGCACTATGCCTACTGGACCGTCATGCATAGATCAGGATTGAATAACAGGCAAATGGCAAGAATGTACACTTTTCCGGAACAAAAACCCGCCCAGAATTTAGTAAACAAGTAGGTCTGTAGCCATTAGTCATAGAGCATTAAGCTAGGCTTTCAATAAGCTTGTTCAGCCAAGTAATATATTATGAAGCCTAGTAGTTAGGATGTTCCTTAACATTGAAGAAGCTATGGTTTTGGCTATATATTTATCAGTTTTTCCCCGCGCCTAGCAAGTAAGTAAGCTTTGTGGATTAGGGTATTTGGTAGCTTTGAAGTAGCATTTGATCCTTTCCTTGTGCCTATAGAAAGACAGGTGTGTTGTTTGTTGGTAAGGAAGAGGGTATAAAGTTGTAGAAAGCGTGGTGAAACAAGAGAGAGGCAGAAGTGAGACGGAAGCTCACTCTATATATAAGGTCCCAGAAGGTCGTGGATGATAGTATATAGTTTAACGAAAAAACTAACTTCTAGGAAAGAAGGTGAGAATACATAGTTCTCCAACGAGGGGCTATGGATCAAATGGTTTTTGTGCTGATTCTACTTGAATTGGTTCGGATACTGCGGGTGACCTGTTATACATGAGCGCCTTCTTTCTTTGGAAGATAGAATTGAAGCACCTTTTAGTCCATCATCCAAGGAGATAAGTACAAAACCTCAGGTTCAACCACCGACGTGGGCATAGGCAAATAAATTGAACCGTGTGAAAGCATCTGAGCCAATTTCAATTCGAGATCTACCGGCATCCTCATTTTGAAAGGCAGTAGCTTTACCAGTTGTTTTATCTATTGATCCAATTGATGATCCTAATGATCCCGTTTTTAACCAGCAGTATAAAAAGCAAAGATAGTTGTTTCACAAACCATATATTTGCTCTTTATTTATTCCAAATAAGGGAGCTAGGCTTCAGCATCAAAGCCAGATACGGAGGTTCAAATTATTACAATTGCAGCTTTATAACAAGATCGATAGCCAGCAAAGGAAGAAGCCTAATTAGCATCCTTCAAACACTTTAAGTGTTGGGTGGCAGCATCTCGCCGGGCATACCCCCATTTGAGCCTGCATCTTCTCCAGTCCTAGCACCACCAGCAGATTTAGAAGCATATATACTAGCAGCAGGACCGGTGAAGTTTTACTAATTGATTCATCAGTTGCGGTTGACCTGGTTCCAGCACCAATTCAAATAGCATCATTAGCAGCAGAGAAAGCATCTAAGCCATCAGTAGCAGAGGAAATGCAACAATTATGTATATAGTTATGGGCAATAGAGTGCTTTACCTTCGTACGGATCCAGTCCCCCATAGCTCATTGTTCTATTTGACCCAGCGACAGATCGAATTGGAGATTGAGATAAGGTGGTTATTCGAAACGATGGAGGACAGGTGCTTGCTATAATGCATTAGAGTATAGTAATTTGCATGCAAACCACCCCTCCTGGTTAAGAGAGCAGCGTAAATGAACAGGTGTTTATCGAATAATACCTCCTCATTTTAGGTATCTGGAAAGCCCAGGTGTTAGCAAACGGGG
>Ga0233336_1000040_pt1 | contig 20166 bp, 19 predicted proteins | sample GEONDECOMP225_FD_183636 | JGI IMG/M metagenome (GOLD analysis project Ga0233336, IMG submission 183636) | Leaf litter microbial communities from Shasta-Trinity National Forest, California, United States - GEON-DECOMP-225 | ecosystem: Environmental > Terrestrial > Plant litter > Unclassified...
AAATTGGAGTTCCCTAGCCACTCCAAGATTCATCCAATCTTTCATGTCTCCTGCATAAATAAAGTGGTTGGATATAATTTCCCAAACTAGCCTTCCAGAACTGGACGAAGAAGGTTCCATTTGGTTGTTGTAGCCTGAGGCCATCCTCAACAAAAAACGTGACCGTCATCTCTGCCAGCGCACTATTCAAGAGGTCCTGATACAGTGGAAGGATACACAACCAGAAGATGCCACATGGGAACCAACAGAGATCCTTCAGCGATTTCCTCATCTTCAGCATTGAGGGCAATGCTGCTTTGTAAGGGGGAGAGCATGTTAGGGTCCTACCCTAACATCCTTAAGTAGATAGATAGGTTATTATGTATTGAGGCAATCATTATTAAATAAGGCCATTAAGTAGATATAGTGTTAACAAATTAATTGTAATAAGGCTTACTAGAAGGTTCCGCCTACTAGAAAGTTCCTTCACTATAAAGTGACTAGAATGGTTAAATAGAATCTATATAAGGAGGTAGAAGCAATGTATTGGAATGTATTGTGAATATTATTCTAATTGGAGCTCTGCTCAGTTGGAGGTTGCCCCCTCGAAGAGGCAAGTTAACATTGATTTAAACAATAAAGGTATTGCTTTTTGTGGTATTTGGATTCTTCCATTATTTTGATTTGCTGGTTAATCTATAATTTTATTGGTATAATTCGCTATATTCTGTTATTTCCGCTCTGAATCTGTTTTTCAGCTAATAAGGAACACTACATCTAGCATCGAATTATGGCCCCAAATCATATGGGGCTCCTTAGCATGAGAACCCATACTATCCCTTCCCTGGACCACCACAAGGGAATCCTCCTCAACAACCTCCTCCCAACCATGCTAATGTGAACTTCGTTCAACCTTCCCCAGCTCAACAAACACAACAGTTTTAACAACTAAACACGGCCAAACACGGCCAACCCATCGAACCCCCAAAGTGAAGGGAAAATAAAGGTAAGAAAAAATCATAAAACCAGCAAGGTGACACAGGAGGTGGCCCACCGTCCAACACCGGAGGCAACCCTAACATCGTAAATATAAACCCAACCCCATTAAAAATAACCAACCAAAAAAAGGGACGAACAAAAATCTTCGGACTAACTTCCCTTGCACACTTTACGGTGAGTATGGGAATTATACCCACTTCTCCCGTAGATTTATTAATTCAAATGAATGAAGGCACTGCCACCTACGCCAGGAGTTGCTCCCCCTCAAGGGAACTAACCTCCCCAGCAACAGTTCCCAATCCCACTCAGTTGGCAGTATTGCAGAACCCTTTTCCAAATGAAAATGTGGTGGCTACTGTGCAAGGGGGCCCATATAATCCCCCGCCATATACACCATATCCTCCACCATAGGGATATTCTTCTTACCAAGATCTCTACATGACTATGCAGGACATTCATCTGCAAACTCGCAACCGACAATACGGAATGCCTCCTGAGATCTCTACACCAGAAACCAATGATGCCCAAGCCACCACGATAAACACCTTGCAAATACCACATCCTAGTAGTGATCATACACCTCATGTACCAAAGATGCCTCGAAAGTGAACTGCTTACAACCCACACGCAAGAGCTACCGATAGTTATAGCATCATAAATTCTTATGCGCAATCTCCTATAGCCATGTCCGCTCTCAAGGTACTCCTCCAACCCTGTATTTATCAAAAGAAGGCTTTGCTATCAACTTTAGGTGCCATTGACCCATCAGACTCATGCCTGATGACTTTTGACTTATACAATTCTAAGCCAAGGCTTCCACCACCCGTTGCGTTCCAAGTCCCGGTCACCATTTAAAACCTGATTGTACATTTCTATATCATCGATGAGGGTGCGTGCATTCACTTGCATCATGTCTATCATGGTATGGTGGTGGTTAGGTTTCCTTAAGTTGACACCATCAACCATCACCCTTTGGGCTTACAATGGTCATCCTTCCCAAAAATAAGGTATTTACCAGAACGTCCCCATTGAACTGGGGAGCAAGATGATTCTCATTGACATCGAAGTTGTCGATGCTCCACTTAATTACAACATCCTGCCGGGACGTAGTTACATGTACGCCATGAAGAAGGCAGTAGCCTCCTTGGTCTTCTGCACAATGATGTTCCCTTATGAAGGGAAGGTGGTCACTATTGAACAACTTACATATTATGAACCCCGTGCAACAACCAATCTTGAGAAAGTCTGTCCTACTATCGGTGCTAGTCAACAAACCACCCCATCCTACACTGAATTGGGTCCTGGTGTCTATAAGGATTCAACTCTATTGGGGGCATATTAAAGTCTGCCACCTCAGTTTCCCCCACAGAGAATGTGGCAGCGTACACTTGGACCACCGCCAAAGAGAGCGCTACTACCTCGACTACTTCGTCCAGCAGTTCATCCGCATCAATAACCCCTAACCAGCCAATAGGAGCATTTACCCCACCCCTGCCATCAGGAAATAAAATGCCATCATTCTCTCCACCTGTGATGGCTACCGTCAGTCTCCCCGGACTTACTATTGTTTTTTTCGGTGTGGTATCTCTCACAACCAAACCCAGAAGACCCTCAGGCATCGTCGACTCAATCGGCGGTGTTCATTCCATTGAAACCCCCGACTGGTCCACAAGCAGGATCCTTAGAGAGCATACTAACACCAGTAGCTTCGACTCAACCCAATGTTGCTCAGAAAACTGGGGGCAAGAAGAATAAAGCTGGGTTCCTAGGTCTTAGCCAAAGTTTTATTTCTATGGGTAGCTTTGAGTTCCAGTCTATCATTGGAAGCAGTAGTTTCTAGTTTTTGAAGGGAAGCTCGCCTTTTCAGAATGAGCCAATCGATAGCTATCTTCTTCTCCTCGAAGTCCGGAGTCGGGAGCCAGCTTATTCTAATTAGGGAAGCAGTACTGGCTGAATGCGGAATGAATGTTCGCTCTATTTCTAGCTTCCAGCTTTGGAGGACAGGTCGAAAGAATAGTAGAGTTTAAAGACAGAAAGCAACAACATTCCCTCGCTTTAGTACCGTTCAGTTGATGAAGTCAGGAGGCATGTGCATTGGTCCTCCTACCAACAATGGTGTCGAGTATTGAGTGATCATCGAACTCCTGGTGGAAGCTATCAGGCTCGGTATACAACATTTAGTTGCCCACCTCAACTTCCAACTGGCAGTGTATCAATTGAACAATGTTGACCACGTGTGTGATCCCATGATTCTTGAGAAGTATTTACAGGTGATACTCCTTCCTAGAGTGCAGCTTTGAGTTGATTACTTATGTGCATGTTCCAAGGAGGTTTAATGAATTTACTGATTCATTAGAATCGGAACATGAATCTGCTACAGAATGGATTACCTTGGCTTTCCCCAATAACTGACGGTGGAAACGAGGTGAACCCGAGCGATTACCCGAGCGTGGCGGGGCAGTTCAGGAAGCAAGTCAGAAGGCAAGCGTGTAACCCCAAGGCTGTTCATGAGGCAAGTCATAGTGCCATCCCGGGATCCTTGCTGGTGGCATTGGTGGTGGCATCCGTCCAGCTACTATAGAGAGTGGTGGCATTTGGTAGATAAAATAGTTCCCCGACCTTACCCCATAAATATCCCAAAGGCGAAGGGCATCTCATGGTTTCCCAATAAATCTCTATCTTCAGTGATAACCTCCCGCCCCGCCAGCAAGCGATCGAGTGATAACCTCTTTATTCAACTCATGCCGGTAACTTGCTTGGACAGATACTGACCGTAATCAAGTGTCCTACCGAAACTATGACGTATATAAGACTGGAATCTGCAGATGAAAATACCAGTCGTCTTATCTACGGCAGTTTACTGCTTAGAAGTTGATCCGGCCTGGTACTATGAACATGTTAGCTACAGCCCTTTATATCATTTAAGCCCGGCACATTAAGTTATTAATGAATTAATAATATACGGCTGCTCTATTATTATTTATTATTTCAGGCTCGCCGGGGAAGGAAAAAGTGGTGAGAGCCGATACCATTAAATAGCCCATGAATTGGTCGAGATCTGTAAATCCTTAAATAATAATATACGGGGAAACATGAAGACCAGTAAAAATGCCAGACACTCCCGCAATTATACCATTTATTTCATCGGTCGAAATCTATTAATTGATTGGACTTAAACTTACTATTTACTTAGAAGTGAGAGCGGAGAAGCCAAAACTGAAGACTCCCCTTATAGAATAATTAATAGTAAGCACGCTCTCTATTATTAATAATAGAAAATAAATATATAGAACTGCCCTACTATTCTTTAAAGGGATTTATTTCCCATTTCAAAACTCAATAGCTGGGATATTTATGAATGATCCAACCACTGAACCAACATTCACGAAAATAGTAGGTAGCAAGCTTGCAAGGCAAAGGCCCTACCCATATCTACTCCCACCCAGGCGGAAGAAGAATGCTAGTTTATAAAACATGTTCGACTTACTTACCCTACCCATAGATTGGTATGAGTGAACAGCAAGGATCATATAGCCTAATTGACGGCAAGTTAGTGAGCCATATCGACCGCTCGCTTCCTCAGCACGACTTTCCAGTTGGTTCGGAGAGCACAGATCTTTCTGGGCCGGGGAAAGATCAGACTACTAGGTTAAGAATTCTAGGTCCAGATTTATAGATTATCCTATACACTAGGAGGTATGGGTAGGACTTTATCTGTTAAATCGCGCCATCCATACCGCATTTCTAAACCGGACTATTACTTACATAATAGTTCTATCCATGTTCCCTTTAAATAAGAGTAGGGGCCTTAAATCGAGAATCAAATAGGGCGTTTGCGGGGCATGGCGTTGAATAGGGATCCTCGCTTTATGAATCTGATAATAAGTGATTCTTTTAATAATAATAATCACCCCATCCCGGGCACATAGTTGTTGATTCGTCAACAAGCCTAACGTGCCAACTGTTATAGCAACACTCTATCTATCAACACGTCTAGCTCTTGTCTAGCCTGGTTCATCAAGCAGCTGACTTAGTCGTAGTTTCACTCTATCCGTTGTCTCGCCAAACAATATAGCAGCATCGCGGTTTGAACCAGCTCAGTCGAGTGTTTATTACTTTATTTATTCTTTACTTGGTTACCTCTGACCTACTGCCGAATTTACGAAAAGGATCAGACCTACGCCTTGGAAACCTCCCGACACTCCTTGGTGGACCTTCTTACTTTGGACCTGAAACTCAGCTTTGGGGTCTTAAACTAATCCTTGGGAACAGACTTTAACTCTGCTTGGGTGGGATGAGTATAAGGATCAAGGGTGCGTGCCGTATCTGTGCTTCACTTCACGTCTGTCTTTCATGTATTGACCAGAACGGAATTATTTAACTACTATTCATGAACATCTCTTCTATTGTATGTTGGCACCTGGTCATGCCTGGATCTCAGTAGTTCGGGTCATCGGTGCACCACCTAACACAAAAACTCTCGGGAGGGGATCTGGCTTGAACAAATATGTATGTTTGTGATACACGAGCCGCCAATAGGTATTTAATAAAGCTCGCAGATACAAAAATGGGTGGAACTACGAATGGTGTAGAAACAGACTCTCTTGTAAAATCCTATTGATTAAAAGCGACCTACAAATAATAAATAAAATAAATTCTTCCACCAAGCCCCTTGCAATATATTATGTACTGCTGCTATTCTTATTTTTTTTCCACACATCTATTCCTCCTTGAATTGATAACCTACCTTTAAAAGCTTTCTAACTGAATCCTTATCAGGCTGGCTCTCGATCTCCAATGGAATATGGCCCTGAAACAGTTTTTGTACGGGATAGTGGTGCTAAAACTTATACCTTTTCCTTTTTTTCGCTGTTCGTTATTGTCCGGGTAAACAACAGGTTCTAGTCCTTACCTTGTGGAGATTCAATGAGTGCTTCAACAGTCTCTGGATTTGTATGTTAGACTGCAAAGTAAACTGCTGACTTTGGACCTGTCACTGCTTCTATCACTTTCAATGAACGAAGCCCACAGGTGGTAAGGTTGGTGCTTGGTTGTTCGCTATTGCTTGTCCCAGGAGGTTCAATTGCATATACTATCACTTGATGGGATGATACGCCCCCACATTCCCTGCTGGCAAACCATATTGTTTAATAAAGGTTACAAGTTACCTTCCAACTAATTTACAAAAGCCTACTCATTTTTGAGTTATAGGCTGGCTCCATTACCTGAACTTATATTCACGGGCTTGCTTGTTTCGGTAAGTGGTTGGGTTAAATTGCTTGGGATGCTAGGTGAACTGAGGACTTTAGATAAACTGCATCATCAGGTGCAACTGGGCTGGCAACTGTGATTTCAAGGTGAACGCCCCTAGCTCTTATTATTGGTGGGCTGTTGTTTTTATAGGTATCAAGGTCGAGGAAGGATAGTTCTAATAACTAAGGAGGTCGAGATAGACGTATAAATAGATCGATGGACAGGTATCAATTGATAGGGTAGCTGATAAAGATATATCAGACATAGAAAGAGATAAGATATCAGGAGATATAGTTCGAGATATAGACCGAGAGCTATGGTTTCTAAATTTCGAGTTCCAAGTAAGAATCAAAGGTAAATATATATGTTTACTCGCTTATATAGCCACACATAGCCGTTATCGCTTGCAGGTCGTTGCCTGAAGGTTATTACTGCTTATAGTTAAGAGTCGTTTACTTAATATCAGTGCTATAAGCTCTAGTCAGTGCAATATGAAGCTCTGGTTGGTACCAAGTAGTCTGTGCCGAGTAGCCGTCCTATCTCAGTACGCTACCCAGTGTCTCATCCGAGTAGCTTAATAAATAAGCTTAATATCCCAGCCCGAGTAGCTGCGTCCAGCGAATGACTCAATCCCGCCTAACATATAGAAAAACATCCTGAAATGACAATATTTAGTAATAATCAATTATTTTAGTACCGATGAGTGCAGGTTGGCCCCCATGCCTGTGGGTTACCGGGGCCCAGTTCGTGTACTGATGAGTGAACTGAATAACTCTGGGGTACTGGTACTTATCTCTCGAGTATGGATTGAATGGATGGAACTGAACGGGTATGCTTGAACGACTAGTGGTTAAAATATTTATTGTATTATGTAGGCACCTTGTCATGGGTGGATCAGTATTTAGGGTAATTGGTGCATCTCACACTGGGGACTACTACATAATCCGTCCCCTCTGGCCATTCATACCGGCCAGCAGATAAGCAGCATCAGATAAGATTCCTCACAGTATTCATGCACCTAATTCAATCTGTTATGCCAAGAGACTACTAGAAGGGGTATACTTTAAATGGTAGGACTAAATACATTTGGCTATTGGAATGCCCAAGTTATATATGTGAATTAGCAATAGAAGGTTTATAAAAAAATTTATGTAACAATCAAATCCTTTCTTTAACCTTTGAGACTTGCCATAGCCCCTTATTAGTTGCACATGGATGGACTGCCCTATCTATGATGGGGACTGTCTCAACTTATTGCTTGCTCCAAACAAGGTATTCAACTTTCAAAATAAAGATTGTCTTGCAAATAAAACTGAAATGGAAAAGGTAATTTAATCAACACCTAGGATCGAGTATAGATCTGTCCCAGATAGAGCTTAATAGAGTAGTGCAAGCCTTAAATTCCCCAATCAGGGCATTCAAATGGATTTTCTTTTTGTTATATGTACCCTTTCCGGTTGTTTCCCTATAATTTCCAAGCGGTGATTCACTTGATTCAAGAAGAGTTGATCCAGGTTTAAATGCACTAGATGCTGGTACTTCATGCCAACAGGTTATCCACTCTACGTTGGTACTCAATTAATGAAGCAGTTTTTCTTGCGAGGATCTATTGGCGCTTCAAAAAGAGCGGTTATATAAATATATATAAAGGTAAATGCGGCGGCTGTTTTCAATAAAGATAACCAAACCAAGTAACCAAGCCAACTCGAGTAGCGCAGTGTAATCCATCCTGATTATCCCGTCCCAGTTGAGTAGCCAATTTGAGTATCTGAGTATCAAAGCCAAGCTCTGGCATCACAACCAGGAGCAAAGGAAGAGTAAGCCAACCTGGCATAATCATTATTCCTAAAAGCGTTCTCGAGAGCATCATTCCCATTAGCATTAGAACCAGCCCCCTCATCCCTTGCAGCATCACAACCAGAATAAATACAACCAGCAGTCCTAGCATAAGTTGACACGGTTAACACGACCCGTAGGGGGCTCACCTGAGGTACGCCCCCCCCCACCCAATAAGTTCTTAGGGGATTTCCATCATCAGCAAAAGTTTAACTCAGATTAAAAGCCTCCTCAGTTCCAGTCTCATTTCCAGTAGCAGTTGAAGGAGCAACATCCCCGTAGCACCAGTTTAATAAGGATTCCCAGCTTCCTCAGTTCCCAAAGCATTTCCAGGATCAAAAGGATTCCCAGCCTCATTTGCTATAGCATTTCCATAAGCATAATGATTCCCTGCATCCCCAGAAGCACCAGTTATTTAATCAACATCCCCTGTATCAGGAAATGGAATATTATTTCAATAAGCAGAAGCGGAAGGAGCATCATTACTAGTATAAGTAAAAGCACCAGTATCAGAATTTCTAGCACAACCAGTTGAAGGAACATTTGTCCCAGCATCTCCAACTTACCAGTTTCAATAAATTATTTTAATAAACAGTTTCAGGGTCATTCCTCAGTTCCAATAGCATCATTATTTCCAACAGTTGAAGTTGCATAAATCCCAGGGTCATTTGAAGAATCAGTTGAAGGAGCAACATAACCAGTCCCGCCAGCATCCCCAGTTGCAGCACCAGCATCAGCTGAAGGAGCAATTACAGAATCATTCTGAATGGCATCGGTTGAACTAGCTTCATTCCAAAGAGATTTCTAGCGGCATAAGTTGTTTAAACAACAGGATTCCCAGCTGCTTAATTTGCCATAGCATTTCTAAGAGCAGTTGAAGGGGCATTACCAGTATCAGAATTTATAGCCTACCCAGTTTCATCATCATTCCCATCATAAAAAGCAGTTGGACCAGCTTCCTCCCGGGCAGCCTTATTTGAGAGCATTCGGACAGGATCATTTCCAGCAGCAAATATTGAACCTGCATAAGTTGAAATTGAGCATATGACTTATTAAAAAGGGGTATTAATAGTAAAAGAGCTTAGATACTTGCTCACTGACCTTAGTTATGTGAACAGGCTTCCTTGGACCTGGTCATTCATGAGCAGCGATCGAAATAAGGATTAAAAGCGCTTTGGGCAGGTCGAACCAGAGAGAGCCCGTTCGCTTTAATTAACTATTGCAGGATCCATCTGCATGAATGTTAGTGCCTGCTACTTTCCACCTGTACTCTTTGATAACCCTTTTTACATAGACCAGCTCACATACATACCTTAACGTAGATAGAGCCTGATGAGCTTCCACCAAACCCGCCACTTGCTTCATGAATCCTTTGTAGGCACTTAGACCCTTCCTTTACTATTTACTTTGCTCAGCCTACCTGAAGAAGTAGTGTTAAACCCCCTGTTCTCTTGACCAGGCTATCCTCTTATACTCCCCTCACTTACTACTTACTGATCTCAAAGCTCTTGCTTCAGAAAGGGATGCCTAGTTAGGGCACTATTGCTATTCACTATCCTACCTTGCTTTACTGTTATAACATCACCCAACTCGCTTTAATAACAACTGGAATACCTGTCCCTTTGGTTTAGCGGCTCGTACCTCGCCCCTCGCCCAACTTACTGATAATGCCCCAACCTAGCTAGTGCCTTAAGCTAGCCAGGAAAGGAATCTCTTGTAGGTACGGCATTCTATTAACCCTTTTTTTTAACCCACCAAACCTTTGTTCCAAATAAAATATGCCTAACTATATGAATAGTGAGTAGGCTCCTTACGTCGCCCCGTTTCGGGACGTTTTTTGGATCACTAAGGATAAAAGTAAGTTTGACTTACAGCGAAGAACCACCTGTGGGATCTCGGAACTGCTTTCTTGAATTGAGGAACTACTGCCTTAACTTCAGAAGAGATCAAATGGGGTTAGCACTTTGAGCATTGCTATCACCTTATTATGGGGTTATTCATATTTTTATGGGTTTCATTCTTGACCACATTGGGGCTATCCCCCTTGCATATGGGGGAGCTGCAGTCTCGGCTTCCTATTATTCCTCCTTACCATGTCCTCCTGGCATCGGCTTCTTTAAATCTGCTTGGCCTTTGCTTGCCTTCCAGCTGCCCCATCTCCTCCCCTGGGGTTGTCCTTGGTCGTCTGCCTGCGTTATCCTCCTTTATTTCTAGCCTGCTTGGGGGCGCTGTTTATCGTCCGTATGACGGCCTGTCCTCCTTGTAGTTTTCGTTGTGGTCGTTGTCGTCGTAGGGTGCTGGGTTTGCTGCGTGCGTGAGGGGGGGTCTGGTCGGCCCGATTTCCCGGGGCCGCTTGCTATCCTTGCTGGCTGGTCAATTATCCAAAAGAGTTGGGTAAACCCGAAGAAGCTCTGGTTGAATCCGTTATGATGCTAAAAACCGACGAAGCTGGTACAACTTTATTGCTAAAAATTAACATTTAAAGAGCGAAGCCGCTTGTCCTTCCGAGGGCAAGGGCAAGGAAGTTCTCCTATGATTTTACTAAACCAGACTTTTTCACTTTTCCTAGAACTAGAACCTCAACGGAAGAACCATAGCAATTAATAAACCTATACCCTCCACTCTTGACCTCGTCGAATCTTAACTATACCTCACGCATACGGAACAACAGTAGTTCTTACATCGAATGGATTGAAGGGAGGGATTACTGGACAATGCTTACTTATGACGCACCTGTTTAGGATCACATGCGCTAGTCCATAGTCCCTACTTTAAAGAGTCATTTGCTGCTAGAAGAAAGATCCATTGCTAAAAGCTCTAGTCATTGCTTATTGCCTCAGGTGGTCATTTCCAAATGGTTATTTACAATAGAATAAGCCCCCATATATCATACCCGAGTAACCTTCATAGCATACCCAAAATAAAGTAGGTCCCATTATTTCAAACCCAAGCGAAGAAGGGAAGGAGATGCCTACCATGTTTCCCTACTGATTATAGATAACCCATTTGTTCACATACACTGATCTAGACTTTCCCGAGTTCCCAACAACATATTCTATTTATTGAGCGATGGCATACCTGCCTGCCGCCTCTAAAAGGTAAACTTCGTGAAAAGGCAATAGAATATCATTTTGTGATGTTTCTCTATGTTAGCCAGGATTGAATAATTTATTGCTTTTAGTTTCAGTGGGTTGCTGTTTGCTCTAGATTGCGGGCTTATATCGAACTTTTGACAACTTACCGCGCTTACATCTGCCTGCTGATAGATATCTTGCTGCTTGCCAAAGGAAGTATTGATTTATTGAAAACATATTCCCGAAACAAGAGCAATAAAACCACGGGGCTATACAAATAAAACACCAATACCTAGGGGCCTTCACCGAAAGCCCGCAGTTACCACTTTCCTGCCTGCCTGAGAGAGTTTATCTTTATATGCATTATATCCTGTAAACCTGATAGGATTTAACGGATCGGGATCTTCTTGACTTGCCTTCTTATTGAGCTTCTTTAGGAAGGAATCAACTATTATTCCATATCTTTTATACGAGCCTTCTTTTTGGTATGATTTAGAACTTGCACTCCTTACTGTCTTTGCACAATCCCAGCAAGCAAGGTTATTTGTTTCCATCCTCCAGAAACTTAACCACACCCCTTATTGCATGGAAGGAGGGAGGGCCTGGGAAAGCAGGAATAATCCCAGTTGGATTGGACAGCTACTCATCGTTGGATCGTGCGTGGGAACTGCCTGATTCTCTCTACACAACCATACAAATTGAGTGAGCAGAGATCATGGGAACTGCCGCCGGATTTCTTAGCCATAAGACGACTTATTCCAGCCAGATATTGTATTAGCGAGCGAGCTTGGGTAGGCACTGAATTGGTATTTACTTTAGACTTACTAGTTAGGCATTGGATAAATTGAACTGGGGGGATTGCCCAGGAACAACCGCGGATGGGTGGGATCATCCTCAGAACAGCCTTATTTATTCTATATAGTAGTCAGAACTTATGAGATGAGACACGGCTGGATGGATGGTCAATTCACAATAGGTGGTTTCCCTTTAGCTTTTATTGTTAAACTACCGGATGGCCTGGGTGGGGTGGGGGTTCATCAGAGCAACTTCATTGAATGGACAGGCTTCAGACTGTCTGCCAGGAGATGCTTTGTCATACTTGCCTTTATGATTCTTAGGAAGTATGGGGCTTCTATTTAGCTTTTACTTACTGCCTTCTTGCTTTGAGGGAGGACCCTGGTTAAGCCAGCCCCTACTTGATTCATTTTTGTGCAACCTAGCGTGCCAACTAATTTATTCACTACTGCCGCCTTATAATAGATGTGGATGAAAGGGTTTATACCTGAAATGCTGGCACGGAGTCGATTTTGCTAAATACAAATTCTTGTTTTATACCCCCGATGATAATGCCTTCCACCCAGGATAAACAAGGAGTTCTTTTTACAAAACTGCATTTAATAGCGGCTTATCCTTGGGGGGCCTCCTTCCTGGCCTTTCAGGCTGCATGGATGGCTGCTAGGCCTGTTTGGCTTCTATTTCCTCTGGTCGGTCCACTAGCTGATTCTTATTATTTATTGTTGTCCACTTGCTTTCTGTTAGTAATTCCTTTATGGTTTGGATTATCCTTATTCTATTTATTCCTATTGATGCTCTTGATTTATCCTTTTCCTTTATTGATCTTGAGGCTTCCGATCCGAAAGAGGGGGTAAGGTCGGTCTCGGATGATTCATTCCCGAGTTCCATATCTACAGATTATGTTGGTTATCTTGGCATTTATAACTATTTATTATCCCAAGTTTTCCCTCCAACAGTCAACCGGAAAACACAATGGGACAACATTTAGTTTTGAATACCACGAGTTGGGATAACTTCAGTTCTACGCACCCCCCACTATTACTCACTAACTTTATTTTCCACCAGCAAATATAGAAATCACATAGCCTAGCTATGAATTGGGGAAAGGGTACTGGTCCGCATACATAGTCACATATCGAAGTCATAGAGGATTTGCCCACTGTGTCATCTGTAGGAGTTTAAGTTAGAGTAGCACCTCATCTTCATAGGTCCATTTTAATCTTAAATTAGAGGAAGGTTCCATTGCCTTCATCGAGACTCGACGGGTCCACACTACTTTATTTCTATATCCAGATCAGATATGCCAGCTATTTTGTGAGGGAGGCGTTAAGACACGTCTAACCTCTGACATACAAGGACCTACCAAAATAGGTTCCCATCGGTCAGATAACTTCTTTTGTTCCTTAGGGATTCACTGCTAGTGTCAGCGAGCAGCGGGATGAGGCCCAAGATACTTTACTAGATCAGTGAGACCACAAAACTCAGCTTTCTATTTTGCTAGCAGACCAGCCCTTACGAGGTTTTTGAAGAGTTCCAATGCTTGACCTCAGCACGATTCTCACCTAAGCTCTCGACAGTGGACACATACTAGCTACTATCCCCCCCCTTTAGACACCAGTGTATCATAAACAGGGTCTTCCCCACAACCCCGAGTGGTAGGAGAGTCTCGATAGATCCCTCCCAAAATCCTCCCAAGGTTTCAAATTCTAACCCTCATGTTACAGAGAGCAAGGAAACACAAATGAAATAAAAAGTGGTAGGAGTGAGGAGGTTAGCGGGTGAAATATATGATTGGCAGGGTGGGTAATCATTTGCTTTTTGGTTGAGCGCCTTGATGCTTGCAGGCTTGACGAAATCACCCGACAAAGCTGGGTCAACCCAAGAGATGGTCGAAAGAAACCCGGGCTTGGAGAAATAAATTGAGAGCTGGTACCACGAGGCTGGCGGAATAATTGAGAGGCGAGAACTTGCAAACTGGCTTTACGAAACTTAACAACGCGAGAAAGAAATTATGTTTACTTATGTCGCCACCTATACGCGAAAGATGGATGAATTAGGTTTACCAAGACACCATACAATAGAGAAACGAGTTGTTGCCGTACGGAGCAAATCCACCCAACACGGGGACAATATACAGTACGGGGCGGGGCAGGCATAAAGCGTAGAGGCGGGAAGGATACAGGTAACACACTAAGAATAAATGAACCACCCGCTGAAGGAGCAGCGTTCCCAGCAGCATTTCAACCAGTTGAACCGGTTTCCTCCTCATTCCTGGCAGCAGTTCCAAGAGCATTTCCAGCATCATCATTATTTCCAACAGCAAAAGGAAGCCCAGTGAAGGCAGCACAAGCAGCACCAATTGAAGGAACATCAATTGAACCAGCCGAACCAGCCTCATCATTATTTCCAGCATCCCAGAAGCAGCCCCATCAACACCTGTCAGAGACAGGAAAGCAGGCCTTGACAAGAGGACTAGCCATAGCCAGGAGCTTTTCATTGGCAAAAGGCAGTAAGTTGCCACACATAGCCAGTTCTCTTTGCCTGATAGTCTGTGTTGCCAATAGTTGATAGTCGTTCATTGTTGAGAGCCTGTTGGAATTGCTGGGAGTACTTCTCTCATTGACGAGATCCCCTAGTCATAGTCCCTTGTCATAGCCAGCTTGTCATAGCCAATAGACAATAAGCATTAGTCCCTTTCATTAGTCCCCGTTCAGAGACACACTGACAGAACCCACAGAGCTAGCTGGACCCTACGGGGTTTAAATACGGAACTGAGGTTTCTACCTCCATCACACTTACCGATACGGACACTGAGGGCCTACTACACCTCACAGAGAGCACCTCACCATAGGCTGACTCACACATGGAGATACTCTCACAGAAGACACGTAGAAGTTACACGATGATTACTCATTGATGACGCCTAGAGGAGTGAGTGAGTAATATTCATTGAGCTACAACGTAGAGCTACGCATAACGCGCATATACACACAGATTCCCAGGAAGTACTTTACACTCATAGCCCTAGTCGATAAGGAGTGAAGTCTTAGTCAATAGTCGTAGTAACCCGTTAGACGTATGACTATAAGTGCAGCATGAAGTATACTCACATGGGAAATGGAAAGAAGAGTCTGTGCAGCAAGGAAGGGGACTAGTTTCTAAAGAAAAGAATGGAGACTTAAGGCTTCTATTACGCTTTCACTATATGGAACTCTAAGGCTTTCACTTTCTATGGCTTAAGGCAGTAGAGCTAGTAGTTCTTCTTGCTAATAGTACTAATTGGAATACGTAAGCTAGTGTAGAGCTAGTAGTAAGGCTCGTAAGAGGCAAGACCTTAAAGCAAGTTACTAAGACTAGAGCTAGAGCTACAGACTAAAGCGTCTCTAAGGCTCTATAAGGCAGTCCATGCAGCTAATGCAATGACAGAAGCTAGTGTATCTAGAGCTTATTTACGTTGGGCTACTCGGCTTGGGCTCATGGACTGCTCAACTGGGATACTCCGCTTTGCTACCAGGCTGGGCTGGGGGCTGGGCCGGAGAGATAGAGATTGATTCGATTGATTGCCAACATATTGGGGGTAGGGCGGTACCACGGACGGACGAGTGCTTGAATGAATGCTTGAACGTTGGTTACCGATCGAGACAGAACACAAGGGTACGACAGCTACTTACTGGGGAGTTCGATGGGACTGGGTTCGCTATACCTCAAACAAGAGCGAGGTTTACGACAGCTTGTTCTATATGATTCAACGGGTGAGGATCGATCATACGCCATACACATAGAGAAAGCCATTCAGATCAGGGAGGTTGAGCCATTCCTAGAGCCATCCGGGGAGAGGAGGGCAGGTATTAGATAGAGAGACATTCACCAAGAGAGAGGGGATTAGAGAGAGACTTTCAGGTCAGGGAGGTAGATAGAGCTATTCACACCTTAGGCCTAGACCACCAAGTCCAACATAAGGAATCCAGTCACCAGCCACCTTTAGCCTTCAGCCTCACCTTCAGCCTTCGTCACCAGCCTCACCAAGCAGAAGGAATATGCCAGAAGCCTTTAGCCCCTCAAAAGAAGCCTTTCACCGGGAAGGATGGAAGGATGGAGCCTATCACCGGATGGATGCCTGTAACCTTTATCCAAGGGCCTCAAACCTTGCCTTTGCCCTTCACCTTGAGCCTTGAACCAGGAGCCTTTAACCCTTAGCCCACCAAGTAAAACAATACCTTCGACACTAGAACATACCTTAGGTAAGAGGGGCTAGGTAGTGTCAGTCAGGTAGGTCAGGTTGAGCCATTCGCCCAGGTAAGGTAGTGCTAGCCTTAAGAGGTTGTCTCCATTCTTGTAAAAAGAGAAAGAGAGAGTGCTAGGTACTAATAACTAGCCTTAAACGAAGAAGCCTTAATAGGTCGTGTTTGTCTCCATTAAAAGAAAAAGAAAGAGAATAATAATAAGGTCAGTTCCATAAGTTCCATAACTAGCCCAAAGGTAATGGCCTTAGTCTTCTTTTACTTGCCTTAGCCCTTTTGATTAAACCTAGTAAAAATAGTAAATATATCTATAATATCCTATTTTGCCCTTATGGTCCTGGCTCTCTCTGTTGCATTAGCCTTGGCCTTAGCTGAGCAAAGCGGAGTGAAAGTATAGAATTTGAAATGAGCAAAGCGAAAGCAAATAGGGTTCATCTGAGCTTTTAAGTGAAAGGTTTAATCTGATAAAGCTACCGTTAAAGTAGTTCAATTTCAATTCTCTTTCTAACTCTAATGGAAATTCCAACGTTTTTCCGATAGCAGTCATGGAGGATGCGTAAGCAGGCTCGACCATAAGGGAGAGGGTTTTCACTATGTTTTTCCGGGCTTAAAGGATGTCCCTCAAGGTCCAGTTCCAGGTCCAAGGTTCCACCAGTCCCAGCTTCAAGGGTCAGTGCCAAAAGTACTCATTGCCAGTCGATCATAGCCCATCAGATTGTGATCCGAACTTACCGAAAGAGATGTGTACCCTACGGGGTTGCACGTATGGAACAATAGGGTAGGGCTAGTAGGGTAGGGCTAGTAAGTACTTAGAGCGAAGACTAAAAAGAGTATGTATACTCTAAGGCTAATAGTTCTACTCTACGGTTAGTAGTTCTTACTCTACAGCTTAAGTCAGTCTAAAGTGGACCTTACTCAGGCTAATCAAACTACAGCTAATAGTCTTTACTGTAGGGGAAAAACCGTACTCTACAGACAAGCAGTCTTTCAAGCTAGTGTACTTACCTGATGGAACTTATAGAGCTAGAATTAGTTCTGAGCTGACGCTCAGGGATAAAGGAAAGGAACTAGTTTATTTTAAAAAGAATGGAGACTGGAAATCTCTTAAAGCTAGTTACCTTAGGGCAAGTGTTCATAGAACTGGACGTCGCTTGTCTCTTAAGGCTAATGTCCTTTTATTTACTAAGACTAAGGCAACTAGTATAGAGAAGGTTGAAGGCATAAAAAATAGTTCTCTACTAGGGGAAGGTTATATAAAGGCAAGTTGAAAGAAAGCTAATTTCTCTAGGCTTTCACTCTGAAGTCCGGCTAGTACTGACCTTCTGGAACTCACTAAGGAAGGCTAGTTAGTACCGGCTTGAACTCTATTGGAACTTAAGTACCTTATCCTATGGACACAACCCCGGCTGGCCGAAAGAATGGAAAAACCAATACAAGTTAAATAGGCCATAGAAGAGTACCCGGGGGAAGGAAGGTGAAAGAAAGGCAAGCAAGGGAGGGAGAGTCGAAGAAGCCTAAGAGAAGTCTAAAAGGAGTGGAAGGAGGAAGGTTGAAGCAGAAGGAGAAGGATAAAGGTAAAGAAAGGGCGGGAAAGAACAGGAGAATAGCTTGTGGTTGAACGAAGACTAAGCTGCTTGCTGGGCCTGCCTCTTAAACAGTGACGACTCGCTTTAGGCCACCCTTTAAGTAGTTCAATTCCCAGGTCCCAAGGCAGAGTGTAAGGATAGTCCCCCAAGGCAGAGGGCTGAGGTTGAGGTTAGAGGATGGAGGTTCTATAGTAGAGAAATAGGTTGGAACATAACAGGTATGCTTGAACCAACCTTCTATCCTGCCATGGGTTCAGATCTTTCCAGTTGTTTGTTGCACCGGGTAATGCATAAGTTGCGAGTTTTTGTTGCACCTCACTGACACTATTTCCTGATTGCATTATATACGTGCATATCCACGCACAAAATAAGCTAAGCACAACATTGGTTATACCCCAAATATAAATATATAGATCCCCCCTTATCCTTCCTTTCTCAAGGCAGGCGTGGGCATTCATTAGTAAGGAGGGCTTTCACCAAGTAAGTATGTAAGGCATTTTCCAAGGCATTTCCAAAGGAGATATGAGGAGGAGTTACCCGAGGCTTGTTCACTTTGGCCACCACGCGACACCTTCGGTACCACTTCAAAAGCCTGGATGTGTAAAGTTAAGCATCCTGGGATTGAACCGGGATAAAGCGGATGTCAAGGGGAAGGTAAGGTTGGTTCAGAGGGTAAGGCTTACAAGGTTTAGTCATAAGGCAAGGGTGTAGGCTGGCAAGGTTCGGTCGTAGGCTGCATGGAATTGAAGTTCCCGAGGATGAGTGCATAGGCTGGAAGGTCTAGGGATGAGTGGATAACTTAATATCTCATATCGTAACAAGTTTAACTCCCTCTCCTCGAGGAAACTTTGGGGATATCAATCAATCTCGTCCGGTGGAAACATGGCTAAATAAATACGCTCATCTGAAACCAACTTGGCTCGAAGTCTTCTGGCGTTCACATGGGAACATAATAAATATCGTTCGATGGGTGAATTCGTAAAGCGAGCAAGCATAAAGGCGATCAACCTAGAATCGAAGGCATCCCGCTATCATAGGTAAACTTAATGAAATGGCCATGTTTAGTAAGAAGAGAATAAGCTTTAAGTGCCCCGAGAAGAATGATGCTTTGGCCCCCTAAAAGAGATTTGATTGGACAAAACCGTGATAAGTTTTTCAAGAATCAGTTCCAAGCGAACTTTGTGCTTGCCCCTAACCCGATAGGCAATCGATCAATAAATCTCTCAAGAACTTGGATCAACACGGCGTCGTCTACCTGCCTTCCTCTCCCTGACTGACACTACCCTACCTACGTGAATGCCACTACTACCTACCATCTCTGAATGTATCTCTCCAGTCTCCTCTCGCTGAAAATATATCCTATATCTACCTGCCCTCCCTGACCTGTATGGTTCTGACTGCTCTTACCCTTCTGGCACTGAGACCTTATGGCTATGACTGTCTACAGCACTTACTAGAGCTTCTAGACTGACCAGAGCTAGCAACGACCAGAGCTTCTACCAAAGACCATAGCTTTTAGCAAATACTAGAGCTAGCAACGACTGTCAGTATGGCTATGATGATCCTCAAGAGGTGTATTGTATATATAACTAGCTGTGTTAAATTGCTCTTGTGTTGAGGTCTAACTAACATAGCCCTGTTTGTCCCATCCATGCACATAGCTGTTTTGAAAATCACATAGTTGCCTTGCCCCACCCACTAGCTATTCAACTTCCAGTCTAAAGGGCAACTAAAAGATAAAGACGGTCTAAGCTAAGTGTTAACTCACTATCATCAAATTTAAGAAGTACTGTAAGTAATTCATTAATAGGGAGGGCAGTTCGTTCGTTCCTCACCCACAACTGAACGGTTTCAAAGGCAAGGTAGGCTGAGTAAATTCAATAGCTTAGTATATGTAACACCCAAATCTATATGATATAATACACGTGTTTGGTTTCGTGATAGCAGCTTAAACTCCATATACATAGGAATCACATTTAACTTACAGAACGTGGATTTTTATGACGTTTCACACGGATGGCTAGGGGGGAATGGCCCAACTAGGATTGCTAGAACGAAAGGATTCAAATTTTGACGATGAAAAGAGAATAAACGAACGTGTTGAGACAAGGTCATCCTTACCCCGACCTTTGGACATCGAATGACTGTCTTCTCAGAATTTTGAGAATCATTTGAACCAGGAGCAAGCAGTATAACGAGCAACAATCCCATCATCAGCAGAACCAGCAGCGAAGGAGGAAGAACCTGCATATCCATCAGCACCAGTCAGTTGAACCAGTTGAAGGAGCATCAAGAGAATGGTGTGGCAATGGGAAAGGATTCCTTAAGTAGGTCCATAACTCCCGGGATCATTTCTAGGAGAATATTCCCAGCAGTTGAACAACAAGCATTCCTAGCAGCCTT
>Ga0233336_1000041_pt1 | contig 20157 bp, 7 predicted proteins | sample GEONDECOMP225_FD_183636 | JGI IMG/M metagenome (GOLD analysis project Ga0233336, IMG submission 183636) | Leaf litter microbial communities from Shasta-Trinity National Forest, California, United States - GEON-DECOMP-225 | ecosystem: Environmental > Terrestrial > Plant litter > Unclassified...
ACGAGGAATGAGAAATTATGCATGCGAAGAGTGGGGAGGAAAAGGGTCGTTTTCATACAGTTGCACCAAGTGTGGGAAGGCCAGTATGGCGTGAGACCCACCCTGGCAAACAGAACGGCAGTGGAACAAAGATTCCCGGGAGATGCAAAGACCTAAAAGTCGAACTATAAGAGAAATGTCGTTGAGTATGGAAGGCCGGTCGGCTGGGAGAAGCACTCTGCGTTTAGGTAAGCTGAAGGGGACATTGTATGTGCAAGACAAGGGGATCCCCACTGGAACATGGGTCTTATTTGGACAGCCACCACTCTTGGAATGCATAATTAGCTCGGGGGTGATTGTGGACAGAGAGATATGGGCCTAATCTACGGTTGGGTCGAACATGGTTGTTCCGTTTTCATTATGGTTCGATTTTACCACAGGTTCTATTTCTGAGTATTGCTTATGCAACTTATTGATATGAGGGTATGTTGGGTTTATGTTGGTTTATGTTAAAATGTGTGAGAAGAATGAAATAGTAGTCTAGATTCATTGCCATGAATGCATGTCTTCCATATTGTTGTAATAACTATGGACTATTGCTCCTGCACCCAGCTGCCGGAGGATGGCATCTTGTTGGGGCGTATTTATGTACTCTTAATGATGTTGTCTGACAAGAATCTACCTTAGGACTGGGGATCTGATTAATGCCTTTAAACCGTGTGTTTTATGATCATGCGTTTCAGTGTCACTCAAGAAATAAATTAATAGCTCTTGCCGTAGTAAAAAGAATGATGATTATGACCTAACATACCCCTCTCTGGTGGAATTATTAATGCCTTGTTATGGTATTTGGTAACCTCATTGAGTGATTTTGGCCTGACATGAAGTCACCCTTTTGCGGTATAATTTCATTGTTAAACGAGCCCAGGGTATACCTGGATGTGTAGGAGTGTAAGTCTCAGTGGGATTGAATAATAAGGAAAGACACGCTCAATCTATTAATGAGAAATTTACTGATGACCTAATGCTTGTTCAGATGGCTGTGTTTCCTGAGTTAGATTAATGATTTTATTTTGTTGATGTCTTACCTTAGTTTTCCCCTTGCTCAAAGAGAAGTATTTTCTTGCACTGCTAAGGGGGGCGGGGTATGGATGCTTCGTTAAATAGAGGGAAGAAACCTACCTTGTTGTTTCCCTTTAACTTGCTTATTGTACTTACTTTTCCAAAAGGGCTTCCCTCGTTGAATGTGTTGGACCTACCGCCTTAACACTCCAATAGTCTTTCTAAGCCTGCACCAGTGCAAGTTGTGATTTCGGCCCAAGTCTGCAAGGTTTCTGAAGGTCAAAACAACACTAAGGTTTCCTAAGAAAAACACCGAGCGAACAGTGCAAGTCAAGAAAAAATCTAAGTCTAGAAAAGGTTAAGATTTCTGCGTTCCTCGATCCGCACAACGCAAAATGGAACAATAAGTTAAAGGATTAAAAGGGTTAAGATCTCTGCATTCCACGATCGACACACAGGAAGGTGGAAAGCGAAAAGAAAAATTATAACCATAAGGTTATTAAGATTTATGCGTTCTGCGATCCACACAGCGGAGAGCGGAAAGCAAGTTTCGAGTTTTAAAGTTATTAATACTTCCGCGATCTGCAATCCACACAGCAGAAAGTTAAAGTTGGAGCCTTAATATATTAAGACTCCCACGATCTGCGATCCGTACAGAGAAAAAAAGAAAGGGTAAATAAAGTCTTAAAGAATGTTAAGACTTCCGCGTTCTGTGATCCACAACGCAGAAAGCGAAAATAAACTATTGGAGTCTTAACGTTGTTAAGACTTTCGTGTTTCGCGATCCGCACAACGGAAAGTGGAAAGGGAAAAGAAAATATTAAAGTCTCATTAATGTTTGGATTTTCGATTTCTGACTTCCGAAGGGCGGAAAGCAAAAGCGAGAAAGACACAAGGAGGAACAACGGTGGAAATACTCCGCCGAATGATAAGTTCCCGATTTCTGACTTCCGAAGGGCGGAAAGAGGAATTGCGAAAGGCGAAAGGCGGAACTGTGGTGGAAATACTCCGTCGAACAAGAAGTTATCGTTTTTCGACTTCCACAGGGAGGAAGGCAAAAATGCGAAAGGCGGAAGCTGGAAGAGCCTTCAAATGTTCCTTCGCACTTTTTACTCCCAATTTCTGACGTCTGTAGGGCGGAAGGTGGAGGTGCGGAAGGCGGAAGGTGGAAGAGCCTTCAAATGTTTTGTCGCACTTTTTACTCTCGATTTCTGACTTCTGCAGGGCGGAAGGAATAAGTGCAGAAGGCGGAAAGCGGAAGAACCTTCAAATGCTCCATCACACTTTTACTCGCGACTCCCGACTTCCAAAGGGAGGAATGCAGAAGGAAATCGATGGAAGGTCAATTTTCGGGTGAAAAAGACCCTTTAACGGGTTAAGCAGTTCCCGCTCGTATGTTTTCCTTTCTATATTACATGAAGGAGTTTCACTGCTTCCCACCGTTGAAATATTACGTTGATGGGCCCCTGTTTTCATGTGATTGTTTTTGAAGTTGCGAACTGTCCGTGCTGCCAAATATATTTCCCCTATTCCATAATCAATACCACAACTTTCACAATGGATCTTTATTTTAGGTGTTCCCTTTTCTGAATATACTTTAAGAGTAAGCTTCTCCTCAACAAACTCTTCCATTAAACTATTCAATTTTTGTTCCCAAGATGCCAATATAATAGAATCAACACCTATGTTTTGTTCTACCGAATCACACTCAACTACAATTCTGGCTTGTTTAGTCATAGGTTCCTCTACGTTGTCTTCAAATCTTTCAATATTTGGTGTTCTTTCCATTGCATTTGATTGCAATGCTTCAATATCCAATGTGTCTAGTTTCCTCTTGATGCCTATCGGTGTTTTTGTAGCCTTCCATCTTTTCTCTTGTGTTGCATTTATAGTGTATCCTTGATTGTTGGTAAACTCAAAAGGATATCCAACAATACCATCAAGCATGATTTCTTGACGTATTTCTGCAAATGTAGCATCTGATTGACACCTAACTATGCCAAGGGTAGACCGTTCTTTACCAGTTACAACTACAAAGTCAAAATCATTTTCTGTATTCATATGCATCTCCATCCACGTGTACCTTAGATAAAAATGGATAAAGATATAGAAACAGTTTTCAAAAGATTTGATATAGCATACATTTTTTAAAGTGATGTCGAAACATTCAAACCACAATAGAATTTATATACAAGGAAATTCATTGAACTAAAAAAATGAGAAATATTTGGTGAAGCTCGAAAAAAGAAATATGTATAGGATTACATTCGAGACACAAAACAATTTGAAAGACACAAAGGCATGGCACGACTGGAAAAATCTATATAAAAAAACACAATATAGAGAGCATGCAAATTTGTATTGTTTATACGATGTTGATAAAAGAAAAAAACGGAGCAACGTGGAGGTGCCTCATAAATGAAGGGTGGGGTTTCATAGTGGAGAATGGGGATCCAATGAATCCATATTAGGCATTAGGGGAAGGACCTTTGAGGCGGGGGGTCAGAATTGCAGTAGGTCATATTTCTTGGTTTTCCTATAATAGTTTGCAATTATTAATAACATAAGAAAGTAAAAGGAACTATCTATGCATGTCAAATGATCATATACAAGGACCCTTAGAATCTAAACACATTGATGGAACCTGAAATCATTCACGAAGAATTCCTTTTATAAATTAATTAAGGAATTATGATAATGTTGGCTCACAAGTGGGAAGGTATCCTTGGCATCTAAAAATGGATTTTCAGAAATGATAATTTATTAATTTCAAATATCTAAACCATATTTCAATAGACACAAATAGTGGAATACATAACTATCATGCTATAATATCATTATAGATGACAAATACAAAGTAAGCAAGCTCAAGATCAATATATATACACTAATCGTTATAAGAAAATATTTAAATTATATAATTTTATATTAAGTATAAATTAAAATAGAATAAATATATATTATATAAATTAAAATAGAATAAATATATATTATTTATATTTAAAAATACTTCTATAACTTATGTTAAATTGTTGAAACTTAAATAATTTTATATTAACTTAATGATTATTTTGATCATTAATATGTTAAATTGATACTCCAAAGGAAGAAATAGATTTGATTATGCACTAAAAGAAGTCTTAAATATGCAAGGCCGAAGCTTATTATGGAAAATATGTAACATTAAATGTTAATGAAAGAAATGACAATTTTCTGGCTCTCTCATTCTCCCTGCAAAGAATCTCTTAAAATACATTTGGATTTGTTGACTTTGAATGCAAATCACCTTAGCACTAACTTTGGAGGTTTACGCGCTAAAAGTTGATGTGCATGGTGCAATTAAGAGCCTGTTGCAAGGAGCGGCAGTCCCTTTGAGTGTTGTCTATTTGGTTGCATCATTTATTTTATTCAGAGGGCATATTAGATGTTTTGAGAATGATCCATTCCATGGAAAGTCGAGTAACGATCAATGTTATTACTTGAGCTGTGTGGCAGAGCTCAGAAGCTCGACCTCCCTCGGAAGTTCCTCGTCAGGATTACCAAATTCTACACGGTCCTCTCCTCAAATTATTGACCGTGCCATAAACCTTTAGATTGGGTGTTGTGCATGGCATTGTTGATCTTGTATCAAATCCGCTGGAGCAATTGGAGTGACTTTTGCTGGTGGGACGTGTTCAAAAGCTCACAAGGATGGGTTCATGATTCACAAAAAAATGCGATGAAATAGAGGAATACACTTTTTCTTTCGACCTTGGAGTAGCTTCATCTATATTTATTAAATTAAAGGCGTGTTGCTGAACCTTGTGAAGAAAATATTGAATTCGTATAGTTTTTCTTATGAAAATTTTATTGATAATATACAAAGAAAGTAATGGTGAGAGTGAGTTTTATTTGTGAGACAGATTCAGAAGGCTTACAATGTTGGGTTCATAGGGTTCATAATTCAGAAGTACATGCCAACATCAGATCGATTATCACCAGATCGATATCACACACAGCAAAATACATGCCAAAATCAGATCGATTATACTAAACAACGTTTTTGACAAGCTTCTCGGGCAAACACCAGATCGATATCACACACAGCAAAATACATGCCAACATCAGATCGATTATACTAAACAACGTTCTTGCCAAAGCTTCTCAGGCAAACCACCAGATCGATATCGCACACAGCATAATACATAAACAAAATACATGCCAACATCAGATCGATTATACTAAACAACGTTTTGCCAAAGCTTCTCAGGCAAAACACCAGATCGATATCGCACACAGCAGAATACATAAACAAAATACATGCCAAACATCAGATCGATTATCTTAAACAGCGTTTTTTCCAAGCTTCTCAGGCAAACACCAGATCGATATCACACACAGCAAAATACATGCCAACATCAGATCGATTATACTACACTGCATTTTTGACAAGCTTCTCCGGCAAACACCAGATCGATATCACACACAGCAAAATACATGCCAACATCAGATCGATTATACTAAAAAGCGTTTTTGACAAGCTTCTCAGGCAAACACCGGATCGATATCACACACAGCAAAATGCATGCCAACACCAGATCGATTATACTAAACAGCGTTTTTGTCAAAGCTTCTCAGGAAAAACACCAGATCGATATCACACACAGCAAAATACATGCCAACATCAGATCGATTATACTAAACAGCGTTTTTGCCAAAGCTTCTCAGCCAAACCACCAGATCCATATCGCACACAGCAAAATACATAAACAAAATACATGCCAACATCAGATCAATTATACTAAACAGCGTTATGCCAAAGCTTCTCAGGAAAAACACCAGATCGATATCACACACAGCAAAATACATGCCAACATCAGATCGATTCCTCTCAATAAAGCGTGGCATAAAGAAAAAAAACAGAGTCAAGTAACAAAACAATACTCAACGCAAGTACCAGCGTGATTGCAAAGGATTTCCCTTCAAATTAATGGAGCATAACCCCAAAACTAGAATGCATCCCCCCTCGGCATCCCGCCCCCCCTTTACATAGGAAAATCATAGGGACAAGTGGCGAGGGTTTACCGACAGGTTTCATGTCAAGGTGGAAGAAAAGCAGCCCATTTCTTTTTTTTTAATTATGTTTCTATTGCTGGAGGAAAAACGCATGCCGACATCCACGCAATAACACCCGCGTTTTCCCTAAAAGGCTCACGCCCCAATTAATAATATTTGTTTTCACAACAGACACTTAACCATAACCTTAACTTTACAATGTAAAGGTATACAAACATGCACAACTTTCTTTTACAACTTATTTATGTAGTCCAACAGGTAACAAGTAGTTAAATTTCATCCAGAACGATGTATCCTATCACTCTTCTGACTTGTTAATAGTAAGAGTTCTGTGAATTGTTCAAATGTTCACTCAACTAAGGAGATCGATTCAGCATTAACATAACGATTTGATCTCATTGTCAATTGGGTTTTAACAGTGATATCGAAAGATGGGGCAGACTTAATGCTGTAATTATTATTGTCCTAAATTACACTTCAAATCTGGTTTATAATAAGACTGACCTAGATGTCTGAAATTTGTTGGCACGCATTTGGACCTTTCGTATGTTTTCTCTTAGATTGCCTTGCTGAATGGGGTTGATAAAAATAAAAAAAAATAAAAAAATACAGTACGATGTTTGCTGCCACGCATTATATTTCAGATTGGCCGTAAAGGTGATAATTCACACGGCCTAAATCCAGAAAACCTCTTAATCTTTGTACTTGAAAGAATAATGAATCTTTACCTTACCCGATAAATTCCTCAAGAATGACGAATCTGGTCGCTCAACTTATTACCAATGAGGATTCTGTAATTTATCCACTTCTTCACTCTATTTTGGAGATTAATTTGTTATTAACATAACAATATGATAATCGACATAATTTTGCCTTCTTTTGCTAATTTCCAATTAGTAATATTTTTCACCGCAGAACCCCGACTGTAACCTTAACTTTGAACATGTATCTAAGTATAGTTTTCTATCTATACTTATACAAGTGGGTCGTTTCACTGTAAGCAATTACTTTATTCGCACCTCTGCGAGAAATAGTCAAGTAGATGACTTTTTTATAAACATATCATCTTTAATTAAATTAAGATGTCTAGAATGTAATCTTTTCAAGGGAAAGCTTAAGTTTCTTATTATAATTTCTAGGGAGGACTTGTTGGCGCTTGATGCCATACTATGAGTATTAAGTAGACTTCTCTTTTCACATACCAAGAAGGAGGACTATAAAGATCCATTGTTTGCTAGTCGAGTAATTTTCATAACTTCGGCTTACTTCAACGTAGGTTGATACCCAAGAGATTGGGTCGCCCAGGGAATCACTATTTATTTTTTCTTTCCCAGTTCCGTGACTTGACTAAAATTATAAAATTCCCACTAGTGGATCTGTTTCCCTATCGTTTGGTTGTATCAAGTTCACCCTCTAATTCAAAGAGTCGAATTGCTAACCCAGGATGTTAGTCTCATGGTCGCCTTTTACTAAGCTTTGTATTTTCGGATGGGGGGATCGGGAGGGGACATTACATCCTTCCCCCCTTAGAGTTAACATCGTCCTCGGTGTTACCTGTTCTTTCCAGCCTCGTCTCCATTATTGCTTGCTTTTATATTTTCTAATCCCTCTGATTAATGGGATTGGGTCCTCATCCTGCATTTATAATCATACATATGCATGTATACTAGCATCAACATTGGAAACAATGTATAACTTAGAAATCCAACACTATACAATTTTCATAATCCACAGTGGTTCCAATATACATGTCAGTTCTATTTGCTAATAAACATATTACCTCATAGGTACAAGTTTACGTGTAATGCACATACCTCTTCCCCGCATTATTCTTTTATCTGGATGTCCGCCATCCCAGCACTCCAAGTGCTAACAGTACTCCAAGTACCAATTCAAGCCACCCAAGACAAGAACGATACCCTTCCTTAGGCGTATCTCCTTCTTGTGCTATTCAGGGTGCTTACCGATCCAAGCTACCCAACACAAGGATGATACCCTTCCTTAGGCGTATCTCCTTCTTGTGCTATTCAGGGCACTTCGCCAAGCTGAGGCACTTCCGTTCTCGCACACCACAACACCTAGAGGTTATTCTCTTCACAGAGCCCCCACTCTTGTGACAGTCCTCTTAATGTGTGCGAAACGAGTCTTAACAAAAATGTCTTACATCTAGGCGTCCCGAGAAGGGACGTTAATCACATGGTTTTGTTGTTGTGTCATTTTATCTATGTAAAATAGGCTTTAAATGTAAATCTAGTGGAATCTTATCTTCTTAGTAGTTTAGACTTATAAGGACATGGAAATAAACTATGTCTTTGATAAATTTGGTGTCCATTATAACTCTTGACATAATACTAGTAATATGGCCATTCGCAAAGATTATAACATTCTTCATATATTGTATGACAAGTGAGGAGTCTTCGATGACTATCAAGTGGTGAATTTACCTTGAGTTTGATGATATTGGGACCTTGATATAATGCTAAAACCTTTGCTTGATTATTTGATAACTCAAAGTTCACATTCATCGTTATGTTATGTTTTTTCCCTCGGGATCAACAACAGCCCCTTTAAATACCTTCCACCCTTAATTTCCTTAAATTATGAAATTGCTTTAAAATGGCAATTTTGGAATCCAACAACTTGCACTCATGGGTTGGGGCATGCACTCTAAGCTTTCAGGTTGTCACCGCATATGAGATAATACATGATTCTTCCTCATCCAACATTAAGTGTGTACATGTTATAGTGTCCGAATGCAATTTTAAGGGATTCTACTAGGGGAAATGGCCATGGAGGTTAAGAGCACCCATTTTCACATATTTAAGGTGCATTTTAGACTTGTAGGAAAATTTGAAGCATTGACAAAGGCAAAACTAGACAAGAAAGTACGATTTAAATAAAAAGCAATAAAGTTTATCCAAATGTAAATTGGATGCATAATTAAATAAAGATTGCTGCATGCTAAGTTTGTAATTTTGTTTGTTATATCTATGAAACTTGGAGAATACTAAACCTATAAAACCTATACTTTTTAAATTAAGACAATATGTTCAATGTATAAAAAAATGTACATCTGAATGATTATGAAGGTATGGTGGCATGTCATAATCTTTGACGGAACATAAAGTACACTCGAAGAGTCTTAAATTCTTGTCTACTTGCTATAAAATTGAATTTTGTATGGAAAATAGAGTATCCTTGCCAAAATTCACCTCAGTAGTTATGTCCACATTTGAAAAAAAATGGCTATATCCTTTCACACATTTCACTCCTTAAAATTATGCATTTCTGCAACATGTCTTTAGTTTCAAGTAATGGATATACCAAACAATAGTTTTAATCTTCTTAGTGTTTTCAAGAAATGTGAAAGCCTTCATAAAAGTGCACATACCGTCCAAAACAACTAATTGATTGATGAAGCTAAACATAAAAATGAAATACTATAAGATTTCTACCCTTCATAGTTATTCATATCTAGAATTTGTCCTACATCATATTGCATGTAGGAGTACATGCTCCTACATCATATTCAATGGAACTTTGTTTGATGATATTGATTTAAACCAAAAAAAATTCCATAAAAAAATTCATATTCAAATTCAAATACAATAAAAAAACTTGTGTTATAATCAAAGCTAAAATTACCAAAAATCATAACCACTTAAGTGGAATTTCGTCCAACCACCATCCAACCAATGCTTTAGTTATAAATAAACTAAAAACCCAAACTTCACTACCATAAATAAGACCTTTACTATTCTAATTACCTAATAACAGAACTCACCCACCCAAACTTCACCCTATTCTAATTAAATAAAAACCAAAACTTAGCCCACCCAAACTTATAGCAAACTCAACTTAAAACAATGAAACTCGTCCCACCCAGCAACGTTTGCGTTCATATCGACTGCAGAACGCTCAACTCTCTTTATGCATCTGCTTCTTTCACATTGACTGCATCTACGTGAACAATATTTGTTTTATTGGCTTCTCCTGCTCCCGGTGATCCTTCACTCCCTCTGCCATCTTGGTGACCTTCTACTGCTAGCTGATTCGGATTATCAACGTCCACTGTTCTCTCAGTTGGAGCTTGTACCTGGTTCAGTATATTCTGAGAAGGACTAGGATTAGGAGTCGAGTCTCTCATGAGATATAAGTGTCTTGAACGTGTATCGTGCCCACTCTTCACAGGTAGCTGCATGGCCTGAGAGCGGTTTTCTGCCTGGCTGGTTCTTTCCCGTTCATGATGAGAATTACGGAGATGGGAAAGTAATCGGTTACGAACCAGGGAAAGTAGTTGCTTACGAACCTCATGCTGCTGCAGCATTCTTGATGTATCGTTATTAGACAGGTAGCCACCACGAAATCCATTGAAGTTAAAAGTACTAGGCATCGGTAGATCTGAAGGATGCGCTGTCAGAGGCCCTGTGCTACTATGAACGGCTCTGGGTGTGGGTGTGTGGGGGGATTTGCTGGGAGTGGAAATGGAAGTACGAGGATTTGAATAATACCCAGCAGTACTGCCGCGTCCTACTCCTCCTGTGGGTGTCGGTGTGGGAATAGTGGCTCCTTCTAGTCCACCTATCTGCGTGGGTCTACCTGGTGTGCGAATAGTGCCTCCAGCTCCCAGTCCACCTGTGGGTGTAAAAGAATTTGGTGCGACTCCTTGTGGATTCTGGGAAAATTGTACTGGTGCAGGGAATGGAGAAGCCGCTCCCAGTCCACCTGTGGATGTAAAAGAATTTGGTGCGACTCCTTGTCGATTCTGGGAAAATTGTGGTGCAAGGAATGGAGAAGCCGCTCCCAGTCCACTTGTGGGTGTAAAAGAATTTGTTGCGACTCCTTGTGGATTCTGGGAAAATTGTGGTGCGGGGAATGGAGAATCTGCTCCCAGTCCACCTGTGGGTGTAAAAGAATTTGGTCCAATTCCTTGTGGATTCTGTGAAAATTGTGGTGCAGGGAATAGAGGGCTTCTCTGGGATGAATATGTTTCTGAGAATCCTACATTGAATGGAGGGTTTGCGGGTGATGAATGGAGGGTTTGCTGGTGATAAAAACGCGCCTCATAATCTTGGAAACCCAGCAAACTGGTTGGTATAATGTCCAATAAGAAATCAACTACTTCCCCACCTCTACTGAAGCCCAGCTTTCTAGTAAGCTCTTGCAAACGCTCTATCTTAGTTGGAAATAACCAATCGAGCTGTCTGCGTTCGTTTTGGAAGTCTGGGGACAGTTTGGTTTGCCCGCCATTGTAGTAGCCCAGATCTGTGATGAGTTTGGCTTCCCCGGGGGAACTTACAGATTTGAAATCAAACGATCTAGTGAGCTTGTAGGAATGGAAAATTTGAACTCTCGCTGGCCTTCCTGCTGGTGCCTCCTGCCTGCTTTCTTCCTGTTCTTTTCCGTCAGGTTTTGTGGTTGTCATCTTAGTCTTTTGGGAGGATAGGCCTCGGCCAGAGCTTTCCGCTGGAGCTGCTTTCCTTTTGGCGCGTTCTAGAGCTGAAGCTACTTTCCTTTTGGCAGGATCTGGATCTGGAATCAGAGCTGATTTCCTTTTAGTGCTGGAGCTGGAGGGGTGAGATGAAGAGCCTTCAAGTGATGGAGCTGGAGCTTCTTTCCTTTTAGCAGACACCATTTGGGTGGAGGCGTGAGATGAAGAACCTTCAAGTGTTCTCATCCTAGTTAACTGTTACCCTTAGAAGGAAAAAATTTGTAACAGACACCCTTCAAGATGTCTATTCGTTGTGATCAGACACCCTTTAAGAAGACGTACGCAACTGTTGGGCAATACACCTTCAAGAAGAAATTTTGTATCCGACACCCTTCAAGAAGACGTGGTTCGTCCGGAAATTTTGTATCAGACACCCTTCAAGACGACGTGGTTAATCCGGAAATTTTGTATCAGACACCCTTCAAGAAGACGTGGTTAATCCAGAAATCATAAGCAATTGCCGGGTAAGACGTGGTTAATCCTTTGGAAAAAATCCTTGCATCAGAAACCCTTCAAGATGTTTGGAAGAAGAAATCCTGGCTTCAGAAACCCTTCAAGATGTTTGGAAGAAGCTGGTTTCATCAGAAACCCTTTAAGACGTTTGGGAGAAAAATCCAGAAACCCTTCAAGATTGGGAGAAGAAATCGTTTCTTCAGAAACCCTGGCATCAGAGACCCTTCAAGATGTTTGGAAAAGGAAACCGTTTCATCAGAAATACTTCAAAGAAGTTTGGGAGAAGTAATCGTTTCTTTCATAAACCCTTCAAGATGTTTGGAGAAGAAATCGTTTCTTCGGAAACCCTTCAAAATGTTTGGAAGAAAAAATCCTTGCAGCATAAACCCTTCAAGATGTGTGTTGGTCCTGAGAAATCAGAAAGCTTTCAAGATGTCTATTCTTCCTGATCATAAGCTCAGAAATCCTAAGCAATTGCTGGGTACTGAGCCGTTAATTATAGCATTCACTGGTCCCTTATAACTAGGGCACAACTCATTATTTGAAAGCTATCAATAGGAAAAAATTGTGAGAAAATATTATTAAAAGAAAGATGGACATGTGGGCAGTTGGTATTAAATATTAAATTAATTTATTTTGGGATAAAATAACTGTATAGGGTTCCATACCTTATATTTTATTTGGGTTTTACTTGGAGTTGACAGCTTCATTGGTGGACACACCATCAATAAAAAAGAATAAGAAGAAAATATTATTATGAGAAATGATGGTGACTGTTAGTTGTTATTAATACTTTATTTTCTTATTAAAAAGAATTACAAGAAAATATTATTATGAGAAATGATAGTAACCGTTGTTATTAAAAAATTAAATAATTTATTTTCTTATAGCTATATATAGGTTTCTTTATAATTTTCTGTTAGAATATAAATAAATTGAATTGTTTATTTTGTTATAAACTATGATGTATATAAACAATCTTGACTTTGGCCCCTAATTGTTTGCTCAATTGGGCCTTGAGTCCTTTCTGTGAGTACCCACCCGGCGTTACCATCCATGAAATATGGGGAATTATTGGTGGATTTGTGGAACAAGTTTCCCTTAAAAAAAAGTGTGTCAAATTCTAAAATGTTATTATATTTTATAAATTATGTTTAAAAATTATATTTATTATTATTAAAATTGTAAATTATTATTAATATTGTTAGAGTGATACTCTTCCAACAAAATCATATTACTAGTGACCGTGATGCATATAAATAACCTTGATTCAAATTGGGATATATTATTATATTTTATAAATTAACGGTGAGTACCCACCCAGCGTTACCATCCATGAAATATGGGGAATTATTGGTGGATTTGTGGAACAAGTTTCCCTTAAAAAAAAGTGTGTCAAATTCCAAAATGTTATTATATTTCATAAATTATGTTTAAAAATTATATTTATTATTATTAAAATTGTAAATTATTATTAATATTGTTAGAGTGATACTCTTCCAACAAAATCATATTACTAGTGACCGTGATGCATATCAATAACCTTCATTCAAATTGGGATATATTATTATATTTTATAAATTATTTTAAAAAGTATTATCATTATTATTATAATAATATTGTGCATTATTATTAATGTTGTGACGGTGATACTCTTCCAACAAAATCATATTACTAATGTAATGATAATAATTATTAATGGTATTTGTAATGGTGATACTCCAATAAAATATATTGATGTTGAGTTTTTAGCGAAATGATAATTAAAGGATGAAGAGGCTCTTGCCTTACTTCGATCTTTTGTAGATGAACATCCCATTGTCCATATTGAGAACTCTACTTCTCTTTGATATCCTTAGAACCAATTTTGTAAGATTTTTGATACTCCTAAATCTTAAAGAATAGATTTATAAATTATGTTGCTTAAACAAACATAAGATGATGGTGATGACGTGTTAGAATATATTTCAAGAATAAAGAACATACATTAAGACATCATCAAAGGCATGTTTCCTAAGCTTGAAAACCATTTTTTACTTGAACTTTGCAAATCATTGATAATTTGTCAACTCCAACTTTTGAATCACTTAGTGAACTATTAGGTCAACATAGCAGGTCATTTGGTAAAGAAAAAACAATATGGTGAGAATCTTCTCTTCATTAGTTCAAACATAGCAGAAAGTTCGAAAGGAAGAGGAGCTCTGGTCAATAATAGAGAACGTGACAATCTAAATCAATCTTGCTATAGAGTTCGTGGCCATGGGCGCAATCTAGGAAGAGGAAGCAACAATTTCAACATGTATCAAATAGTTTTAGAAAAGGTCAATCAAAGAGACCTCCCACTCACAATTGTCAATATGGAAGAGACATATACGAGTCACATTCTTTACAGATGATGTAATTGAGTTGGTCATTATGCAGAAGCCTTTGTAAAATTTCAAATAATCGGCTTCCTAAGTTTAAGCAATATTCAACTTCAACACAATATGCTAATACCAACAATCAAGATGATAATCAAAACTATTTTGAGAATGTGTTAATAACTCTTCAACGATCAACGCCAGGAGTTTTAAATGAGTGTGAAGATGCCTAGTTATTTGATACAGGTGCTACTCAACACATATTACTCTTTTCTAAATGAGTATGAAGATGCCTAGTAAGTTTGATACACGTGCTACTCAACACATATTACTCTTTTCTAAATGAGTACGAAGATGCCTAGTTATTTGATATAGGTGCTACTCAACACATGACTTTGATAAGAGATTTTTGTTGGTTCTTTCATGAATGTAAATTGAGTTTTATTGTTTGGCTCATGATACAACGCATACACCTCAAGGAAAAGGTTAAACGTAAAATTTTAACTTCCCAAAATCGAAAATAAAAATGCTTTCAAATGTTTGGTACGTACCAATATTTAAAAGGACTTTCTTGTCCTTGATAATGCTTCAACAAGAACGACATCAAGTTATTACGAAATATGGCTTGGTTTACATCAACTTAATAAAATAAAATTTTAAAACATCCATGACACGATATGATGATGATAAGCTTCTTATGTTGAAAGGAAAAATCGCTCCTCGGAAGCAAGCTTTTGCATGAACAGTTGATTACAGAAATTCATTGATATGGTTATGGCATGTCTATTACGTACATTTGAATTCGTATAAACTTTCACAAATCCAAGAAAAAAGGGAATGCTTAAAGGGATTCCTTCCTTTAAGAAGAAAAATGCAAGATGTGAAGCTTGCATTTATTGACAACAAAATAGAGAACCATTCTCTACTTTATCATGACCGGCAAGTTCAAATGTTTGTAAATCATCCATAGTGATGTTTGTGGACATCTAAGTTGACTTCTCTTGGAAAATGTACAAGTACCTTTTACTTTTCATTGATGATTTATGTTGAATGATTTGGATGTCTTTGTTGAAGGAAAGTAATAAGCATTTATATTAATAAATGTAATAATTATAAATCATATATTTCAATTGGAGATTTTGTCAATGTTAACATTATAAATGTAACACTATTACCTTAGGAATAAGTGTTGAAATTATATATATATATATATATATATATAATTTGGGTAAAAAAAATGAAATGTAGGAAATTGAATCAGCTTTGTGAATATATAACTTTTATTTATTGAAAATTTTCATAACTACTTCAATTATGATTTTTTCTAACATTGACATTTTTTTTTTGGAAAATTATAAGGTATATGTCCTTGTTGGTGCAGCCTTTGTGTTCCTAAATGATGGAGTCAATATACGAAAACTTGTAAACATGTACATAGCAACTAGTACTAGTGCAATGTTATTTTTCTCAAAAACAATTAGCACACTTTTTTATTAGTTATAATTATCTAAGGAGACCACAAAATAAGTTCACCAATTGTTGGTGCAAATTTTGAAGGTCTTCAAGTAATAAGGAGGGATTGATTGGTTTTTTTTTACAGTGTGTAGAGTTAGGTGTCTAGTAGTGCTTCATATATATTTTTTATGTAATCGTTGAGAACTGAAAAACATATGGCTGAAACACCAAGACAACAGTGTCTTCTCTTAAGGAGTTGCATCACAAGAAAAATATTAAAACAATAATAATTTTCTTGAGAAGTACATATTCGTAATATGTAAAAAGAGTTATATCTATGTTTACAATTTCATCATATGTGATTTTCTGTAACAGACTACAATGAGTATTGAAACATAGTCATATCGAGAAAAGGTTAGAACTGTCACATTAACAATTGTTTGGTTATTTCAATACGATAGGTTTTTTTACGCCAAAGCTAAATCCATAGAAGTTGCATAGAAGACACTTAGGATAAGAGGTGAGAAATAGTTATGAGAGTAGGAGTTTTATAAAGTGTTACGCAATTCATGCACGTTGTGTTTAATTTTTTTTTGTTCCATTTTAAGTGTTATAAATCGCATGTGTGATATGGAAAACATTGTGTGTGTGATATGGTAATAATCCCATGAGTGATATGAGAAGTATCAAATTGCCATATAATTCATATCCCATATAGTTTTTGTAATGTCCCCTCACGACCCCCATCCGAAAATACAAAAGCCTAGTAAAAGGCACCATACGTTGGTAACATAATGAAAAGCACAATTACAACTCTCATATAATATGAGGGGGTAACAAGTGGTATGCTAACATGGCCCCAATATCATATACTAGTTCATAGTCCCAAAAGAATGGCATGTAAATTGTCCCAAGTCTGAGACTCCCTATCAGAAAATCAAACTTGCTAGTAGTAACTCACGGAAAAGGAAACTCTCACGCGTCAATTAGAAATGACAAAAACAAAACTTAAATTTTGAGGTCTATGCTTTCAAGTGTTTATCAAGCTTTTGCCAAGTATGAGTCGGTATCTAACACCCTCGCGTTGCCAGGAATATTTTTCCAACATCGAACAAAATTCTAGTCCAACGAAATCCAATAGTAATAATGAGAGGGCCCTGCCGAGTTAAGTAAATTAGCAAGTATCCAAAGTAAATTGAAACGGTTGGGCTGGGCGCATGCCAGGAGTAAATTGCTGGATAGGGAAAACGGGGAAGGAGCTTCACCACTAATGCTGGAATCTTTAGTGCATTAATTTGTGGAGGTGCGTTTTCTCGGAGAGGGAATCGAGGGCATAATTAGTGCACTAATTTGTGGGATGCTCTTCTCATTGGAGGGGAATCGAACACCTTGGGATGGTTATTTATTGGGTTACTATTCTCTTGAGGGGGACTACTCTGGGAGGCGATGCTGACGGTAGTTTTCTAACCAAGAAAGATTGGCGTGGAGTTTATAGGCTGATGAGATTTAAGGTCAGATAGGTAGTTTCCTTTGGGAAGGAGGGGTATAATCAGTGCTAATTGAAGAACGCTCCTATTGATGAAATCGTGGCTAATGGAGAAATGCTTCTATTGGAGAATCGCTGCAAAACGGATTTCCATATAGCTCCGATCTGGTAAAACAGTGCTAGTGTTTATCTTTGAATTATTTGATAGATCTTGAAAAAAAATCACTGATAATGGAAGGTCATTGAATAATTATATGGATCGGATATCACTGCTCATGTCTATTTGTTGAACCCCTTTTTAGAACTAGAATACACATTGTTGATACTTATGGCTGCGTGCTGATATAAATCTAGACTGATACGCAAGAATCTGGAATAGTGTGTATCGCTGATCCTTTATAGAAATGAAACTTACCATCGAGTTCTGTTAGAGACCAATAATAATATGCTGGGTTTTTAAATATAGAGAGCTCCCATGCTAAATTTCGCTGGCGTAGTGATTATCATATAGTTCAGAGTGTTTATAAGAATTCTACTGCATAGTGATTAAATTCTTGTACATATTTGAAAGGATTCGTTGCAAAATTAAATTTCTTATGACCAGGGGAACACTACTCGTGTATAATGTTTGGATTATTTAAATAGATCTAAAAGAGTCACTTTAAATTGAATATGTGCCGCTAGGGTTTAGCGTTGAGATTTTTAGAAAAATCTTTGAGTTCTGTTAGAGACCGATAATAATATGTTGGGATTTTTTTTTTATAGACCTCCCATGCTAAGTTTCGCTGGCATTAGTTCGCCTCATACGCGATCTAACTGATTTATGACCAAATCTGTGCATCGCTTTCCCTCTGTCCACGTTTGGAGGCTGTTATTTTAACATTTGTAGTCGATTTCCAAATGTATGCATCTATCTTATATGCTTGGGTTTAATTGTATCCGATTTGCAGTAGGTAGATCATGGGATTAGGTTCTCATCACTGCGCTTGATTTAAATTTTAAGATCTGCGATAGGTGGTTTAAGTCTCACAGTAGTGTCTGTTATGCCTTCGATTTATCCCTTAAAATGATTCAGATCCGGTCTGACTGCCCACCTACGTTTTGGTTGGTCACGCTTGGGTTCTTAGTCGCTGAAGAAAGTGTTTGGATGTGTTGGTGCTAGGGGCTGTTCTACCTGTTATCATCTTTAAATCGATTTGGATCATTGACGACTAATTACGATTTGATCCAGAGCATGAGATCATTGTTGGTTTGAATTTGTTGTGTTTGATGTGGGTTGGAGATTGTTGTATGTTTGGTATAATTGCCGCAATGGTTGCATAGACCATTGATCACAAAATTGTGATCTCTTGTATGGTTCGGTATTTAGACTAAGGTTAAAAAATGTAAATAATGTAATGGTAGAGCTCTGTCAGAGCTTATTTTATGTGCGTTCTCCCCTTCACGTTGTAATTTTTGCAGGTGATTATTACAATGGCACAAATTGCAATAGCATTGCTATAATGTCTGTTGAGAAAAGACAATCTTAAGTTCAACGTTTATTTATAAGTTGTAGAGATGTTAGACAGTCACGTCACAATTGTCTGGTATATGCATTTGTTGTGTCTGATCTCAGTTCCAGATTGTATGTAGTTGCCACAGTGGTCGTAGTAAGGACTGACCAAAAAACTGCAAGCTATGATATGGTTCAGTATTTACACTGACTTTATTTATGCGAGTAACATAATGGTAAGGGTAGAGTTAGGTCAGAGCTTATTTGTGTGTTTTACTACTCCTTATAATTATTCTTGCACTAATTATTGGAATAGCATATATTGCAATAGCATTGCTATACCGTCTGTTTAGAAATGGACGTCTTTGCTATTTACTTTTAGAGATGTAATATTTTACTTCAACAGAGCATATCTTGTAAAGGTGTGATGATTAATTCCAAATTCAAGTATGAAATGTTGGTTTAAAGCCAAAGTTCGTCATGTGTCCCAGGAACTGTAAATGAATTTTATGAGTTGTCATAAAGGTCCTAAACGAAGGCAATTTCGAGTTGCAAGTGTCTCTCTGCGAGGAGACTTGAGGCAAGGTGAACGGCCATGGATGCGGCTGTACCATGACATTGTAATTACTCTCCCATAAGAAATAAAAAGAAAACAAATTGGTGGACATAGCCTCGTGGACGAGGTGAACCACGTGAAAATGGTTGTCTCGCCCCTCTTGTATTCTTATGTTGTGCGTATTCTTGTACATAATGTTGATTAAATCTAGATGCAGTATAAATTATTATTGGTGTAACGGGCTATTAAACATATTTCTGCAAACATTCAATTCAAAGGTACAGTATGTGGATGACTTAAAGATTTAATAAAAAAAATAAAAACTTACCCATTTTTCCTCGAATTCCACAGCAAGGTATTGCAAGGACGTTACAGTTTTCGTGTGTATTTGATTTTTTTCCAAGCATGTGGTCATATATCATAGTTTTACAACTATTGGTTTGTTCATTGCATGGGAAGGATATCTATATTACAAAAAAACGATCAAAATTAATTTTTTTACCTTGATAATCCACTATGCATTGGATAGCTGTGATCATTAGTGGAAGTTAGTGAACATTTATTTTATCTTATGTAACTGAAACATTATGCTTATATAAAAAATCTGAATGAGAGAGTCAGCCACGAGGAATGAGAAATTATGCATGCGAAGAGTGGGGAGGAAAAGGGTCGTTTTCATACAGTTGCACCAAGTGTGGGAAGGCCAGTATGGCGTGAGACCCACCCTGGCAAACAGAACGGCAGTGGAAAAAAGATTCCTGGGAGATG
>Ga0233336_1000045_pt1 | contig 19510 bp, 9 predicted proteins | sample GEONDECOMP225_FD_183636 | JGI IMG/M metagenome (GOLD analysis project Ga0233336, IMG submission 183636) | Leaf litter microbial communities from Shasta-Trinity National Forest, California, United States - GEON-DECOMP-225 | ecosystem: Environmental > Terrestrial > Plant litter > Unclassified...
TTGTAGATCCTCATCAATAGGACCGCAACAACCTAACCTGTAGTAACATCTTATTTAGCCCCGATTCTTTATTAGCCACCCAACCCATCTTGAAAAACACTAACTGCAGGGATTTTTGATGAGTACGCCACCTTATTATACCTACAGATGCTTATCTATTTCATCAGTTGATCCCTTTATTATAAGGTAGTATCTCAACGCTGTATTATTAGGGGTCTCAAATGGAGTTTCAAACGGGGGGTGTATGGTCTCGGTACAGCACTTGGGTTTCCCGCCTCAACACCTTCTGAAGCTTCTTCAAACACGATTTACCTCAATGAGTGGGTGCAAGCAGGCTGCTGAGTGCGTGCAACTGGTAATTGGATTCAGAGTGCGTGAAACGAGGAATATGTCCTTCGTTCATTTATGTGTTCGCATTTGGATTTCCAGGATAATTACTGTTTCCTTTATTCCTCATAATAAGGAATGAGATTACCTTTGTTATGCGCTACCCCGGCCCGGATTCATGATGCCTTACCCTCGCCGCTTGACGGATCTTAATTTGGTTATAGTTGGAAAATCCAGCCAGAAAGGTCCTACGGTGCTTGCGCTTCTGAGGGCAAGGAAGATATTTCATTTCCAACACACTCATTGATAATCTGATTGATGAAAAGTGTATAAGAGTTATCCTTCGGGCATGTCTTGTTTAGATCGTGAAAGTCAGTGCAAACTAGAATGTTCCCCTTGTTCTCAACGGGAACAGGGTTATACACCCATTTAGTAAGGGGAACCAGGTAGATGAATCCAAAGTTCAGCAGTTTATCTACCTCTACCTTGATAGCAGCTGCCTTCTTTGGGTTAACCGGTTGCATCTTTTGTCAAACAGGCTGAGCACTTTCGTAATTCTTAATCTCATGTTTTATTATTTTAGGATTAATGCCCATAATTTTATCATATGTCCAAGCAAATATGGAATGGAATTCTTTTCAAATAGTTGTTTTTCTAAGTTGTAACTTCTTTCAAAGAACAAGCAGCTCCAATTAGAATGTTTTAGACAAGTCAAGGCTTTGAGGAGATATTGATTCGCATTGGTTTAGAGATATTTTCCATATAACCTTCAACAAAAACTTACCATGTAGAAATTGGGCTCTAATACCAATCTAATTCTCCTGGTGGAAGAAAACCTTTTGCTCCAACCTCCATCTAATCCAGTTCAGGGAGAAAGTATGATCTATGGTGCATATCATCCCACGACCTCTCTATACTAGTCAGAGCCTATAGAATAGCCTCGTCAGAAGGAAAGACCATGTCCATAAAGTCATTCAAACTAGGGGGAGGGGGTTTAAGGCCCAAATGGGCAAGGTAAACTGATCATATTCCTCGCAAGGGTGCAGATCTTGATCAGGTTCTATGGTGGCCATTTGAATGGCTTTTTTCAGTAGATTTCACTGCATACAAGGGCATCATTGAACCTATATACCCAGTCTTCGACTCGGAAGTTGAAGTACTTAGTATGAATCCATGATCCTCTCCAAAATAAGATAGTTGGAAAGGAATCGAGTGCAAAGACACATAGCTCTCTCCAAAGTATGAAATTTGGGCCTGTTGTTCTCACACTAACTCCTAGTTTTAATACCCCATGTTTTTCTTTTTTAAAACCTAACTTTTCTTAAACCTTGCCCTAACTTTCTTTCTTCCCCTCCACCACTTTTGTCGAGTGGCTCCGCTCAAATCGCTAGCTATAAGGTAAGATTATCCCTAATTTACTTATTGGGTGGGGGGGCCTAACCTTAGGTGAGCCCTACGTCCTTATAAGTGCTCTCAGTTCAGTGGAACAAGGCAGGAACATAAAGGATTCCCAGGAACATCTAATTTGTGCTACACTATGTGTGCTAAGGATTCCACCTTCTAAAGGATGTAACCAGGAAAGCTAAAGGATACCTAGTATTCCACCTCCTTCTAGGGTTAATGTACTTCCATTCATATATTGAACCACATCATTTGATTATCCATTCACTCCGTCCTAGATTGTCTAGTTGAAACGGGGTAATGAGAATCACCTACTTTAATTAGTATCAATAATCAGTGCCGTAAGACAGCGATAGGATAAAAACAATAACATATAAACACGATAAACCTAGCAAATCATTCACATTTCAGTGGATAACTACGCACGCTCAATGACAAAAAGAATAGTCACTACTAAGCTCAATCAGTAGAGGTTGAACAAAGTCCACCTTCATCCAATCCTTATACTTACTCCTAATAACAATCCTTCTACCTCGGGCCGGTGCTTTTATTTGAAGGTTTAACAATCCATTGGCTTAGCATAGTAGTATCACCTTACCCTTTTGAACCAGTAATTCCTACCTTATATTCAATATTGCACCCAGCCATGTAGTCGCATGATGTTTCTTTGTTTAAAGAGGTTTGTTTTTTAGAAATAGGTTGTGTTTATTACAGGGTTCAAGTTACCAACACCAACCAACTAAGTGGAATATCTATTTTATATTCCGTGATAGATCTCATTAGCTTCGAAATGGGCTGTTTCATTATCATTCTTTATATATGTAATTACGCCCTCGACAGTGAAGGAAGATAATTTGAAAGTGTTTTTCCTCATTATTATTAGACAAAAAGAAAGTGGATGGGGGGAGAGTGGGGCAGAGAGGGGACCTATTACGACGGTTCCCTCGGGCCGAGTCTAATCATTCTTCTTATATTGTTAAAGAGAATGTATAAGCGGGTCTTAGGACTGAATTCGTTCACCTCTGTCTGAATCGGTTATATATATATTGATTCATTCAATTACAGAAATGTGGAAAAAGGAACGATAGAATCTGGAATAATGGGCTAACCTTCTCTGAAATATTATTTTAGCCACCTTTATTTTGCATAGTCCCAAAAAAGGAGAATAACTTTACTTAACAACCGGTCTATTTGGCTCTATTGTTATTCTTTTGAGAGTATGGATATAACAAGCTGGAGATAGAGGGCCGCCTAACGAAACCAATGGCAATCCCAGACAAGCAAGCAATAAATAAAAACAAAACCGAAGTAAACCATGAATTCCTTATTTATTTATCCACGTGATTCTCTTAGGAGAGTCGAAAACGCTAAAGTATCAAGTCTAGGAAAGAAAGCTAGGTTCTTGCTTCCCACCGGGCATTTTATTTCAATTGCTATAAAATATTATCTAGCCTTCTATTTTTAGGAGGTTTTAACTTAATACTTGGAAGATATTTAAATCATGACACTCACCCCCATATGATGCACAAATTGCCTAAGATAAATATATGAAAAAAAAGTTCAATGGCTCAGATCCAGCAGGATGGGTGGGCCAGATGGAACAATATTTTGATCTCCAGGGTCTAAGGTCATAATAGTCTTACCTAGGGTCGCATTGGTTGCTTAGCCTCTGTCCCATAAGCCCATTGCCTCTTTTATTAGACCAGCTTCCCTTCGCTCAGTGCCATATCTACGTACGTGGCGCTATGTTATTGTTGGTTACGGTGCTTCCTTAAATTATTAATCGTAATACTAGCTTCTAATTATTATACTAGCTTAGGAGCATTCTTAGGAGCATTATACTTGATTGGGTCTTGCCCTCGTTATATCTATTGCTTGGTTATATGGGTATCTATTACTACTCTCTGAATCTATAACGAGTACTGTCACAAAAGAACCTGGCTTTTTAAGGTCAGCTGCTTCCACTTAAACTACCTTTGCTCCTACTTAGTAGAGGTATCAAGATCGATCTGGTCCAATTGGTTAATAACCTGGAAATCCTTATATATCTTTATTGCATGCCACGATCTCTGTAAAACAAAGTAATTGCTCTCAGTTAATAGTAAAATTGTGCAAGGCATAATTACATATAGAAAGAATGACTCTCAGTGACAGAGTTCTACCCAGTTGTAAATGATGATTGTGCGAGTGATTGGTTCTTGCATAATTACATATATAATGAATGGAAGATCCGGCGTATGCAACAGCCCTGAGCACTCCATTTTCACCCCCCAAGTGAGTAAGTTCACTAAAAAGCTCCCCTGAAATGCATTCGAAATCACGTCAATTCCTCAAGCGTAATTACATATATAAAGAATTTGAAGAATCACTGAAAAACATTGAGGTGCGAAGCGAAGCAGAGCCCTCTTCCCTTTGGTCAGTTGCGGAGCCGCGACCATAAGAGAAATGAAATCTCAAGAACAACCAAGGTTGGTCGTGTGAAACCGGCATCCCAGGCACTATGTGCGCTTTTCGGTAACCTTCGGGGCCCTGGACATAGCCGGGAGTAATACTTCTCATTTTGGTGAAATTCTACCTTGCTCTCCTTCTGGTTAGGCGAGCCTCATAATCAAAATGGAATCTCTTTTTTCTCAATTATGAAAAAGCGTAATTACGTATATAAATAATGAATGGAATTAATGGAATACGACTCACACCGAATCTTGTGTTATTACATATAGAAATAATGACACAGCTGGTTGGGTGGGAATGGATAATAAAACGGGGGAGCACGGCGGCAGCCCGCTCGACCATATAAATAGGAAATAAGTGAGTAATTCCTGAGGCGCGAAGCGATTGATGGACATTCGCTGCGGTGTTCCGCAAGTTCAATGCCTACTGTATCGGAAAGAATGCATCGGATGGATGCCCGGGCATTGAGAGGGAAAGACGCCGTCTAAGGGCGAAAGGCCAACCAAGATATGGTTTTCCACAAACAAAATATTTCAGTAGAGCGAGAAGCTAGCAATAAATTTGAAAGTGAAGACAGGAAGTACATGCATGAATAGTGGGAGAATGACAAGGGCCACGAACGACTAGCTATGCCGGGACGGAGCCGTATGATGCGGAAGTATCACGTACGGTTCTCTGAGAAGGGAGTGGCTACCCACTGGAGCTTCTTCTTTACCTACACCCGAAGCTCTGGGGCTACCCCTTACTCTCCTATCACTATAGGGGTATGGGGTTCGAGACAAAGAAAGAAAAGGAACGAAGTCGCTTGCCCGAGGCACGAGGGGAAGGGCAGCATATCAGTTTTTCCTATACACCTTACTTGGATCTGTTTTTATGCTACTAGCTATTCCGTTGATTCTCTTCCAAACAGGAACCACCGATTTACAAATCTTATCAACCACAGAATTCAGTGAGCGGCGCCAAATCTTTCTATGGATTGCTTCTCCCGCTCCTTTCCCTGTTAGAGTGCCTATGGTACCAGTATATTTACCTACACCCGAAGCTCATGTAGAGGCACCTACGGCTGGATCCGTCATCTTGGCAGGAATTCTTTTCAAATTGGGAACCTATGGGTTTTCGAGATTTCCCATACCCATGTTTCCCGAAGCGACACTTTGTTTCACTCCCTTTATTTCTACTCTAAGCGTGATTGCTATTATATATACTTCCTCGACGCATTCTCTTCTCTCCTCGGCTCCCACACAGAAAGAAATAGATTGCCTGTTGGGTGGGAATAATAGATAAGAATAGGGGAATACTGTGTTTATACGCTCAGGGCTGCTTGGTCGAACACTCCGTACCTGGTGTAACTTCGTTACATAAGTCATAGTCTAATTCGCCTCATTATTTTTGGTAGATAATGCATGCATCTCCATAATGCATCGATTTTGCCATCTTGAATGCAACATTTATAAGGCATCCACAGACAGATCTCAATCCAACTAGAAATAGATGCATCCACATTTATATCTCCATATTTATCTCTCCATCATGCGCATTTCCTATCCATAAAGCATTCTCCGAACGCACCGCAATAGAGCGATGACAAAATATGGGTATTGGTTGGTCCGGATCCGATAGCGAGTATAGACGTGTCTAAGGGCGAGTATAACCCAATAGGTCAGAGTGTCAGATTGTGAATTCGAAAACACGGGTTCGAATCCCGTTATTCGCCCCGCACCTCATTGAGATCACAAAACTCTTTGAATCCTTATTTGCCAAGTCCATGGCCTATAAAGGGTTCACTTGGAGCTTCGGTAACCACCGTTGGAGGTGTTATGTACATGCACTCATTTACAGGGGGTGCAAAACTCCTCAGTTTGGGCTCGATATTCATCCCATATACCATGTTCGTACGGTAGCGCGATGTTATACGTGAATCCACGTTGGAGGGACATCATACCAAAGTCGTACAATTAGGACCTCGGTATGGTTTTATTCCGTCCATCGTATCGGAGGTCATGTTCTTTTATATAATCTGCCGGGGAAAAAGCGCTCTCAACTGTATCTTACGGCCACTTACGGCCCCTTTTATCCGTACTGGCAGGGGGAAGAAGCGTTATTTACTTTATCTTACGGGCAATTAATTATGGCCATATTTCCTTTTATCCGTAAACCCTAATCAGGTCATATGTAAATGTCGAAGGAGATGGCGGGATGTGGATTTAGGTGTTCATCTCATGGCCTGTATATGGGTCAAAATGAGCATTAAAACAAGGTTGGGCCCTACTATCTATAGGGCTCACTCAACTATCATTGAATTAATTTCTTTTATACCCGCACGAAAGGTGTTATTCTCGACCGAGTAACATTGATGCTTCCTTCAAGCTGGGATACTAGCAAATTGATATAAACCCTGTAGAATGTAGTAGGGACTTCACCGAGATAGTAACTTGATGATCAAATTGGTAGTAACCTTATGATTACAACAATAGTAACTGCATAATCGGAAAAGGAGTGACTACATACGGCACAAATCCGTCTTTCCATCGATAGAAAAGGTGGACTAACAGGAAAGGAATTCAAGCTGATCTGAATACTAACTACTTCCATGGTTTAGTTGCTCGGGAATATTGAAACTGCAGGTGTAAATATATAAACTGTGCGTTAACTATGTTGAAAATTTCCTTCCACCCCATCCAAAGAAAGGACGTCAACGAAGAGCTAGTTTTTAGGATGCGCCCGCCAACCGCTTCTATTCGCTCTACCTATCCGTAACTTGCTCCTACGACCAGTGAGCCTATTTTTCCTACCCACCTGGTAGGTAACAAAAAAGCTGGGCCTAAGCGTAACACGTAACACTTTGGAAAAAGGCCTACTATAATATTTGACTCAGTGCAACCCTTTTTCCGTCTGCCAACTTGCTTGCGTCTCATTCAGTCGCAGATGCAACTTTATATATTGTATAAAGAGTAAGTCCCCTATCCTCCATAGTGCTCCATTGCTTTATAAAGTGATTTTTTTTTTCAGTTGTATTCTTTGTGGGTTGAGTGGGACTAGTCATGAACCGTGGAGTTATTACTCATGTCAGGGTTGGATGGGAAGAAATGAGCAAACTATGAGCCGAAGAATACTTATGCCGCTCTCCCCGGCTGGAAAATGAAGTCAAATGATTCCTACTCGCTGTGGGAAGAGAATTGGCCATTGAAGGATAGGTTAGCAAACTCAACCCCAACCTGGGGAAGTCTTACAATCCATAGGGCTGACACAATAGGTATAAGTGAATGAGTCGACTCAACAGGAAGCCAACCCGACTATAGTTTAATTAATAAGTTGAATAAAGTTTGGTGAATAGGCATAAGAATGGAAGTCAGGTCTTTCTATTCCATTCATCCTTATCCGCGTGATTAGCATGAGGCACTTTATTTCACTCTCAGCATAGAGTAGATATGAGGCCCCCCACCCCATTATAGTTAGTTAGTTTTTTATAGTAGGGGCAGATTACATTTTTTGTGTAACCCACCTACGGAGGGGAAGATTGCATTTTGCGGGAGAGATCAAGTTAATTGGGCGATAACAATTCAGGATAGTGAGGCGGGGCAAATAACGTAAAATGCATAAAAAAGGTAATATTAATCTTATCAGAGGGGCAGATGATGTAAATGGCAATAAATAGGAGAGAAATCGTAGAGTTAAAACACTTTATTCCCTACACCAAGCATGCATCCTGCCTTGCCGAACTCCCTCTAAGCTATCTTACCTACCTAAGTTGGAGACCCTATGTGTATGCATTTTCTGATAAGAGTGGAATTCCCTAGTGGTACAGCTGGTATGGCTGGTATGGATGGATGGGATGGTTGGTCTTGCTTAGTCAGCGACTGATCAATTTGAAAGTGAAAACCTGGGAGCGAGGTCACGAGCTTGCTCTCTTTGCCCCTTTATTTTTCTATTCCCACCCGCAACGGGGCCCTAAGGACTGAAGGACGTATCAACTGGATTAACAGAATCATTATTACCATAATCCACTGCTGCTGGAGAACAGTGTTGAGACTGATTGTGACCCAGATAGAACCCTCTTCAATGGCCATTTTAGAGCACTTTATTGAAACTTTTTTACTTTTTATAATACTCCCAACAGCAATTAAAAGTTACGTTTCCTTCAAGAAGAATGGCATTTTACTTGGTCCCTTACCCCCATGCTTAAGGATGGGCTATGATTCCCTGGGGTCGGACAGCTGAGGCTATTACTCGCCTACAGGGGGCTCTAAAGTAGTTGAGTCAATAAGATTGGCTGGTATGATACTATTTAATTTATCTCTTTGAGACCTGAACTTTTTCCTTCTCCAAGAGAAATAGAATCATATGCTTAAGGCGGACATACGGCCAGGCAGGGAAGATAATGGAAGTTTCGAAGGCTAATCGGCTTGAATGAACTATTTGTCCAGTGTTATTATTGGTTCCTCAAGTAACCCTTTCATTATTGCAAGCCGGTATCCCTTCGCTTGGATACGGATCGAAACCCGCAACTAACGCAGCCATAGAGACAGATACATATCTGAAGGGAATGAAGTTGATCGGCGGACTCTATATATGTAATTACGCCTTTTTTATAAAGAAAACTACGTTCTAACGCGTGGTCGCCCATTCACTGCAGTTCTCACACCTTTAATTTTCATAACACTCGGAGGAAACTGACTTCAGGTCAATCTTATATCCCCGCCCGTTTCATGACTCTATTTATAGGTTTACCCTCCCCTTAAAGGCCTTCTTATCACTTTGAAGAGTATCTACGTAATTCTGCTTTCCTCGTTCTCCTTATGTAAGGCGAGCCATCCTTCCTGCCGTACTATCCCTCTTCCAGTTTTACTAAAAGAAGAAGCACCAGCCCTGGCCTTCCTTACTTTAAGTGGGAAATTAACTCACAAGACTGGGCGTCTCCAAACGATAGAAAGGTTTGAACCAGCCCTTAGAAGGTGGGAAATTGAGTAACACATTTGGGCGTCTCCAGATGCTTTTCATTGACCATTTAACCTAGCAAACTACTGGGGGATTTGCAAGTGATAACCTGGCGTTGCTTTCGGGTTCCCTAAAAAGGACAGGCATTACTCCTGGTATTATGTCTAAGTTTTATTATGAGGTGTAAGGTTCTCCCTTCTTTATTCCTTACTTACTTTCTTTAAGTAGTAAATTCTCTAAACGAAGTGGGCGTCGGGAGATGCTAGAAAGGTTTGAGCTGGCCCAACGAAGGCGGGAATTTGAGAAAGCGAACTGGGCGTATCCGGACGAAAAAAAGGTTTGAGCTGGCCCAACGAAGGCGGGAAATTGACTAACCAAAGTGGGCATAAGGTATAACCTTACCTTTTCTTTCTTCCTGGCCTTACTTCCAATGAAGCTGGTAAATTCCCCTAACATAACTGGGCGTAAGGCTAGAGTGAGATAGTGATTTATTTTATCGATGTATGAGGAGTAGGGAAGAAGGTGAGGCAATATAACAGAGCCGGTCTTCCGTAAGGGAATCACCAGGAACCAGAAGCCTATAACCAAGGGCAAGAAGCCTTGATACTCTCAACAGAAAGCCCAGTCCAACAAGTACAACAACAGAAGCCAAGCCATCTCACCCACTAATGCTTCTATCACTAGCTTCAGCCGGTGTTGCATAGCCCCTACGGCTTCTAGCTAGACTCTTACCGATACTGATCCATCGGTACTTCTTTTTTATTACTGCAGGGCTTACCCGATTAGCTCATTACCTGTGTTGTCTCTTTTTCTTTCTTCAACGACAAGCTCATAGCGATTATCCTTCTTGTGTGTCAATTTCTATTTATGCTTAATCACAGGCCACGTAGAAAAAGAAGTTCAGACTAGCTTGTTAGACAGGAGCTCATAGTAAGTAAGTTGGGAAGTGCTGTAATTCATTAATTCTTTAACTTATTTCACTGGGGTAATAACTTTACTTATAGTGAGGAGCGGCGAGGGGGTTTCTCTTTTTCATTTCAATCGTTCAATTGGGGCAGGGCAGAGCGTTAAATAAATGGATTAGTTTAAACAAGCCGGGTAACAAAGTGGGAGGGTCCTTCGCTCAATCAAGAAATCCCTCGGCTGGTCCCTATTGTCGATGGTGGTAAACCTGCCTAGCTCACACTTCCTCAATAAAAGGCATAGAATTGATAATCTTAAGGGGCACCTCCTTATCTGAATAGGCGAGGGTAAGTTAACTTGCCGTAGCTCTGGGTAAGGTCCTGACTGAAAGGCCCCTATATTTTTACCCTCAAATTTGTTCCCCCAATCTTTTACTTTTTACCGCCTTACAAAATTAAACCTGTATTAGCCTTAGACAACTCAAAAATAAAGGCAAGGTCTGGTAGGGTGGAGGCGTAAGGGACGAGGGGTGGCACTGCCCTCTTTCCGCCTTGAAGGGGTATTGCATTTATTGATTGGAAGGAAGTATTATTGGGGGCTACGTACGCATGTATTACTTATGTTAACTATTCGTGAGCCAATGAGGAGAGCCAGATCCATGATTCTATTTAGCTGGAAGTAACAATTATTAGTGAGCTTACGCATTAGAGGGGGACACGTAAGTGCTATTCCTTCGAGGAGGCTTGCCAACTTAGTTACTTACTTAGTAGTTGTGGAAGTGAGGAAGCTTGTCAACGTAGGAGGCTTGCCTACTTTATGAACTGAAGGTTATGGATGGAATCCAAGCCAAAACTCTCCTATTTTTGCTTACATAAAATTGGCTATAGCGCGCGCTTTCACCCACAGCTTTCAGTCACATTTACTAAGCGGTTATTATCTTGGCTTAAGGCCAGTCTCTTTCTATTTGGGAAGTAAGGCCAGCATTGGGCGCGTGGAAAGCAGAGAGAGGGATGGATGTGCTCACCCGACCAGAGATAGTTAGTCAGGCAGGAGGAAGGCCAACTCGAGTCACTACTCTTGTTTAATGCAATGCCCCTATAACCAAGTTGATGAAAGAGGAGAGGACCTAAGTTACTTATTTAGTAAGGTACGAGGACTGACAGGGGTGAATCACCCTAACTTTACGCTTGTTAAAGATGAGCCAAGTCATAAGACAAGAGGTAAAATTACATATATAATGATATAGAGACCTCTTTGTATATTATATTATTATATTAGGGTACAATCAATTATGAGAGAGAGCCCAACGCAAAAAGCTATCTATACACACCTATTCTATCGTTGACGCTCGGGCATCTCTACCCAGTCAGGTGATCCCCTATCTCAAGCTATAAGGGTGGGTTGGCCAGAAAGATGCACTGTCTCAGATAGGTCCGCCTAATAACGTGTAAGGGCCTTGTGCTTGCTATGATTCGCTAAGATCGGGATAGGAATAAGGGGGACTATTATCGCTCCCTTTCTTCAAGCAGGCCCATCAAAGCTTGCCTGGTAAGGGAGGGGAGATCACTACTCCAGGTAGAGGCAACTTATAAATCTACCGAAAGGGGAAAAAGGGAAATAAGACACTGCTGGATAATAGTATGGGGAACAAGAACCAGCAGCAAGCAGGGAATCCAACCAGCCAACGATAAATCAAAGTCAAAGTACAGTGAATAATACCGCCGATATGGCAGCGAGAAATAAAGGTCAAGATATGGAGAGATAATCCAGATGCGGCAGGGGAACAGATTCCAGAGAAGAGAGGCTCGAAAGCAGGAATAACCACGATCCGGAGAAGAAGGAGTAGTAGCTGCAGTCCGATCCCGATTGGAAGGAAAGAATGTGACAAGCCGAGGATCCTGATCCAGATAAGGAAAAGAGAAGGCTGCCTGCCGACGATGAGCCAGAGAATAATAAGAAAAGGATTACAATCACGCATGTTAAATCCAAATCTGACCTGGAGAGATCCTATGGCTAGGCTAGGATAGGGGTGCGGCTTCGTCTTCGGATGCAGGGGCGGTTTCCTCGGCTGCGAGGGATGCAGGCTCCGTGTTGTGCTCGTACTTGGCTTCGGCGGCATAGTCAGAGGCTGGCTGCTTCTCTCTGGCTGCATAGTCAGGAGCTGCTTTTATCCAGCTTCGGCAGCGGGGGGATAAAGAATAAAAAACAAATCGATTAAAATGGCATTTCAGTTCATTTACCTAGGTTAGATAAGCCGGATGCCGTTTTCTAATGCCCCATTTTTTTCTAATAAAAAATTTGTTTTGATCAGGTCGGAGAAATCCCTGCTGGGAAATCAAATGGATTTTCTGATATAGTAAGAATCCCATTTCATGAAGTTTATCTAAGCCGGGATGCCCTCATTAAGACGATACATGTTTGTCACTATGGACCTAAGGCACTAGATAGAACCATTTCTTATGCACTAAAGTTAATATGAGTTCTTAATTAATATGAACTCTTATTAACTACAGCAGGGCAGTCCAGCTTCATACTTGGACTCAGATAGTCTCTGCCTCTTAAGGCATGGGGACTAAAACTAAAGATAGATCAGGGACTAGAGCTAGTCCAGTCCATAGGGCCTACTCTACCGCTACTAATAGTCTCTACTGCGTGTGGACTAAAGCAAGTAGACCTACTGCATAAACTCAAGCTGTTAGTACTTATTGCTAGTAGTTTTCTTACTCTAAGGCTAGTAAGTCCAATTACTCTACAGACGGAAGCTCTATTAAGGCACTCTCTCTTTCTCTTTATTCAAAGAATGGAGACTTACTTAAATAAAGGGGTATCCTTTTCAATGGGTACAACCATGAAGACACAATCCATACCAGCTAGGTGAGTGGCTGGTGGATGCGTATCACACGGAGCTGCTTATATATATGTTATTATACTGTGAACCCTCCGCTGCTTTTTCATTACCAAGTATCACAGATAGGAGAGATAGATGAGACTCACCAAGTCCAAAGAAATAAGCCTTTCTTTAGCCCGTAACCAGGAGCCTTTACTTTTTACTCTCACCTGTAACCTCTTACCTTGATTGAAAGTTGAAGGAGTGATACAGTATAGAACTCGACCTCTTCCACAGATCCTACATGGGGATCTCTACCCCTATACCCCCTTACCTTACCTCTCCACCTTGCATAGCCGATCATCATAGACAGACAGAAGGTCATTGCCAGTTGATCTTAGCCAGCTGGTTATAGCTTTGCTTGGTTACACAGCTTGCTCCCGGTTCAAGAAAACATTCTCCATTCACTATATATCGTCTAATAAAATCTCTTCTTTTTTTTGGTTGAGCGCCGCCGCTTGCTGGCTTTAGGCTTGACGAAGAAATCACCCGAGAGCTGGTCGAAGAAGATCTGCTGACTTATTGAGAAGAAGAGACTTTTCGACCTGACTTCGAGATATATCGCTGCCTGCCTGAGATCTATTGCTGCATGCCTTCTCTCGAACTTTAAACACATCATCTAGAGATAGAAATATTTCTATCATAATTGTATCTCGATCTAGAGATGTAGAGATTGATTCTAGAGGTGTTCACATGGATGGGTAACTTACATAGAAGCCGCCTCACCCACTACACTTCGCCGTTTACAGAAGCCGTTCACTGCCCCTAGCCCCGTGCCGGGTTTCACATAGTTGAAAACTTTGACAGTTAATTCGTAGAGATGGTATTGATGTAGAGATTGATTCTCTAGGTGTTCCAAGCCATTAACTTACAAATTCACTTAGCCCAAGCATGAAGCTGCATGGACTGCCCTGCTGTAGTGAAGAAGAGTTAATATTAACTTACAGTGAGTGCATTAAACAATAGTGCATAAGAAACGGGTTCTTATATCTAGATTCTCTGCCCTTTCCATTGCCCTTGCTAAGGGGCCAATCAACAGCATCGACATAAAACTCGACATCATCCATATCCACCACATTGAGAATCCATTTCATATAAACTTGCAACAATTGGGACTCTCAATGTAGAACAACTGAACTAAAGCTGGTGTGATAGGAACATCATGAATAGAAAGAACCAGGTGTTACTCAATGGGAAGTATAATATTTAGAAGAGATTTCAACTTATTCCATCCAACCATTTCAATAGAGAGAGACAAGCCTTAGTCTTATCACTTACCCTAAGTTATTGCTTACTGTCTTAGGTGTTTTCTTTTTCTGCTCTTGATTGCCCTTGAATGAAACACCATTGCTATATGAGGTTGTGACAAAGTAAAAACGTATGGATAAAGGTTTTGAAATCCTGTCCCCTTCCCACCAAACCACAAACATGGATTCAACTGCTGCTAACTCACAACATGGATTGATTAGAGATGTATTATTTCTTGTGATCTAATGTGGATTATACACAGGCTATTGGATGACCAGCTATTGACCTCCTGGTGGGCACTTACTTATGGAGGAAGACGTACCTACCCTGGGGCTCTCCTTACTCCTGGAAAGTGCAAGAAAGCAAGAAATCCAACCAACGTATCGAGAAAACAGTTCACGTCGAACCAGGTGTGCATGGTGAGTCACCACAACTTGACCCTTCTTCTTAGGATAGGAACTGACACTCCCAGTAGTTCCTCTCTCTTTCTAAGTCCCACTTAGTTCCAACGATCAGCTATCATAGATAAACTTCATTAAATGCTTTAGTAATAAGTAAATCACTTTCATGCCCCGATGATGGAGATTTTCCCCGGACCTCTCCAATAATTAGCGCTCAACTTTGAGTGTCCCATCGCAATCAAGAGAAATGACTTTCTTTCAACTTGCCTTTTATCTCTAGTAGTGAAGAGTAAGGTCTCATGTAGAGTATATGCCCTATCTTTTTTTAGTCTTAGTAACCTGCCCTAAGGGCCCTATGGGATATAGAGTGGAAAGCTTCTGTATTAAGCTGTAGAGTAGTATATTACTTGTATGGTGGGAGTTGCTAATGCTCATTTTCAATTAGCCAATCCAATTATCCAAGCCCAGCTCGAGTATCCAAGGTAGGGTAACCAAGCCCAATCGAGTAGCCTAGTCCGAGTGGAGTATCCCAGTCTGAGTAGAGTATGCTAGCCCACCCAGCTCTGGCATTGCAACCTGTATCGAGTGGATCAACTGAAACTAGTGGCTCTAATGATCTACGGCATGTTCTTCTCCTGGCTGGGTATTGGCTAGCGCTAATTGGCACTTCTTCCTAGGAATGATCGATCAACTGTTGGATTGGCTCTTGGGATTGAGTGCGTAGAAACGCATTGAAACTGGATGGAATGGAGTACCGGAATCTAGTAGTGTACTGCCACCTACCTGTATCGACTAGCGGCAAAGAGTCCTGGCATCGAGTGATCACTACCTGGTCGACTCTTGTATTGATTCCCGGCATCTAAACCTACCTGGATCTATTGAATTACCACCTGGCAATAAATCATAGGGTAACCTATCAGAGAAAGGGTGTATTAAGTAAAAGGAGACAACAAGAAGCTTCTTCACTAGAGCTCTTAGAAGTAAGGCTTCTTTCTTTTTTCTCTTTTTAAAAGAATGGAGACCTACCTTTTGAATGAACTCGCACTACATTGTAGACCACCACCCTATGGTGGCTGCACGGCTAATTGGCTAAGGATCTCCCTCAAACGGACAAGTTAAACGTAACGTAGATATGCAGGTCTCATATCAGCTCTTCTCCTTCCTATCAGCTAAGGCAAGTGCAATTGGTTTTATGGTGCTTGCTCTGGCAAAGTGAAACGTGAAGATGCGAGGCTGTAAAGAACAGCATGATTCTTTCCCGGTCTCGGCCAAGCGGCAGCTCACACACAACAGTCTGGTGTATCGGCTATGCGGTATCACTCCATGCTCCTGGGGAACTCCCCTTTTCCAATCTCCCTATCACTCAAAAACCTGCCTTTTGTCTATGTAAGTTCCATGGAAACCAATCTTATTAGGATAGGAACTGAGACACTCTGTAAAGTAGTGTTGTTCTGTAAGTATAGTGTTGTTCCCTCTTTCTTTCAAATAAGGAATGGAGAGAGTTATTAATGGGCCACTCTCTTAAGGCTAAAGCAACAAGAAGGGAACGTAGATAGGCTAGTTAAACGTATATATGCGAGTTTGGTCGAGCCTCAATCGAAAACATCCTGCCCCTCCTAGGTGTAAACGACATGAGAAAGGAGGGCATGGCTCCCTCCGATGAATGATGTGATAAATAAATAAAATGGGATTTTTACTTACTCTTGGCTTTCAGATTACATATTCAGTACAAGTTGAAATGGACAAGTTCAACGTATGCATGCGGGTCTCACGTAGTAGAAGAGACGGAAGCTTAGTACCATAGGTTAGAACTAAAGCTACTTACTAGGGCTGATAACTAACTATAAAGCTAGTAGTAGTATTTATTCGTGCATGTGAACTACAGCTACTAACTACTAGGAGTAGCTAGAAGAGTTAATGCGGTTTTTTCTCTCGGCTATGACAGGCGGTTAAAACAGTGGGTAAGGTCTCCCCCAGTATCGGCGGCAGCTCACAATACCGTGTATTGGCTCTGCGGCAGCTGACATTGGCCAAGAGGAGAAGAACTACTTTCACATACCAAGGGAAAGGGGCTTACCCCCTGCAGAACAACAATTAGAAGTCTCATTTCAGGACTTTAGATCAACAAGGCAACAAGTTGAAAGCTCATTTCTATACCACCCTACCTTGGGAACTAATATATAGTGTACAATGGGTGAGGAATCAACAAGGAAGGGGAAATAATTCCAATACGAGATCGCATATCTACGACCCCCGTAGGGCCTCCTCGTACCTCAGGTGAGTTTACCTTTTCCCATTTAATAGGTGGTAATCCCCCACCTACCCATTCCCTACTAAATAAACAACCCTTGAATCCATGTTTTTTGTTGTGGTATCAATGGACGAGATCAGATTTCAAAATTTGAACTCATTTGCCATTTTTGTCTAATAACAAGGCATTTATCTATGATAGCCGAGTCAATTTCCGAGTAAGCCGGTCATAGCTGGGATGGGATAATAAGCTTGGCTAATTAACTGGGATACTTGGTTGGAGCGGCTACCGGTTCTTTAAAACATCCTCATTCGCTATTCTTGCCTAATAAAATTGCTTTTATTGGGAGGAAAAGTGGGATGCAAATGAGGACTAGCCAGGATAATTTACCAGGAAAACTATACCATAGCAGCCATACCTTTACCCTACAACTCTACCCTTACCCCTTACCTCTCCACCTTGCATAGCCGATCATAGACAGAGACAGAAGACCATTTTCGATAGCCCCAATCATTGTAAAGAGGCTCATAGCCAGGAGGTCTTGCAACAAGCCGGTCAGTCGAGAGACAATCATTGTCAATAGACGCTAGTTGATTCAGGTGTTTATGCACTCAATGCTGCTTCTACTCAATGTCGGTACTCGATGCTAGTACTCCATGCTGGTAGTCGATTCGATAGTCGATGTTGATTGGCGCGTTGGCGATGAACAATGTTGATGTTATTTAGAATAGAGCAATTCAATAGCGATTGGACTTGATTGCTTGATTATACCTTTCAACCCGGCAGACTAGTGAAGCCGGGGTAGGGGTTGCACGAAAGGGAGGAAGAGATGAAGGACACCCAGTTGCCACGATGACAGAACGAAACACCTATCTATCCGATGGCACTATACAGCTTCACAGTTCAACGAACGAGACAGAAACATCGTTCCTACCTGCGCTTAGAGATAATCAAAGGGGAATAATACACAGGGCGGGGGATACTCAATGAGGGATACTCAATGAGGGATATTCAATGAGCTACACAATGCATTAGGTGACTCGATGAGCTTCGAGCGATTCATGATGAGATTCGAGCGATGCATGAGGTACAATCGAGGAGGTTACACGTTGAGGTTGTTACATAATCAATGAGGTGCGAGCAATGAGAGTTTACATGATGCGCAGGTTACACAATCATTAGGTTACTCGATGGATGAGGTTCAATCGATGAGGTACGATGATCTTGAGTATGACGGGAGCTACTAAGTTGAGCTACACGATGGGGGTGAGGTTACTCGATTAGGTTTATGCATAAGGTTTGATGAGAGGTTCAATTACACAATTAGGGTCGATGAGCTTCGATGATTAGGTGGTTACTCGATCCATGAAGTTTTATGAGGCAATGCATGAGGTTCTATTACTCGATTAGGTTATATTAGGTTACACGTACAGCTCGATGCATGAGGTACAATCGATTAGGTACAAGTGATTAGGTACGATATGTATGTTACTCGATTAGTGGGGTTACACGTAGAGGTAACACAGTAAAGTAAATTTGCATAATCGCAGCATATATAATAAGGAGCTAATGAGTGCATGCAGAACGCCTTAATTTTCATGCTCACCTGATTCACGGGTGATTGCTTTATATACGTGCATACCGGAGGAGGACTAGTTAAACGGGGGTCGGACAATGGCTCTGATGAGGTTCACTTAACTGATGAGGGTTATGAACTGATGAATGAGGTTCGCCATCAATGCCGAGAGGAGTTCTCTTCAATACAGTGCCATAGCACTAAATACCCCATCCCTAGTAGAGGAGACCTTCCCATAGACCTCTCACATAGCACGCACGATTCACATTGCACGAGGCCCAGAGCACTTAATACCCATTACCCAGTAGAGACACCTTCCCATAGCACAATTCCCATAGTTCGATCACATACCACGAGGCCCTTACACTAAGTAGAGGCGATGCACCAGAGGATTTTAGTCCACCGATGGATGAGGAGGATTTATTCATTATATTTATTAACATCGTTGGGCGTGGAGCGTAGGACAACATCTGCTGCCGATAGGGGCGAGCCAACTGACACGGACGAATCACAGCCCACCGACACCTGCCCAGTACCCTATCACCAATAAACATTACGCTTTCAGTACCCAATCCTCCTGCCCAATCCACATTCTCACATTATCTAATTCTCCCTTTATCTACCGCCCGCATACCGCTCCCAGCATTCTCACATTCTATACCACCCGCATACCCGCATACCCGCAGCTTTCAGTTCAATCCGCATTCCCCAGTACACCGTCAATGCCCAGTCTCCCAGCATCCCCCAGTACACGTCACCCTGGATCCCCAGTACGCCTAAGCAAGGAGGAGGATACCGCCCAGGACACGTATTACAAGTGTGCCATAACCAACTATACCCTCAACATACCAAATATTGTGAAGTCTATATACGTGAAACATACCCCGACGAGTGTGTGAGGTCACCGATAAGGAGTTATTTATTTCTTATATTGAGGGAACACTTTGTTGGAGGTTAGGCGGACCAACAACGGACGGACTACACCCATTGTTGCGATTGGGCCCGGACACTAGATAGAGGCCTTGACTCACGATGATCCCTACCCCTTACCACCTCACATTGCCAACATTCCCCCTTATGCATTCCGTCAACGCCCAGGAGGACATTCAGGAAGGACCAGTAACCTTTCA
>Ga0233336_1000046_pt1 | contig 19490 bp, 16 predicted proteins | sample GEONDECOMP225_FD_183636 | JGI IMG/M metagenome (GOLD analysis project Ga0233336, IMG submission 183636) | Leaf litter microbial communities from Shasta-Trinity National Forest, California, United States - GEON-DECOMP-225 | ecosystem: Environmental > Terrestrial > Plant litter > Unclassified...
GCTGTCGTACTGGCTTGGTTGGTTCTCCTCAACTCGATCCTCCTCCAGTCGTGTAGCTCGAAATCGTGATAGCTGCCCGTCCCGCTAAAACCCTCTCTCCTAGCGTTTCTCAAGCCTCCAAGCGATTGGTCAGGTTTAAGCTGATCTATTGCTACTTTTCTTTAAACCCTGATTAAGGGTAAAACTCTTGTTGGTTCACATTAGCTAGCTTTGCTTTCAATGCTTGCCAGATAGCTGCTCTCCTCTTGCTAAATCTCTCGTGTTGCCTTCCTCCTCTATCCTCCCCGTCATCCCGTCGTGTTGCTCTTGTGTCCTCCTGCCCTAGTCCTTACTTCCATCGCTTCCCTATCCCTAGTTCTGGCTGTTATAAATCCTCTCTAAATCCTACTTAAGAGGTTACGTATTTGATTGTCCTGCCTCACTTTATTTACTTTATGCCATGTTCGGATAAATACATGTTCGGATTATGATGGCACAAATTACTGCTTTTCCGTTTGAGATGGTGGTTCGATTCGAGGGTTATGGGTCCCGGAGATATAGAAGTTATGTAACAAACGCTGACTGTTCATATGTTAACACTAATTTGTTCTAGCTTTTATGCTACCTATCCATCCTCATCGGGCTCCTTTAGTTCGATTTTGTCCTCCTCAGCAGGCTCTTCTCATTTGGGTTCACCTATAGCTAGTTCGCCCTCGACTAGTTCTGCCTTAACTAACCCGTCAGTCGTTATGATGATGATGATCAGATAGATACTTGATGATGATCCTATTGCCATGCCATGATGCTGTGCCTGATGATGTTGTGCTATACTTTGCTGCTTGTATGTTGCCCTGTATTGATGAGTGTGAGTAGTTTCTTTTATCTATGCTTTACTAGATCAGTGGTTGAATGTTTAGTACTATGTCATACATTTAGTAATATGTTATCATGGTGTACATGATTGTATTTCTCTAATGGACTAAGTCTCCCTTCTCTGGTTCATCCTTTGGCCGTATCCGCCCATCCATCCATCGAGCTCCATTCCATCGAGTTCGACCCCCTATAAGTAATCCACAATGGCTACCACACTTGGAACTTGAAGTGCTTACCCCTGTTAGAGTGAGAAGAATCCCACAACAACACTCTTTGTCTAACCTTGAATGCAACTGACTTTAATTTATTCAAAAGTACCTTGCCCGATGCGGACAAGACCTCCGGACCTTTCAATTGCTTACTTCTTCTCTAAGTTTTTATAGGGCATGTTTTCTTTGCTCTTCTAGGGGAAGCAGTGCACAAAATATTTGTTAGAAGTCTGCTTTCAGTTCTTCGGTCTTAAAAGCTAGGTGAAAGGATGCTAATTGTAGTTCTACAGACATGATAGCCTCTTGACCATACAACAGCTGAAAAGGAGTTTACCTGTGCTTCTTTTTGTCGTGGTTTTATCTACCCATAAGGCATATGGTAGCTTTCAATGTCACTGACGCGGCTTGTAATTAATAATCTTATCTCGAGTCTTTACAAGCTACCGCGTGGGCTCAGCTTGTCCATTTTATTGTGGGTAATAATAATAGGAGCAAAATGAATGCTTAACTCGAGTTTAACGCAGAAATGTGTTAAATTCCCGAAGACAAAGGCGGGCCCATTATATGAAGTAATGCTTAAAGCAAGGCATATAAAAGATTTGATTGAAAAAAAAAGCAAAATCATCTATTGCATTTTTGAAGGGAATAGCTTATAACCACTTCGTAAAGTAATCAGTTGCAGCTAGAAGAAAAATATGACTGGCAGAAGAAGGATAAGAAATTGGTCTAATAAAGTCCCCCCACTGAAAAGGGAAGAAGGGAACTATTGGTTTCATAGGCATTGCAGACAATTTTGGTATCCCAGTCGCTCATTGGCAGGCATCCCTAGATCATACGAACTTGTATAAATATTTGAAAAGGATTGGCCCATAATACCTAGTTCAAAGAATCTTATGAGGAGTTTACTTTGCTGCAAAATGCCCACCGATGTTAATTGTTTCAGTAGCCATGCCATATAAAACATTTAGCATACTATGGGCCGTTTCCTCATCAACACAACGCCATAACATGCCATCCGGGGATCTATGGAATAGCAAGGTACCCAAAAGCAAGTCTTTAGAGGCCTCCAACCTCAACCTTTGACGCTTGTGACTTTCCAAACCTGCAGGGCAACATTCATGCTTCAGATAATACACAATGTTTTTAGTTGCATTCGCAGTTCAGGATAAGCACTAGTTTCGGGTCCACTAGCAGTATCTAAATACTAGTTTTTGAGTAGTCCTCATTTCCATACCCATATTTCCATGTAGTATCAATTTTGAATTAGTTTATAAGAATAAAGCGCAAGGATAGTGTCGTGGGTACCAGAGGTATGCCTATTACATAGACACGGAAGCTAATTATCTCATCAATATGCATCTATTAAAGGTACATTTACACCTAGAACAGAAAGTGAAACTCTTCTATCCACATATTATGAATCAACTGCTTAACCCAACTGCTTAACCTAGGTACGGTATGTTACTGGTGTTGCTTATTATGCCTTTGCATTTTTTGCTTCTACTGGTGCTGGTGGATATATATATATAAGATGCTGCTACTGGTGCTTAAACTGGTGCCAGTGTGGGATCTCGATCTGCTAGCACTGGCTGGGTCCATGTCATCGGTAGTCTTTGGCTCTGCTATAGATCATATCCCGTAATTGTATTTTACCCAGTCGTGGATCTAAGTCTATAACCAGTGAATGTTCCAGTCGTGGATCTAAGTCTATAACCAGTGAATGTTCCAGCAGTGGAAATAAGTGAAGAGACATTCGTAGTTTACCCCGTGCCAGCGTCTTTAGTAGATCCTCCAGTCCCAGTTTAAGTAGCAGGGTCCTTCCCCTCCTTTGTCGGGAAAGAGCTACGCACCTTGTTGGAGTTCAGGTTTACTAATAGTAAAATCCCAGCCAAAAGTGCCTACACCCCCTTTGTTCTAAGTTCATATTCTATTATTAAGGCTCTTGTGAGGACAAAGGCATTCGTAATTCATAGCTGATCGAGTTTATCCGGCAGTAGTGAAAGTAAAGGTGTAACATAGGCATGAGTCGCCGCTGACACAATTGCATATCCACCAGCATAGCCAAGAGCTCAGGCAATAAGCAGGGAAGCCCCGCTATTTCATAACTAACTGACCAAGTTTACTTATAAACTACATTACAACTCTAAAGCGAGAATTAGAGTTAGGACTTTTTCTTTTTCTGTTCCTTGAGGCTAAGTCCTAATATAGGATTGCCCCTGTATTCAGAGGTATGAGGATCGCTCGTCTTGGGGGTTAAGTGATCACCTTTATTGGGGCTTGGTCCCAGGCACTTATTTTATCCAACCTAGGAACTACGTACGAGTTTTACTTTAAATGTTACTCTTAATCTTGTTCTAACTTTTTCATCTCTATTGCTCCATGTAGATTACAGATCTCCACTTAGCCCTTTGCTTACTTTGGTCTAGTTGGCTCTACTCCTGCTCTTGGCTCTATGACTTCTGCCTTTGTTTCCTATTCCATTTAGACAGACCCGAAAAAGGTGATTTTCCCTATTGAGTGAGCAACCTTACCCGAGAGAGGAGAAGGCCCCATCATTCTAACCAGATGACATTGAGAGCCATGTTGTTTCCGTATGAGCATATTGAGTGAGCCATTTTATCAACAGACTTCAGTTATTTAATCACCCAGTTTAACCTCCTCGTCGAGCGAGACACACGAAATGGGAGATATTTAGTTCCCCATACGCCACCTTAACACTATTGAATTTATCACTTTTTCCACCCTTTTAATCTATAATTGACAAATTCTTGCCATGTTGGCACTATCGAAATTACCAGGTCCAATCCCAGGGTAGAATGAAAACTCCCCCCTATAGGCGACCTTTGAGTATTTTCTTTTTACCACTTAAGGCGTAGACAAGGTTGCATAATTGAGAACCAATAGGTCTTAAAAGTATTGCCCTGGATATGCCACGTTTCACTAACTAATTGATCACTTTTCTCGTAGAATTGATCCGAGGGGGCTTGGTGGTATAAACAAGATGGTATCAAGAAATGGGCGCCTCATGAAAGGCGCTTTCATATGGATAGATAGGGGGACGTTGCAGATGCGGCAGGACGGACACAACTACTTATTCGCCTGCTCTCATTCCAATCTGAGACATTGATGTTACTATTCTCGTATCTTGCTCGGGGAACACATCTTCTCTTCTATCCACCCACCCCTAATCTTATCCTAGATCTCTTACTTAAATGCAACAAAATTGGATCAACAACGATATAGCTCGCGGGGAAGGAGCGGATTAGTAAGTCTTTCCTTCCGAAATCGATTGAAAACAGATTAATTATGGAATACACAAGGTCGGTTTAGATCGGGCCTTTATATATGTTATTTTTACATACTACCTTTTAGATTTAGATATGTCATTTCGGGCTTGAGATACTTCTTTTTTATAGATAGAATTTACAAATCACCTTTTAATTAGGCCATAGATTAGAGGAACTCATACTTCTTAGGTCGGGCCAGTGATTGACTTGAAAACCTGGCTCCTTAAGAACTGCTTTAACTCATCGATTTGAGCTAGTTCCCTAAAGCCAAATTCGAGTTCTCGACCGACCCCGATGGAATCATATGCCCCCTCACTATTGTTTAGGGCCCTTAAATAAATAAATAATACTTCTAAAAAAGAGAGCATAAGCTCGTACCTCGCTTCCCCTTTCTACTCTGGAATTTTCCACCTAGATAGGTTCGATAGGTTTTGCCCTTGATAGTCGCCCTTGCATTCATGAAAATACCAGTAGTGTCAGGGTTATTTGGTTCAGTTTATCTCGGCAGGTGCTTTTTTATTCATTGCTAGGCGCGTGTTCTTTAGCACTGTATTTTGCAGATTATACTAAAATTTTAAATCAACGTAGATAATTTGCCATGTTATATATCCATGTTGGTGGGATAATAAATAGCGAATATCTCAGTGAGTTCTCAATATTGATCTCGATCAGTTCTTCGGTTCGTTTTCTTTCAGTCTCGCACTTGCTCCCCCCGAGTAGGGGGAAATAAAACAGTCCCAGAAGCAAAGCGTCCCGTGTTAAGTTGTTAGTGCTCTTGTATCGCGAAGCATAGTCGTTGGTTTGGCCTAGTTCCGTGGCTCCGTGCCCCATCCATGCCGACCGTGTTGGGTCGATGTGTCCCGTATCGTGGCAACTTATATAACTAAATATCTCTATTGTGACAACAGCTTGAGGAACTGAATCAATCCGTATTGTGTCTCAATGGGGGAACGAAATAAATATCATTCCATAGATCGATGGGGGCTTGGGATTAATTAAGGGTTAACTGTGCTTTCCAGACTCACTGTGCGATGTTGGTCATAGCGGGTGTGCGATGGGTGCCCTTATAAGGTTTTTTCATTTGGGCACATGTTCTATAAAGTAAAAAAAAAGCAAGCAGCTGGGCCTACCTACCTCACCCCAACCAAAAGATTCCGCATTATAAATTTTTGATCTCCCACATCTGTCTGCTCAGTCCCGGCCAGGCATTTAAATAGTGGAACGATGGCTGCCATGACTGGTGCTTATGGGCTATGATCGGCGGTTATTAGCTATGACTACTGGGCTACGTGATTGGCTCTCGGCTGACCCTCTGTCTGGCAAAGACCACACCTTGAGGCAATGATTGGCTGACTAGGACCGGCTTCCAATGATCGGGAGCAATATGATTGGCAATGACTGATTGATCCCCTATCAGCTATGATTGGCTATCGGGGCACTGACTGTTCTGGGCTCTGGTTCCTTATTAAGGGCTTATGGCTTCTGATTTCTGGTTAAGGGTTACAGGCTGCTTCTTTCTGGTTGACTTGCTGGACTTGGCAAAAGGTTCAAGGTTCAATTTAAAGGGTCGAAGCTCTAGGGCCGAGGTTGTTGTTCTATGTATAACTGCTGTAGGTGATGAAACATCCTTTCTATTATTGGCTGCTGCGGGCACTTCGAGCTATGACACCACACCCGGCTATGATATTTTGTCTATCAGTGGCAATAACCTTAAGGCGATTACTATGATGATTGGCAGCAATGCTTGGCAATGACACCGGGTATAGTGGGTAAACTTAATTAAAGGATATAGTTCAGTAAGATAAAATCCATTTTAGTGCTCCGATGTTGTTCATCGGACCCCTACCTAGAGGTTGTGAAGAAGGCAAAACGTGAAATTAGAAGGAAAAGCCCGTAGGGGTTGAGGGGGTTAGCTACGAAACCTCCCCCTTCTTCTACTCTTATATTGGCTAATGCTTTCATATGTATGATAAAATTGGTTGTTGTCGCGGAGCCTGCCCTTAAGAAAGAAAGGACCTTTTTGAGCTAGAGTGAGTTCCATGGAGAGTAAGGCCTAAGAGAACACTGCCTTAATTTCAAGTCCATAATGAAAACTGGTTGGAACTAATAACTCTTGGGGACGGTGTTTTGAGAAACGAAGTAAGACCCACTGAGCTGATCCAAGTAGAGTATCCCAGCACTGGCATTGAAACCTGTCATTTACTAGCTGAGTATAGCTTGATGATGGACCAGAGCCTCCTGCCTGCACTGAGCATACATCATTCAAGCAAAAACTATAGTTTATTGCCGCACCTTCTAGCTCATACTGACAACGGGCTACTACGACTAGCAACTAAGACTCCTGTATGGAGTACCGACATAAACACTTGTAAAGGAGTCCTTACATCAAGTACTTTAGCAGCATTGAGTTAATAAACACTTGTAATTGAGTGATCGCCACCTGTCTCGACTAGCTGGAAAGAGTCCTGGCATCGAGTGATCTACACCTGCATAAAGTAGTGGCAATGATCAGCCATCATAGCAAGTACTACTGTGTGTGGCTATCGACAACGATCTCCTATTGGCTTACCAGCTTACACTGGCATCGACTCTTTTACTAACCTCTTGGAATTGAGTGCATTGAAACACCTGGGAGAAACTCTTTTTTTTCCTATTGGCATCCTGTCAATGCCCTTCCCTGTGATTAGTCTCATTTATTAGCTCTATGTGCTCTACGTTGCTCAATAAATAAAACTCCACTCACTCCTCTACGTGTTTATCCATGAGTATCTGTATGATTATGCCCCCCTTCCCTGTGAATAATACCAATTAGTCCCCTTCGATTAGCTTTATGTGTAGCTGTATGAGTAAGCCCCTCCCATTGAGTATTTCCATTGAGTGGGCTCGTTGAAAAGCCCCATTGAATAGCCCCTTGTGATTAGGCCTTGTGAGTAGCTGTAGAAACCTATTGTTCCAATCAAAAAAAAATTTTGTGAGGTGGGTCGCCAATTAGGAAGGAGTCTTTTTGGTTTTTTTTATAATGAGTTATCGTTTTTCCCCCAAAAGTGGGGCAGTCTTGGTTTTACCTACAGAATGGGCATTTTGGCGGACGAACAGCCAACGAACGTATAGTTTTGTGAGGTGACCAAGGAAGGGATAAAAGGGTGTTTTTACACTTGTTTCTTAAGCTGCGGGATCACTCAACAGAGGAAGTGGTGTCTGCAAAGGTGGGCCTACTAAAGGGTTACCACTTGCCTTCTTTTTGCTGGTGCTCGCTATCGCTTCCATATATTGAGGTGAGGGAGAGCCTTGGTAAATCGCCCCATGACTTACCTTAACGGAACAGAGTTTCTCGTCTGCTGACCCTTACCTTAATGGAACAGAGTTTATTCTCTTCTAGCCTTCTTGCACTTACCGTTACGGAACATTGTTCCTACGCACTTGTTCTGATTCCAAAGGCACAGGCTTAGATGGGGCGGGTGAGATACGAATTGAATAATCACACAGCGTATATAAGAGACATGGATAGAATAAACAGAGATCAGGACGGGTCGTGTGGAGATAAAAAAGAAACAGAGCGTGAAATCAAGGACCATAGCACGAGAGAGGAAGGAACAGAATCACGATAGAAGACTGGATGGATGGGACGACACCAGAGGCAGAAGGAAAACACTAGAGAGCAGGAGCATAACATGAAGTTATAAAAAGAGCCCGGATGATAGATAAACTTACAGATCTCACTACACACAAAAACACAACAACAGAGCTATAGCACACAAAGAACATAGCAGCAAGAAGAGGATATAAATATACATGATTAAAAAAAAAAAAGAGCCAGGCACAATTAGCATTATTACCCTTCGATAGACAAGTACACTCCCAGCCCCATTAATCCACATAGATCAGGTTAGAGCAGCTAGAATTTTCTCTTCCAATAGAATACCAGAAAACATATCTGTTTTTAAAGCGGAATTATAAATAATCCCTCTAAGGTTATACTTCCTTTTCCAAGAATGTTTACACCATCATAATAAGTCATTGGAAACTCATCATAAGGAAAAAGGACCGCAACTGTAATGCATGTATGTGCCATCAATAAGTAACATAGATACTAAACAAGCAACATAAGCACTGGACAAATAAAATAACATAGGACTTCTAAAAGTTAATTAATAATAAGCTATCAATATAAATATACCCTCTAATCATCAAGGAAAGTCCATAACATAGCGTATAACATATATGTTATACATAAAGTCTAGCATCAACGATCATTTTTCTATATAGGTTCCCAAACCGACCAGAAGCCATCAGTTATAAAGCATTACAGGACACATAGAATGTCCCAGAATCCATGTAGATTTCTTAGAGATGGATTGAACATAACATATTTATTTTATTTCACTGAATATCTGTGTAAAACGTAAATATGCAAGTATCCATAATGTCTTAATGAGGACATCCCGGCTTAGAGCAACTTCCGGATGCGGATGGCGAACTGCGGCTGTCAGAGGGAAGGGGTAGGAGGGCAAGGCATAAAAGGGTAAGGCAAGGTTATTTATAGGGTAAGGCTTACAAGGAATCATAAGGCAGGGGGGGAATGGTAGGCTTTAAAGGTTTTAAAAGAGGGTAAGGCATGCAAGGTTCGATTATCAGGCAAGGGTAAGTAAGCCAAGGGTGGGGCAAGGGTAGGATTGATAGGATCGTTCATAGGCAGCACCCCATAGCAAGTTTCAATGGACCTTCACAATAGGCTTTCCATTCGAAATAGGACCACACTACAGATGTAAGATTTATCAGAACGGAAGAGGGGAAGCAGGACAGGACAGGTTTCGGATAGGAGGGAGTGGGTCCAGTGTTCCTTTCTTCGGGAACAGATAGGAGCCCAGTGCGCCTGCTTTATTCCGGAAAAGATAGTTGCCCGGTTCCTGCTGTAGAATGAATAATGCTAGCTTGATCGTGGGGTGACTGAGTGCGGACCAGACAGATTCTCTTTCCTGAGTGGGATCTAGAACCTCCCAAACCCCATAAGTCTTTAGGTTACCGCCCACACTCAATGCCCTATAGTTTACTCCCGCTTCCTAAACTGCGGAACCTTGAAAGGAACCTACTAACCTCACCCACCCCGCTAAGTGATCTTCGGGAAAGACAGGCAGGTAGGATTCTTCCCGTCGTGCTCTATCCCATCATTTTACCTATTCATATATATATATATGTATTTATAAGAAGGATGGTCATGGTCCACTCGCACAGTCGTTTTCAACTCGTCAGTCGGGTATCTAGCGGCACAGGGCTTTCAATAGCCTATTTAAAGACCCAGCTTAACTAGTTACAACTTATATCATATGGTCTCTGGGCGGGCACAAACAGATAGAAGAGTTATAGACAGGCATTGAAGCTCAGCAGGCACGGACATTTCTTGTTATGTTGATAGGACGGGATACCCACCGGATATTGAATTATGGCAGGAGATCCTTTTTAACCTACACAGAAAGATGGCAGATAGGTAAGGTAGGTGGATCTAGTTAGTTTCGGGCCTAGTTAGTTTATGGCTAGGGCGTTTAGAATACCCTACTCTCCATCCGGGCAAAGCTCTTTCGGCGGGCTGGCTTGCTGGTACCGCTCTTGCTATAATAGCTAGCTGGGATCGATGGCTTTGGATTGCTGGCTAGTGGGGTAACCTTTTACAGGCTTGCATTCTAGCTTTCAGGCTGGCTTGATAGAACGAAAAGGCTAGCTTAAGCTCAATCAAGCTTCGATTAATGTTGACTTATTTAGGGAGGAGAGGGGAGGAGATCGAGAGCAGAACAGATCCATCAAGTTTACCTATATATCTTTTAATTTAATTGGGAGAGCAACTCACTCAATATTATCTATTTCCAGGCGGCTAGGTAGGCTATTACACACTTTATTGCTCGAGTCGAGCAGGTCATTTATGCGCTCAGCCGGAAACTACACTTACTTACACTTATCACTTATATGTATGTATCTAATTACACACAATCGGGTGGCTGGAAGAAGGATTTAACGTAAATGGAAATCATGGGTGCTGGCAAGGAACTGGATTCTGTTCGGAACTCACATCTGGCTTGCTTGCCCTGTTCTTACCGACATGCTATATTCCACAACGTTATGATTTATATATGAGATTTTATATATGATTTGTCCACTTGGAAGGTTTGGTCTATTTATAGGCGCCCAGTTAATGGCCTATCAGAAGATCCAGCTTACCTAGTTACTCCTTATATATCAAAGCCGGGTGGGCACGTACCTCTATAGAGAGAGTTATAGGCGGAAATAAATTCAGATATTTCATTATGCCGGGAAATACCTTTTATTTATTAGATGGAGATGGCTGAGTCGAAAGTTACCTCCGGGAGGGGGCACGGCTATTTTCGGCTGGCAGACTGGCAGGCTAGCAGGCAGGCTAACCCAGTACCATCGTGCTCAACCATGTTACAATTTCTATCTACGTTTAATAATATTAGCAACTCGTCATCAGGTAGGGCCCATTTTTACAGCGAAGGGATTTCACTAGCCTATCAGAATCTACTGCTTACCTATAAACTACCTCTATCTATTTGTAGCTAGGCGGGCACGGACATCTAGAGAGAGAAGTTATAGACGGGAATCCCCCCCAGATATTGAATTTATGGCGGCGGGCTTATTGAGCTTGCTGCAGAGATCGTGTGGCGAGACAATGGCTAGATTTGTTGCTAGAGAGAGGGCTCGCGCGTGAGGCAAGGAAACACCTAGATTTTGTAAAGAACTATGTAAACCCCCAGGCGGGGCAGAGTGGACGGAATGAAGAAAACTAGGAAACGCACCATGGGATGCCGTGCTTTTATTTAGACATCGATCTTATATACGTTGCTACTACACTAAGTCTATTTGCTTTTTTTATTTAGAGATCCGCTCAACTGAATCTTTTCTTTTTGCTTTTCTTTTCACAAACTAAACCATTCAAAGTTGCCAGCAGACCAGACAGAGGGTTACCGTCACAACATATTCAAAGGAAAAATACCCATCACGGTATACCCCAAAGTAAGTTCCCCATCATCACAGAATACCCGAGAGAGAGAGTTAGTGAGGTATCCCATACCCGGGAAAGGGACTATGCGCTGTTAACAACGGCTATGTTAGCTTTAATTGCTTCTGCGAATTGCTTCGATCGCAGTGAGTTGTGAATGGCGACTATGTGCAGTGGGTGAACGGGCTTCACTGAATGGTTTCTGTGAACGGCTTCGTGCATGCAGTTTATGGATGGGTCTTCTGGTCAGTTTGTGAACGGATGGCTTCTTTTAATGGTGGCCTCTATGTGTGCTTTCATCGATACTGATACTCTCTTCTATACCGAGATCTCCTCAATACTCGAACTCTAACGATCTATATCTCAATACTTGAACGAAACGAACGAAACGAACCCTCGATCTCTACCTCTACCGCTACAGAATCGTGGAAATGTTATTATCTCAAATTGATTGATGATGCGTTACGTTACATACGATGCGCCATAAAATGAAAGTGGCCCCACTAAAAGTTTGATTCCTAAGCCTATATTACTGATCTTGTGCCGATTGTGTACCTAAGGGTGGGGTGATCATGTTGGAAGGGTAGTCTCTTTGAGGGTTCATTTGATCCTTTTTGCCCATGTATATATTGCTTTTGGTTCCTTTGAGTTTTGTGTTATGCATCATTATTTTTGTTTAATTTGAAATCTTTGGGCTTTTATGAATAATCTAATATATAAAGAAGCATGTTCATGAAGTTTCTCTACTAAGCCGGGATGCCATAATTAAGACATTGTACATGTTTGTCACTTACGAACATATCGATTTAGCCATGCTATCGCCATAAAAACAAGATTGATTTCTTTTTGGGAACCGTTCTTTTAATTGCCTCTATGTTTGCTGTATAATGCCACGTGCCCCATGTTCCCACCCACCGGAAGAGAGAAACATAAATTATTCCTTGTATTAGTCCCTGACCTTAGTCGGAATATCCTTAATTTTAGTCGGTCCGGAAACGTAATAAATAAATACATCCGCTAAGTTAAATTAAATACAGATGTTATGTGAAATCCATATCTAAGAAATCTCTACATCTCATCTCCAGAAATCCATATATCTCTATACAATATGGAACTAGCTCTATACCAATCTTTAGACCAAGATAGATCAAGATATACGAGTGGAAGCGGAAGCGGATGCTGAAGCGGAATAAAGCGGAGCGGAGCGGAATGGAATTGGTTGCTTTTGTGAGCGGCTCGTGCATGGGAACATACATGGTGGCTATGTTAGGCGATACCTTAGCAGTAAGTACAAGCACTTTCTACTGCCTTAAGCCTGAGTCCTTCCGTTTAGGTTCCATAGCCAACCAAGTAAAACAAGTGAAACAGAAGCCTGTAACCTCTCAACAGAAGCCATTCATTCACCTTCACCAGGGGCCTATAAACAACCTTCCTTTCACCGGGCGGGAGCCTCGAACCTCTAAGAAAGAAGATGCCTTTCACCATTCAACCTAACCTGTAACCTTCTGCCTTTTGCCTTTCAACAGAAGCCTTTCATATTTATTATTTGAATTAATAGGGGACTATAAAGCTGAGCGTAAGTGAAAGCTTGCCCTGAGCGTAAGCGAATAAGCTTCTTGTTGTCTCCTTTGAAAGAAATAGGCTTACACTAATAAAAGTACAATCTATGAATTATTCTAATGTGTCCCATTATTCTAAAGAAAAAGCAAAGTAAGACTGAACTTCAGGTAATAAGGTAAGTAGTACTAGCCTTAAGGTTTTCCATATGGTATAGACTTCCCATAGTGTTCGGTCGGGGCAGGCACAAAGTTAGTTGGTTGGACAATCAAAATCATTGCCTCAAGGCAGTCTGCCGATAGTCAGTAAGAAGTAAGTCAGTAAGTGCTCAGGAGGTCATTGCTGCTAGCCGGTCAGCCAATAGTAGCCAGCGTATAATCCACATTGTCAGAGGGTCCTTGCCATACAGCTGCCAGTCATAGCGGGGCTGGGTCAGCAGAGGAGGAGGCTGCCCGGGCTGATAGCCGGTAATTTATGATACTCGCATATATTGTTCCATATCCTGTTAAATCCATAAACGAGAGATCAACCATATATTGGTGTGGAGATCAGGAAAACCTTCTATAAATATCTTCTCAATACAATTACGAGAGGAACGAAGTTGAAATCTCTAGATCAATAAATAAATACTATATGAATGATGTTTAAATCTCTACGTTTAACTTCTCCATTGTAACATCCATTGTAACATCCATTGTAACAAAAAAGAAATACTTACATATACGGAACGCAGTTTCCTACCTCGATACCTCGACTGGATGCAATGACGAAGCGTTACATACGTTGATATATACATTTCGAGGATCATATGCAAAGAGTACTCAGGGAGGTAGAGCCATTAGGGTCAGGGATAGGGGATAGATAGAGACATTCACGCAGGTAAGGTAGTGCCCATTCACACAGGTAAGGTAGTGCCCATTCACGCAGGTAAGGGAGGACCATTCAGGGAGGTGCTGTAGTGCCCAACGGGAGGTGCACCCATTCCCCCAACTCCAACATTGCAGCCAAGTTCCCACCCAACAGATGAGAGAAGTCCCCCATCATACCTTAGTGAGATCACCATCATAGGATAACCGAGAGAGAAGTTCCCCATCGTTCCCACCAGATGAAATTGATTGAGACAAGTTGTTATCTTATGAGCATATCGATTGAGTTCAACGGATTGGATGGATTGAGAACTGAATCTCGGCCTTCAAGCAATGACTATTGGCTATTTGTGGCTATGTCTTACTGTCGTATGACCCTATTTCTTGTGAATTAACGTATGTAATCATCGTCATTATTCCTTCCATCTATCCCAGGTAAGCATTCCCCAGGTTCCGTATCGGTATAGGTCTAGGATCAAGGTCTATGTCTGAAAGTATCCAGCCGAGTCAGGTAGGAACCCGGTGTTCTGTAGGGGGTAAGGGTCTAGGGGTAAGGGTCTAGAGGTTCGTTATAGGGTATAGAGATATGGCTGCTGCTATGGGCTATGATTGGCAATGCGTATATGGGTGGACTACCGGAATCGCCACCTGGACCTGGCATCAAGTAGCAGCATTGACTGGATCGACAGCTGGATCGCGCCTATCAGCATCGCCACCTGGCAGTGAGTGCATCGATTTTTGGATCAACTATTGGATCAACAAAGACTCTAGGATATGCACTTTTCATAATTGAAATTACCATTTGGGTGATCAACTGATAAATGGGCGGCGGGATAGCCACCACTAGATGCCACCTTCATTCCTTTTCTGCCGAGCTTGCTCTTATTAAGTAATAAAAACGTATATAAACTCACTGGTTGGGAAATTCACTTTGAACCAGTTATGCCGCTACCTGCACCTGCCTTATCCTTCTGACTTATCCTATCCTTCAATTGAGACCGGTTAAACTGGTGCTGATTGGAATGATCCTGGGAATGCTGGGAATTATTCTGCTGCTGGAAATTATACTGGAACTGGTTATGATGCTTCAATTGCTCGTTCAACTGATTATGGAGATGTTGGTTCTACTGGTGTTGCTGCTCCTGGGAATGCCAGTTAAACTGGTTATACCGCTGGGAATGCGAGTTAAACTGTTGATTGAAATAATTCCATTTCAAATTACCTTGGGAATTATGTTCCTGAAACTGCTTATTTAAATGACTGAAAAAGAAAGGCAGGGTGGGTGGTTTACCTAGGTATGGTACCAGCAGAACTAATTTAAGATTCAACAGGAGCAGTTTAAGCAGCAAGCATAATTCCCGAGATGCTTAGAAGCAGCAGAACCAAGCCAAGCAGGATAATTCCCAGTTCAGATTGGAGGCGAGATTGGGCTATGTATCCATGATAACATATAGATATATATATAATAATATATAGATTATCATCGACCCTAAGACAGCCTTAACCAAATACATGTCTGTTGGTCAAGTGCTACGATCGGATTGAACAAGGGAGCACCCGAATCTAAGTAGAAGTAGAAGCCGTTTACAAATCTAAAGTTAAGAAGGGCCTACTAGCTTGAAGCTTAAGTTAGGGCCTAAGTCTACTCTAAAAGGGTAAGTCGGAGCCAAAACCAATATAAAAGCTGCTGTTAATGCTAAAGCTTACTATGCTTAGGCCTAATTAAATCAATATCGCGACTAGTCGTGCCAATTCATGATAGTCCAAGTCTACACCCTTATTTCCGGTTGAAAAAGAAATATTGGCCAAGACAAGAAGATTTAACTCTTGAGAAGCATAACCTATATTCAAAGACAGGAGAGCTCTGAGATCAAGGCAATGAATCTATCCATTCTGAGTTAACGGTAATAACTAATAGATATGACTCAAATGAAAGCGCATCGCATGAATTCTTAATTCCCCCAGCTGTTGGCCTTTTCTTTAATTGTGGAAGTCTGACAATGCCCGCACATTTGAAAAGATATTGGATCCACCTTTACCGCTCCTCTGATCAGTTTAACAAAAGAGTTGCCCAATCATATATATGGCATTGGCTAACGTTACCCTTGGAATAACTACTCATATTGCGCGTGATAAACAGATAATAAATAGGGAGTTGCTCGGTCAAACAGATAGGAAAATAAGACGCATGCATCCACGAATTAGTTGATGGTACATTAGCTCCCACCTAAGTAAGTAAGTCCAGTTCATATTCTCACGCTGTCTTAGGCCCATGCTGCCTCTAATGGTGGCTCAAGTGGAACTCCTACCCCTAACTCTGTCAACTTCAATTTAAATGCTTTAAACAGCTGAGTGGGAAATCAAAGTATTAACTTTATCTCCGATCCTGGATACCACCTTGCTAACCGGAAGTAGTGTCTCTCCCTACCTAAATAAAGATCGCAGGTGGAAGACAACAGCATCTTATACCTAATTTATACCCTTAATATCCCCGCTAGACATGATAAAGGTTCTATTTTTTTATTTTACACAGGCGGGACTGACCCACTCAAATGATGTCAATTGTCTCCAAAAGGGGGTTCTTAGTCTTAGTCAATTGAAAGTGATTTATCATCATCTGACTGACTCGAGTATGACTTTTATGATTGATTTACGTTTGAAGATCGAGATTTAGAGACGTCAAGGCAGCCTCAATATATAAGTCAGAAGATTGAAACACAAGATTGATCACTACCCATGGAATTGGAACATATTTTAACTAAGCTGGTGGGCTGTGCTCAGGGAACGAGGCTACCTGGCTGGCCTGAAATGCACAACCTTGCCTGGACACCCGAACTACACACCTTAAAACCACACTAATCCCATCCCAGATTATGCTTCCGCTCGAATAAAAAAAAGCAATTTATTTTTTGCTTTACTTACGATATTTTGCTTTGCTCAACTACCAATGAAACATATGAGCGCATGGAGACAACCCTACCTGGTCACCCAAACAGCGCACCTTTATCCCCCCCCTCGATGCCACGGAATGGGACACATTGACTCACCACGGCAGGCAACATATGGAGCACCTACCTGTTGATAAAAACTCATATAATACAGCAAGGCACACCTGGAGTTACCAACAGCCAGCCCACAGTGAACCTTAAGAGCCCATTTGGATAAATAATAATTTAGGTTTTCCCAGGATCCGAGAATTGGTCACTGGGGACAATAACTCCATTTTTTCTGTAGCCAACTTGATTAATTATGGAATTTATCTAAAGAGGAAGGTTCCCACACTCTGGCAGGGTAGCTTTTTACTATAGGCCACCTTTTTGTACTGAATTTACCACTTTTACAAGGAGCGAGTTTACTTAAGTATCTCGCCCTAAACGGGCGAGGTACGAGCACTTGCCCAACCTAAGAAGGGCAAGGCACTGACCCTTAGCGAAGAAGGGGCTTATCCATCCCAAGCCGATCCCAGCAATCCTAGCGAGGCCATCCCATCCAGCCCGTCTCCTTATTTTATCGGGTAGCTAGTAATAAGGAAGGCAACAGATATGATATCCATTAGCCATTCGGGAATATTGATTAGACCCAGACGGTAAGGTCTTCAGGGTTAAGGCTAATTTGTTTGGATGGCTCGTATTGGGAATTAACTGTTAAATCTTGTTTTCTTTATTTGGGTAGTTTGGGAGTTTTCATTTATTATATGTCCCTTCCTATTGGGACGTTATATGGAATATTGGGACGATTTATTACCGAGAATGCACAGATGACACACACCTTGGCATGGAGTACTACTGATACCGAGACACCTGGCATAGCCACAAACCTCCTCCCTGGATCTACTATACTCTCGGCCGGAAATCGGACCGAATCAAACCGAGGTTTTGCTAAATGGAAAATATTGAATGATAAAGTTTTTCTAATCTGATCCAACAAGACTTTGTGCCTGCCCACCAATGGTAGTGCTTAAGATGCGCCATAAGTGGATCCACTTGAATAAAAGGCCCCATAAGGTATAGTTTTGGTAACTTGCATTATTGATTATATTATCCAAGGTAATAGCTATTACCACCGACTTACAAAGATCGGCTATTGATAAATGACCAGCTGGCGATGACCACTAGAGATGAGATGACCGGCAAGTCTCAGCAGCTCTTTTTGGATGCCCCTGTGCTTCCTCACCCGGCCCCCGTATCGTACCGAGTTGGATGTGGATGTTTTGAAGGAAGCCAGCCCATATACGTAAATTTATTAATTGTAAGGTAAAAAGTTTTTTGTTCTTTTATAGCCACAAGCAGCTCAAGAAGCCCGCAATCAATAGCAAGAGCCGCCAGCCAGGGATGTAAGAGCCAGCGATCCCGATCAATCAAAAGTAAGTATAAAAAGTAAGCATTGTAGCAGAAATAGGTGTAAACAAACGTATAAAGATACAATATTGATAGGTCAAACCCATTCCCTCGTACCTCGGGGAAAGTAACCTATCGGGTCGTTACTTTTTTTTTATCTATTTGGATCGAACCCTTCCCTTATGTGCAACCTAAACGGAATTTCTGTAATAGTGAAACTACTCCCCTTTTAACATCTATAGTTAGTGAGTTCGTGGGCTGAGAAGCTGCTAAGGGGCCTAATAAATAGGGCAGCTGCCACTCTATCTATTCCTGAGGTAAGTAAATAAGGTGGTACGGTAGCGATCACTTAAACTAAGCAGGACCATCCCCTCATCCGGGTGAAAGTTGTTAAATGCAATTATTACAATATAATAAATGCACTTTAAACTGTAAGTCGGGTTCTCATCCATATTTATAAAAAAAGGTTCAAGATGGCATTTCCAGAGATAAAATGTGTAAATATCCACGATTTTTTGTTCACCCACCTAGGTCTCTAACTGCTTTCTCTGCCTCATCTTCTTTTTTTCTTTCCTGCTTCGACCCACTTCTTTCCCTTCCAACCAACCAACCTTACCCCCCCTATATTATATTTACTTATGGATGCCCTAACCTATTGATTCAGCCAGGAAGGAAGGGGGTACACAGCACTATAATATTGAAACTTTTTCCTATATTACCTTATGAATTCTTCTGGGGGCAAAACATATTATCTATATGGTTTGTCTGAGCGAGCCTTGCTGATACTATGAATAAATTATAACTGCATTCCAGGGAAGGGATCAACTTACCTTCCTTTCTGGTAATGTAGTGCCTGCTGCTACTAAATTACCACCTGCTTATTTATCAAACTTCCTGCTTGCCAATCTCTTGCCTTTAGCGATCTTGCTATCCCTGGTTATGAAGATAATTTGCCACGGGTTGGCTTGCTTTCCTATTTCCCCCTTCGTTACACAGTGAACCCGGAGCGAGCCCACAGTTCACCTAAAGAGCACAGTTCACATTGAAATAAACCTGAATGGCACACCGATGATTGATTGATCGATGAACACCCGCCAACCGATGAATAAAAAACACCTGCCGAGATAGAATGAATAAACTTACCCTGCCTGCCGAGACATCGATCGCACCGCAGCACGGGCCAAACAATTCAAATCTTCCCCGCCGACCTGATACCTTCCCCTTTACTGCTGCCTTCCGACGAATAACTTGACGGCTGGCTTCAACGCTCGACAAAAACAAAACATTCCTCCTAAAAGACAATTGGAGCGCGCTTCCGCCCAAGATCTGGGGTCTGGGTTGCATTGCATCAACTCACTGGCTGGGAATGATGA
>Ga0233336_1000048_pt1 | contig 19442 bp, 20 predicted proteins | sample GEONDECOMP225_FD_183636 | JGI IMG/M metagenome (GOLD analysis project Ga0233336, IMG submission 183636) | Leaf litter microbial communities from Shasta-Trinity National Forest, California, United States - GEON-DECOMP-225 | ecosystem: Environmental > Terrestrial > Plant litter > Unclassified...
GCAACACCACCAGTAGAACCAACATCATTTCAATAGGCAGTTTCACCAGCACGACCAGCAAAATCCCCAAGATCATTTGAATTAGCAATTGAAGTAAAAGCGCATTACCAGGGTCATTTATATAAGCAGTTGAAGCTGCAAAAGCAGCACCAGCACAAGAAGTTCCGGCATAATGACGAGCAGTACCAGCAGTAGAATAAACGTAATTCGCGGCATTCCCAGGAGAATTCCCAGCATAAGTTTAACCGGCAAAGGCAGCACAAGCCTAAAAACCAGCACAAGTATGATTCTAATAAAGTACGAGCAGCAAAAGTCGTCCCAGCATATTCACTAGTTCCCGGAGCAGTTCCATTAGCATAATTATTTCCAGCACAAGTGGAAGTTGTATTATTCCAAACAGCGTTCCCAGCGTAAAAAGTTTGACCAACATTTTAATCAACAGAAGCGGAAGGAACAGAATTCCCAGTCTCGCCAGTAGAATTTCCATAAGCAGTATAAGTAGCAGCATAAGGGGCATATTGGTCCCAGCATCCCCTGCATCATTAGAAGAACCGGAATGATAATAATTATTGAATTCGCAGCATCACCAGCAGCCTAATAAGCAGCAGTTCCAGCTGCATTCTGAAGAGCATTTCCAGTCTAATTTCCAGCAGCAAAAGGATCCCCGGCACAAGCAGCATTTGAACCGGCATAATTCTGATTCCCAGCATTCCCAGGAGAAGTTCCAGCATAATAAGTTGACACGGGATTCCCATAGTAAGTTCCCAGCCAATAAGAAACACACAGATAAGTTATAGATTTGAACTAAGTGATAATTATATCCCTTGGATACTCACCTTTTTATAAGGCTGGTGAATGAGCGTAGTATAAAAGCCAAGCAGTCAATTAGCGCAGCAGCCATCCGAGTCAATTAGTCCAACCTGAGTAGTCCAGTCTGATCAGCGCAACGGTGCATTCCAGCCGTGATTCCAGCCCAGGTGTGCGCCCTGTTTCCATAGGGGTAAGCTCTGTAGGGGGTGTTTTTCTCCGTGGTACCAAAATCTGCCGGATGAGTGCTTTCTTTAAGTCCGTGGAACCCTTTTGATGAATGCCAGAATTCTTTTATATCTTACCTATTGGCTTGAGGAACGCAGTCTGAATAAACTGCTTACGGCTAGGATTTTGACTCACCACTCCTCAACTTGGAAGGTCCCACTTCACCACATCCCTTCTTTTAGGTAGGACCACCTAACTAAGTTGTCTTTTATCAAGTGGACTTTGCAGCATCACGCCCCGGATCCCTATTCTGATACCTCTCATCTTTCCCGGCAGCATCTTTTCTACTATCATAGGAAGCAAGGGCACTACCAGCAATTGACGCAGCATTCGTTGAAGCAGCAGTATTAAAGTAAGTATACCAATTAACATCCCTTACAGGTTTAAAGCCAATAGTTTAAGCGTTGCCCTCAGCACGATAGGTAAGGGCATTCCTTTGCGTAGTTCCATTTCCCCGGATCCAGAGCCTATTCCTTTTCCTGTCATAGCTACCATTCCGATCCCAAATAAAGATGCTGTTCCAAGTCAAGTTGATGGAGATTGATACCCAGAAGCAACCAGCACAGATACAGGGGTGGAACCCATTGATTAAGTAGTTTAAGTAGTTGACCCAACATGGGCATAGACGGGTTGGTTACCATTTGAAAGGAATAGATCCAATTAAGGTGGTGCATATCCATATCCCGTGGAAGCACCCGTTTCAATTTAAATTGACCAAGTTCATTCAAGCTTCAGTGGCAAAGACAAAGGACGCAGGAGCAAGGAAGGGCATAACCACAAATAGCACCCGTTAAAGCAGAGCTATAATATATAAGGGGTAGTCTATTCAGTTCCAGGCGCAATATATAGGAGGCTTTCGGAGCCATAACCTCGCAAAGATACAGTAGAAGAATCGCCTTAAAGGTAGTACCCTTATGCAGAGCATGTTAGATCGAAAAGGCGTACGTGATACGGAGATTCAGATGAAAAGATGTACTAATGGCCTGATTATGTCCTTTCAGGAATACACTTGCATAGGCATCTTAGATGAAAGCACTGGGGATTCCAGTTACTTCCATCGTGGTAGAATTGGTTAAGGATAGGTCATTTGCTCGGTAAACAAGATATACTGCGGGCGCTACTTCCACTGGGTGGTAAAGTGGTTACGATGCTGCTAATGGTTTGCAGGGCGTAGGGATCCTGACACGCTTAGACCGGATTTTTGACTGGTTCGCTCATTCCAGCTTGTATACTACCTCGCATGGATCTACTGAGGGAGGGGTAAAATGAATAATGGTAAACCAGTGCAGATGCCGGATCAACTTCAATGGGTTCCGGGTCAATAGGTACTGGGTCTTTGTAACGATATCAATATAAATAAACTTAATTCACACTTACTTGGATTAGTTTCCGGTGCTGCTTCCTTCTCTCCTGCTACTACTTATGTGGGAGAACCTTATTTAATTGCTTCTTATTTCTTTCATGGTTGCTTTAACTTAACCTCGCCTTAATGCTGCTTCTTAAACTCGTTCAATTGGGTATGAATCCCCAATGACTGGCATGGGATCTCCAATGAATGTATCCGTGCCTGGATCTGCCCCTCGAACCGGCGGGGATACTTCCTCTGCTTTTGCCTCTATCGCCCTTGTTCCCATCTCTTCTTCTGATGGTTCTGGGTAAACCATTGGATTTGGAAACTGCTGAAGGATCCGGAACTAAAAAGAATGCTGCAGGCTCAGATGCTTAAACAAGAGAAAATGCGGGGACAGAGCTTCATAAAGTGCACTCATAGCCCAAAGAGCCCCATAAAAACGCATCGACAATAGACCATACACTCTGTCCCGATTTAACCTAACGCGAAAAGAGAAATCATAAAGCACATCCCACTCACCAAGCTATCAGTCAAAAGTACGACCTGCGCTGGCCCGTAAATAATGAATAGAATGTGAGCTACTACGCTTCGTAACATCATAGATAGATAAGCAAGCACGATGTCCATTTCGGTAAATCGATCCAATGTGCAACATTCACCGGACAAGTCGGCAAAAGTGCACGTAAGCTATTGGAAAACGCGGCACTCCGTAGGACCCTCATGAAATAAGCGTAACGCGGACCAATCTAGAGCGGAATGCGAGTCCATCAAAAGCTTAACACACGGAAAGTAGTTGTGCATCATGCGAAAACGCGGCACCGACCGGATAATTTACATTATCAAGCGCAGTTTACCCACCCAGTTGCAAAGCGAGTAGTTTCACCAGCAGCAAAGACAAAGGTGGGGGGGTATATACAGCATGCCCGGCATTCCTTTCACCCCCGGCAGATATTCTATTTCCAAAAGTAAAGGGAGCAGCATCACCAATCAATCAATCAGTAGTTGCATAACTTGTTCCCCCGCTAGTTGTAAATAGGGGATTAAGCATCACAGCCAGCATCTCGCTTAGTTCCAACAAAGGCGGAGGCTACGGGAGCAGATCGAGTGGACCTTCCTTTCATAAGTAGATCCAATCCCAGAACCAGTGGGCTCTATTGAAACCCCCTTTGAAGTTTACCCATATTATTCAGTGGACCAAGTGAAAGTAGCAGATCCAATTGGCTAAGAACCAACCTGAAGTGGAGGAACAAAAATACTCGCCGCCACTATTTAACTGAATTACGTATATAAAGAAGCTCACTAAGCTGATCCAGACTGTAGTGACCGATCCTCAAAGTAAAGACACAATTGTAAAGCTCACAGGCATAGAGCATAAAGGTATGGGACTATTTTCATTTATCCCTTTGATACCTGAACTTTCTCCTTCTCTGGCTCGAGTAAATCTATCTGGATGGAATTACTTAATTTCCTCCCAATGACTTTTCAACTTCTCAAGAGTTTAGGAGGCATTTACTCCCCAAGGGGTTTGGTGGAATGAAGCATTATAATATGTCTTGCTTTTAATAATGGAATTGCTCCTTCCTTTTGCGCATCTTCTTTTTTCTTTAGCACGTAAAGACTGACCTCTCTTTCTTATAATTACTTCTTGGAACACGAGCAAATGACACTAAGGTGAAAACACATGCATATGCCGGAACAGCTTGATTTACTGGGAACAACATATGTGGATGTAGGAACACCTATAGGAACTGGAATTGGATCTGTTTCTGTTGTCTTTGCATCATCCCTAGGAGCAATAGGCCTTGTTGGAACATCATTCATGGTAACATCATTAGCGGGAACAAGAGCTTTTTTTGTTTAAAAACACCACTAAGCGGAACTAAAACTGGCTATGCTACTACTGGAACAGGCTATGGCCCTGGGACTCTAATAGGCTTCGGATCTATAGGCTCTGGAACAAACTTGAAACCCGGAAGGGATGCCAGACAAAATGCTGGTGGAAGAGTGGTATATGGTGCGTGCCTTTGCCTCTAACTATGATGCCTTTTCCTACGCCCCTTTTTTGGTTGGTTTTCGGTTTATATCATAGAGTAATCAAATATAGAATATCGAAGTAAAGAAAGGCATTACTGTATCATGTTTCGATTCGTCAATTGGGTAATTGAAATCCAAAGGAAAGGTAGTTGTTTACTCTGTTTACTCAGAAGCCATTGCAGTAGCTGTAGCTTAGCAGGCGTCGTCGTAGTCTTTGCAGGTAGAGTAAAGTCCCTCTGCAGCGGGGTATGGCTCTCGCTCGATCTGTATCAATTGGAACGGATTCTTTTCTTTGATTGGATCCTATAGACAGGCTTGCTGGGATTTCTTTTGCAATGAGTGGAACCATTTCTGCAGCCTTCCCTCTTTGAATCTTTCTGCAGTTCCTGCCTGCTACTAGGTCCTCCACCTTTGTCCACACCTATACCTCTGCGTGCTCTGTTGCTGCTGGGTATCAATCTCATCAATATGGAACTCGCTCTGCCGCTGTTGAATCTGCTCACTATGAATCTGCCCCTGGAGAATGAATCTGCTACTCGCTTTGTTGTTGGTCCTGGCTAGGATGCGGCTGTTTCAATTGCTGGATGGTAAACTGCCTTTGGTCCATATACGGGAGCTTCGCCCCTATGGGATCTCCAATGAATGGAACGGGATATGATGCCTATGCTACTTACTATGATGCCCATGCTACCTTTGTGAGTGTAAATGGCTTCAGTCTCTGTCTCTATTGCTGCGGGGTCACCTGCTTCTTAGACGCGTGCAACTTCAACTCGGTCAACAGGAGAGATAAAAAGTTAAGGTTGCACTTGGTAAGGTAAGCAGATCTCGTATCGGAGGTGCTTTTCATTACGAGCCAGCTCACGAGATAGATTATGATTATAGAATCTGCACTTTCCACCCAATGAATCAGCCAAAGGTGGGAGCTAGAGCATAGGTTAAATTATAGAAAGAGAAAATATTGAAGTTTAATTAACCATCGAAGACTTATAAGCAGATAGCAGCAGTAAAGGCAACAGGGGGCTAACGGGTCCACCGGTCTTTTTTTCCCGCTACTATCTAAGCGAGAGCTCCTATCTATATAAGCTAAGAGGTTTAGCCGCTCTATGAAGGAAGTGGAGCAAGGACCGGTCTTATACCATACTATTATGTCCTTCAACACAAAGACCCTGTTGGAGTCCCTGCATCCGAGTCAACATCCCTTCGAGGAGTAGTAGCAGAGCCCACTTCATTTCGAGAACCACCAACGGCAATGCTAGCCGCATCTGAGTCAGTTCGAGCAGATCGAGTGGTAAAACCCGTGAATGTGCCGGTTTATGATGCTAATGACCCAGTTTGACCATAAGCAATTGAAGTAGCACCCGTTGAAACACCACCCATTGAAGTTCACCTAACAGTTGCATCCGTTGAACCGGTTGTTGACCCAGAATCCATTTATTCAGTTGCTTAGTAACCAGTCCCAGTTTGAGTTAGAGAGCCAGTCCCAGTAGTTTATATATAGATCCCATGCCAATATACTGAATTCAAATTGATCCCGCAAAGGCAGGTGCAGAGAAAGCAAGGGCATGGCCCGTTCCAGATTATTTCCTAGCATCCGAGCTCGCAGAAGCAAATATAGCTGGAGAAGGAGAGAAGTAAGCGCCCTAGACAGTCCCACCATCATCAGTTGAAGCACCAATTTACGCAGCAGTTCTTGTTGATCGAGACCGAGAATGCTGTTCCAAGTCCAATACCCGAGTTCTATAGGTAGGTCCTTAAAACAGCAGGTGATTTCGGAACAAAGCTCCTTGGAACAAAAGCATACGCCTCCAAGGGTAGGTTCGCCGGGAAAGAAACTGGTACCAGTAAGGATGCTGCTGAGTCAACGACTGGATTTACCACTTGATCTCCAACGGACTACGGCTATAGACATGGAAGCGATGCTTTCTTTTGAACAAGCCTTTAAGGAAGTAATGCTTGGGACTATTGAATAGGCAAGGATGCTGCCCCTCTAGTTGATGGGTATCAATATCGATCGTTAACCAGGTGGCATGCTAGGAAAGAAGCTTAGACGAAAAGAAGGGATGTTGGACGAGATGACGCTGGATCAATTGGTTTTAGTCCGACTCTCGAACTGGCTTTCGAACTGCTTCTTTTACTCGGTTTGAAACTGGATTTGATGGGGCATAAATGGGTTTACACGTTGCAGATTCTTCGGTTCCATGTCCAATCCCTTTACTAAAAACCAGTCAATGATGCTGTAGATGCAAGGGCGTAAGAACATAGGTAGATTTAGATCCAATGCCAGTAGTAGCATATCGAGATGCAGTGCTTATTCCGGATCCATATGCAGTTGGTTGAGTGAAAGCACCACCAATAGCACCAGGAACATGAGAGACAGAGAAAAAGACAGGAGATTCTGTAGCGGATTCTGCAGTAGCAATAGGGGATACATCTTCGCCGGGTCGAGTTCCCATTGTTTATCCAGCAGCTATAGCTCGAGATTAAGTTACATTTTCATAATTTGTTCCATCTCCAGTTGCTTATCCGGTCCCAGAGCCATTTCGAGATCGAGATACAGTTTAAGTTTCCCTCGTGCCTCTCGCATCCTATAGGGACGTCCGGAGCCCTACTAATGTTGTCCTCGCTATGGATAAGTAAGAGAAATATTCCATGTTGGGCGCATATATCGTAAATGTCCACATGGAAGGTTTTAGGTCAATTTAATCTGGGACTGGCAAAGATGCTACTAGCACTGGATATGGATCTGAACGAAGGGAAGCTGGATATGAATCTGCAATTGGTGGTGCCTCTAGAACTGCTCTTCTGACTCTGCCTTTGGTTTTGCTTTCGGTTTTGTTCCCATCGCTACCTATATCCCTGCTACCTCTTCTCCTCCTGCTACTTATGAAACCTCATACCTCCACTACTAGGTGGTCAACGGGTTATGGTTCAACCTTGTTGGCGGCTATGCGCTTTGCTCCTGTGTTCGCCTTTACCTTTGCTTTATTCGTTGCCTATGAACATTAATAATTGTAAGAACATTACATCTAGGAACCGAAACTTCTGCGGGCTAAGGAACTGGACTTGGAACTCACTCAATATCCAAAGGTCTGATCTACTGTGTGGGATGATGAATTTTAGTTACAGGTTGATTTCAGTGGTTTTTTCATGTCCCGGCAGCCTTTTGCCTTAATATAGGAAAAATCGCTGACTTGAGGGACTTGTTGGTTGCCCAAGCTAGCAATTTTCCGAATGAAGGATAAATCACTGACTTGAGAGGCCAACAACCCTCCGAAGTAAGTGATTTAGGTAAAGCACTCAAGGTGGTTTCAATTTATATTCCGAGTAGCAGCCTTTAGCTATATATAAATCCCCTAGCGGCTGGGTGAAAATAGCTAAGCTAAATGACTTGAGCCTCTGGCAGCTGGGTTCCCTCCAATAAGTTCGCTTCGCTAAAGTAAGTACTTGAAGGCAGACGTAGCCCGGTGCGTTGCGTGTAAAAAGGTAACGTAGGCTTGAAGGAGCTGGCTGGCTTTTATGCTTGAAGTTTGCTTTTATGTTGAAGTTGGCTTTTAAGTCCGAGGCCAAGTACGAGGGCAGAGCTTCACCTATTAAGTTAGGTGCCAATTGAAGGAGCTTTATTACTTGAAGGAGCATGACTATTATAATAAGTAACCTCATTACTTGAAGGAGCAGTGGCGAATAAGTGTGAGAATAAGTGCGAGGCTTGAAGGTAAGAAATGAAGGAGTTCGGCAACGTAGTTTATAAGTGAAGTGCTCATAAGTGAATGTGTAAGCTGAATAACTGAGCCGTCTGGGGTGGGTTCCAATCCAGTGGGATACCTCATGACTGGAGCCTCCGGCGGATCCAATGGGTGAAAAAGTGGGAGTCCTCATTCCAGGAACTGGAGCCTGGCTGGGTCCGTGTGGATGAAAAGTGCGAAGCCATAGGTGGCTTGAAGTTTGTACTGGTTGATCTGTTGGGATCCTCATGACTTGAAGTTCTTAACTTTGAAGAAATGGGTTCCAAAGCAGACCGGGTTCCCTCCTATAAGTACCGGGTTCCTTCCAAATCTTTCATAGTCCCGCTGCAACAATTGGATGAAGTTGGAAACTCATGCTGCTGTTCTCTTCCCCGCTATCTCAAGGGAGTTTCTCTATGTGTTCCGAGCGCCTTCCGAACCTAGCTGTTAAGTCCGAGGCTTTTATGAAGTGCTTCTTTGCTGGTAAGCTTGCAGAAGGAGCTTCACCTAGCTGTTAAGTCCGAGCGGACCGGGTTGCGTCTACGGCGGGAAGGGTAGTTTTTTTATTCCTCTTTTGGTCTAGCCATTAGAGATCAGAATTAGCTTATCAGGAACCAACCTTAGTTCAAAAGGCCACCTAACATAATCCTTTTGGAGGGTAAGGCAATGGAAGTTGACCTGTCCTAAGAGTGGGTACATAAATGACCTCGACCTACATTCTCTTAAGAGCGCATTTAAACCCTCCCTCCCTTAGATAAGGAACTAAGTAAGGCCCCTTATACAAGCCTTTATGTTGTTCTCTTCTGTCTGGCATGCATCTTCTATAGGTTCTATCCAAAAGAGAAGGGGCCAAAAAAACCCTGACCACAACTATTAACTCACCCTCGAGTAAACCCTTATGTGTTTCCTTTCCTTCAAACAAAGGGGCTCACTTGGGGACAATCTGTAGAGCCTGGTGGCAAAAAGACCCGAACTGTTCCAATTGCAATGTCCATTTGCTAAAAAGAAATAAGGCACCAACAATGAATGCTTGTGTCTTCTAACTGTCTGGGTCTAAAGGCTATGCCTTTTCAATGACATTCCACTCCACCACATCTATAAAAGAGTCCAAGTGTTACAATGCAAGGTATGTAAAATATGCCATGGGTCGAAACTTGAAAAGCGCCTTCTTATATGCTACTACCACTTCATGTAAGGCATCCAACTGATCATTGGTAGGCTAAATCTCTTCATACTTGGCATGAAACTCTAGAGGGTTAGTGATGTACTCTGTTTACACATTCCTCTACTTTGATCCGCTCCCTCAGCTCCTCTATAGTATTATTCCATCTTTCTAGCAAGCCCATTCAATCCTGCATAGCACTTAATATTTCCTTACTTTCCATTATGGTCTTATGTAGTTATGCTCATGTAGCATTGACTTCATCTACCAGAGGAAGTAATAGAGCAAAAGTTCTTATTGTTGTTGGAAAAGGGTATAGATTTTGAAGGCCCCTCCTTTGTCGGGAAAGAGCTATGCACCTTTTAGTTAGAGTTAAGTATAAGAAGAGTCTAAGTGATTTATTTATAGATAAGATACCACAAGTCTAAGTTCAGTTGAAGTATAGGAAGAAAATAGTTCTAGTTCCTATTATCCTTATGCCGCCTTGAGTTATCTCCCACATGGCCACTTTGTCTATACCAGCAATAATTCCTTCTTGTGAGTAAGGAGTAAGAATATAAGAGAAGCTAATACCTTTATAAGGTAACCTACCTAAATTGAAATTCCCTAATACCTGAACAAGAAGATAACCTAACTAATAGCTATGAATCCCTTAATAATATAACCTGACCTAATCTATAAAGAGGAAGAGATCCTCCATACCTTTAAGTAATAATAATTTATTACCTTTCCTCTAAGCACTATAAATTGTCGCAAGGTCTAAGTGGAGATCCTGAAAAGCTCCACCGAATTATGCCGGGAATAAATATTATTCAATTTCCCCAACAAAACTTTTCTTCCTTCTAGAGTTATAGTAAACCTAGCTAGCAATAATAAAAGAAGAAGGTTCTGAATAAAAGAATAGTCTGGTCCATAAAACTTAATTTTAAGTGTTGAAGACAAGAAGAATAAACTGAATATGAGGTATGGAATAATATACTCCCCATTTGATTCTAATCTTTGATGAATAAGCTATGGAGGATAGGTCTTCCAATAAATAAAAGAAAATACAAAGCCCAACAAGATAAAAAGTGCCTACCCACACTGAACATTCCTTTCCGCCAGCAAGTGTTATCGAACGCCTATACAATGCTGTATCGAAGCCAGCCCGTCCAACAATGCCTTTTTTACGAACGCCTGTGAAAGCTCTAAATTGAGGTAATTGAGCCGTTCTCTACGGAGTTGTGAATACGCCCGCCACGCTGCGGTCGGTGCAGGGGCTTGCCTCATTAATTTACTATTTACCGCTTATTCTGCCCGAAAAACAGTGCCCATAATGGATATTTTATCTGTTGTCTTCCTTTCGCCTTCATACGCCTCGTTTCCTCCTCTCGTTACCACTATTTCCTACTCTTTTGCACCAGTATTTTATGTTTGAAAGCACTATTAGGTAAATTGCCAATATACGGAAGTAAGGGTTGTCTCATGCTGTCCTTATAAGGTATAGTGCAGTAGCAACTAAGCCTTCATGAAGCGAGTGTGGAAAGATAGGGATACAACCAGGTATAGTGATTCAGTTGGGTAGCAGGCATGAACGTAGGTCTATGCAGTTCTAATTTAATAATTGTATTGGCTCCTCTTAAATCCAAGTAATACGTGATACCCAGAATAATTCATAATAGAATACAATAAAGTTTCATAGCATGCATCTCCCCTACGTGTTCTTGGCTTCATCAATGGGTTTAAGGGCATCCATCACTCAATCAATCTCTTAGGTTGAAGGGAGTAGCAAGTGAAAGGTAAGGTTAGCTTTTTGCCTATCAACATATGTATACGCCTACCAGTTTATATAAAACCTGCTGCTGTTACTTATATTTATTTACAATATAATATATTTATTTACAATATAAAAAGCTGAGTCCAATTGAGTTATGGATGGATGAGATGAAGAACACAACCTACAGCTTATTCACTGGAGCTCCTATAAGTAGTTCTCATTATTTTATTATGAAATTTAGATTGTGAAACTTTATAGAATGAAAAAACCACCTTTCATAATACCTTTGATTTAGTTCCTCTTATGTAATGGAGTGTGCCTCTTTCCCGTCTACGACAAGCGCCTACCTATTTCAACTTCTTGTCCACTTCGGAGCAGATTGGAGCGATCCTTAAGATGAACTACAGTTCCTCACCGAAAGCCCTGAACTTCACCGGTGAGATCCTTAATTAAGAATTCGTCAATATCCCTCCTTCCTTGGAGAACGTTACTGGAGAACTAGGGGAACTCTCCCAACAGAATGCTACCTATTTCGGTGAGATCCTTGCTTACCTTCCTTTATGACCTCACTTTATATTCAAATAGGTTTTAACTTCTGAAGAATGCTATTTTACCACGTTTCTTTATAATTTGCAGGATGCCATCGATTATGGACCAGGCACATGCAGCCAGCTAGGAAGCATAGTTCATCAATATGTTTAAACGTGTTAAAAGGCCATTATTCCTCAATAAAACGTCACTTTGGATCTTCAGTTTCTGCAACAAAAAAGATAAAAATATCGTTTCCAGGGTGCTAAAATGGCCTTATAGTCGGGTTTTTCATCGATCTAAGGCTACCTCCCCTTTCCGGTTGGGACCTGTTGGAGTTATATTTATTCTCTTGAGAGATTCCGATCACCCATTAGGCCTTTCTCGGTTAGGTTTGGTGGGATATCTCTTATCTTGTACCTTTAGGGTTGTGAGTGAGCCAATTATATATTTTCCCTAATACTGGAGATAAGGGATTTGATGAGTCGCTTTCACCGCCTCCGCTGAGATATTTCATTATTTAGGACTTTAACAAAATGCAATGTTATTGCATCTATTTCCTACCCTTCTGTATTTTTATATGTCGCCCTTAAATCCTTTCTATCCCCGTGACCTGAAGGTAGGTCGTTTATGTTATGGTATAAAATCTCTTGCGTGGTTTACGTGACCCTCAGAGGGATCGATGAGGATGATAAATGGTAAATTGTAGAATGCAAACGTGGCATATAAAGATGGTAAATTATATTCTGCAAACATGGCCTATCGGAATGATAGAGAGAGCACGAACGTGGAAACAGATGGTAAATTTGCTAGTGAAATTATAATACACGACATAGCCCCACCACGTAGCTGAGCATAGACAGACATAAATAAGGTCATTGCTGATGGCCAATAGTTGATACAAGAGTTTATGTTTATGCTTGGCTTTCCTTTATACTTGAATAGGGGGATCTCCCCATAGAGAGCTAATAAATATCACGTCTCAATAAAGAGTCCGCATTCCACAATTCGCCTGCATTCCCCGTATTCCCCCAATACGCCCGCATCCCGCCATTCTCCCATTAATGCATTCCGCATTCTCCCATTCTAACATTCTAACATCAATTACCCGCGCTTTCCTGCATTCTGTTATATATATACCCTTTTTTTAAAAGTAATCTTTTACTTTCAGACAAATGGCATTATTGCAGCTCCCGAGCGAGAAAGGTGTTACACTGAACCACAGCCATCAAGAGAGGTGACCCTTCATGTCAGACCTGATAGAATAAAAAGAAGAGATAATATATGGCTTGGATACTCTCATATATACGCGATCGTTCTTTCATTGTGTTAATCGTCCAACCCCTGGCATCACTAGTCCGGCAGGGTGCAAGTCTAAAAAGCAATTGGTACATAAACTTGTATTTATAATTGGCGACAACTAGTGACTTACTTCCAATGAGATCGGCTATTGAAACGATGACTAGCAGCATACTTCCTATAACTTAATGCATTTTTAAAAAGCATCATTAATGCACGGCCGACCCCGTACTTCATGCACTTCCTCCTATAGCTTCTACGTGACAAGAGCTTCTACCATGTGACTATAGGTTCATGCAGAGCTGCTAATACTGCAAACTGTACTATCCTATCGGATCGACAACCTAGCGTTGACTATGACTCTTTCCTGGATTGACTAGCGACTATAAGCTATGACCTTCCGGCAAAGCTTGGGTATGTATGACTAGGCCAGACATAGTAAGTCATATCAGTCTATGTCTGGCTATGAATGGCATATGATCTTCAAATAGTGAATTAATGTATGTAACGCATCGTCATTCCTTCCATCTAGTCCAGGTAGGAACATTCCAATGTTCCCGTAGCGGTAAGTGAGGGGTATGGGGAAACCATCTTTCAGGTATGGTGGCTCTATAGGGTAGCGGGGGTAAATCATTCTGTAAACCCCTCCTTTTCCCGGGGTTACAATTATAGAAAAGCAAGCCATCCGTTTCCACTTCCATTTCATTTTATTTTGCCAAGTGCAAAGTCACACTATCCTCTCACGGATGGTGGCTAAACCCACTCACTTGGTGGACTTGTTGGCAGGTTCCTTACACATACCGGGTGTACAAAGTGCACGTGTACTTGGTGACGTGTACTTTGTAGACTCGTTGAACTTGCGCGTGGACTCAGCTTAAAATCTAGTATGAGGAATGGTTCATATAGCCACTGTCTGTAGTATTCCATTAGTAAAGGCCTTATCGCTTCCCCAATGGATATGATGGACCCACTGCTGGTATTCCATGTCCAGTGGTCTCTACATGCTAATATACGCGATATCGCCATTGAGACGTCCTTGTTTGTCCATTGTCACAAAAATAAATAACACTAGCGTAATATAGTCATTTAACTCGTGTCCTAAGAGAAACAAAACTACATATGTAAAAAATCCATATCCAAGTGGTTATGGTAAACAAATGTTATCATAAATAATCCCAAAAAATTACGTTTAACTTGTCATTTTACACAATTCCATATAATTTGTAGGATCTCTATTTAGTCTTATGATATATAGAAGGGCCCAGCAAGCAACTTACATAGCAGCAGCCCCACGGGGCATTGCACAGGGTTGCATTACGATACAGCAAAGCGCACAGCCACAATAGGACATGCGTTCCTACGTTTTCACATACGAGCGTTGAAACTTTACATTTTCATAGGTAGTTTATCCTTAGCACCTCACTAAATACCACAACTAGGAAGAATCACATTGAGATATTTAACCTTTCCCCGAAGAAAGAATAAAGAGGTCTCCGGGTCTCGCTCTCCATGGTTTAATAATGTGCACATCCAGCTCTCCAATGTATAAACTGTTTTCAATAAATGGGCGGATAACTGTGAGTATTCTGCTTTGGCTTTAGCAGAAGAGTAGATAGGTTGTTCCAAAAACATTTATTATGAATATACCCCCCTCACTTGTCTTTTACTGGGACTTGCATTGATATATATAATATATCATATATATGTCCTAGCTTAAATATGAGCTCGCATGAATACGTTTCAATTGTCCATGTTCTATCTTCCTCCTATATTATCTAGACAAGCCTTAGCACTGTATATGTAGTTCCTGATTGGATATATGGGGCATTTGCATATAATAGGTGAACTCCCACCAAGTTGAAATTCATTATTGTTGTCAGTATAAGTTGAAGATAGAATTTATCCACCAGAGGTTTCCCTAGTGGAAGTAGTATATACTGGCTTCAGTGCGTTTCAATTCATTGCTTCTGCTGAGATCGCATCTCTACGCCCTTGCTATTGTAATAATTTGAATTGCTTCACTCCCCACCGACCCCGACCGACCACAGAAAGAGGAATAAGTCGAACTTTCTTTGAGTTTGCAATATAATCCTCCCTGCAAGCAATACTTAATCCAAAACCAGATAAATCATACCTATTTATATTACCTATGATGTTGCTATCATGTTGACACCACTTTGAGTCGCATATCTACTAACTGCTATGAGGCCTATGACTACTGGGCTCCTGGTATTGGATACTACACTACTAGGATCCCCGGCTGCTTTCACTAGCTTATTTACTATATGATGTTGGCATAGATACGTGTTCATATACAATGTAGATAAGAGGGAAAAATGAATTGCTATTAAATTTGGATTCTAAATTGAACACACCTTCTTCGTTCCCATTGAGGAGGCTAAATTACATATCCCTCATTCCAGTAAGGTAGGCAGTTTCCTCCTCCCTGCTGGGGTCTTGTTGGTATGCTGCCTCTCCTCGCTTTTATGAATAGGGAGGGTCTCGTGTCGTTTCTATCATAGAAGGATGTCCAAGTGTGGTGGTGACATACGGGTAAGAGGCAGGGGTTCGGTGAAGGTCTAATATGAGAATGCATATATACGTTATAACCTGGACTCATTTGAGGGGTCGTTGTAATTGTCCTAATCAACACAACACCAACCAAAAGGAAGGAACACCCGTGGGTGGGATCGTCAGAACTGCCTTATAAACTAAAGCAAAAATAAGGAGGGGGTAGGCAGGAATAATGATGCTTCAACTTATACTGGGAATGCTGCTCCTTCAACTGGTTCAACAACTTATGCTTCTTGGAATGATCCTGGAACTGATCCTGGGAATGCTATTTGTTCTAATGCAGATGGGAATTCTGTTGATTATTTAACTGGTGTTGATGGGGATCTCGTTGTTACGGGAAGGTTCAACTGATGCTGTAAATGATGCTGGAAATAATACTTTCAATGCCTCGATAACTGGTGATGCTGGTAAGGCTCCCTATTCAATTGAGCGGATACAGCTACAAAACAGCAGCCAACGTAGTAAGTAGTTAGGTTTAGGTACACCAATGGGTAGAGAAATAATTGTGTGTGGTATCTTATTGGCTTACCAGGTTAAGCCAAGGTGTGCTGCTGGTCGTTGTGCTACTGGGAATTATGATGCCGGAACTGCTTTTTCAACTGCCCATTCAACTAATGATAATGTTGGTTAAACTGCTCTGAATGAAACTGGTTAAACTGGTGTTGATGGTGCTGGGAATGATAAAATAACCCTTTTTTAACTGATCCTGCTGGTTCAACTTCTACTTATGCTTCTTTAAATGATCCTGAGACCACTGGTTGTACTGCTTATTCAAATGCTGCTCTTCCTTGGGCTGCCCGGGGTAAGGCCGGTTCTTCCACTGCTGCTTATGGAAATGATGCCAGTTGTTATGCTGGTTGTGCTACTACTAATAATAAGAATGGTTCAACTGGTGCTGCTGGGTATGATCCTGGTCATTGTTGTGCTTTTGCTGGTCTCGTTCGGGGTGGAACCGGCATTATTATTTCCAGCTTAAGCAGAAGCAGCTCCATAAGCCTCAGTTCCAAGATAATTTATAGAAGCATTATTCCCAGCCCCAGGAACACCAGTTTGTTGAGCATCATCATAATTCCCAGCTGCAGCCCAAGGAGGCCCAGTAAAAGCAGTATCACAACTGGCATCCCACAATCAGCAGTTAAAGCAGCAGTTGAACGAGCAATTGAACCAACAGAATTTCCAGTATCAGTAGACCCGGCAGCACTACAACCAGCGGAACCGGAATTAGTTCCAGAAGCACCAATTGAACCAGTATAATCTCCATAAACAGTTGAACCAGTTTAATTCCCAGCATCTCCATCATCATTCGAACCAGCATCCTCATTACCAAGATCATTCCCAGCCTCATTACCAGTAGAACCAGCATCAGAATTATTCCTGGCATAAGCATTATTCTCAGCCCCATCAGCACCAGTTGAACCAGCATACCCAGCTTCATTAAAACGAGCAGAAGCAGAATAATTCCCAGCATTTGAAAGCAGTACAACCAGCATTACCAAGGTCATTCAAATAAGAAGCATCATCAGTTGAATTTACATCAATTGAATAAGAGGCTTAATAAGCAGAACCAGCCCAAGCAGCAAGGGATCATTCCCAGTAGTAGCGTAATTCCTGGCAGCAGTTCCAAAAGCATTCCCAGGTTAATCATTCCAAGCAAAAGCAGCATCAAAACAAGCAATCCCAGTTGAACCAGTTTAACTGGCATTCAAAGCAGAATTTATTCCATAAGCTGATAAATGGCATTGCGACCTGCAAAATAAAAGGATTCTAACCAGTCTTACCAGCTGCATTCCCCGCATCATTTGAATAAGCAGAACCAGGCTAAGCAGTTTCACCAGCAGCAAAAGGAGGACCAGCACAAGCAATTGAATCTTCAGAAGTGTATTTACTTCTTCCCTCAGCTGAAGAAGGGGCAGCTACACCTCGACCTCCAACTAGACTCTCCTACTCGACCCCACAACTTCTACTCAAACCTCATATGAGGAACGAGTATTCGGCCCTCCGGGTCATCGTTCCACCATAACTGATAAAACATAAGTTACCCATATTCACAACAGATGAAAGAGAAGGACCCATTAAAACATAAACGCTCAATCACCTTACCCCCGGTAAATAACATGACATACCCAAGAGAAAAGAAAAAACATAACCATTGCTTACGTATACGGAACAAAGGTTCCTGCCTCGAATGGATGGAAGGAATAATCACGAAACGTTATATATGATGATTCACAATTATTTGATAATTATACGTAATTTTACCCTTATAGATTAGATCTTACCCGTCTGAGTCTGCTTGCTGGCTGGCTTGGCAATACATTCTCGAAGGGCTGTCTCGGGTCTTTGTCTCGATCGGGCGCTATCTCTCGGTTGAAGACTCCCGGTGGGCAGAATCCTAATCCTCCAGCTAAAACACCTCCTCATCGAATGAATTCAAATCCTCCTCCAGCTCCTTCCTCAACCTCTGGAACTGAAAGCATGTATGCGTGTAACTTAGCGTGGTGGGTGAGGTTAGTAGGGTTTCCATAAATGGTTATGCGGTGTAGGAAGGTGTCTAGGTGGTTCAGGTGGGTTAGTTTGTAAAGGCAAGGTTCGGTAGTTAATAGCATGCCTACCTAACCAGCAGTTATTCCTGGCCTTCAGCAATGAGTTGTTGGGGATTTATCCCTTTACTAGGATAAAGGCAGTAATCAAGTCAAGGGTAAGGATGAGGAGCGAAGTTCTTCCGTCCTGCTAATAGTAGAAGAAGGGTAGTGACATCAATCCATGAATCTCCTGGCATAGTGAGTGGTACCTACAATTAATGAAGTAAGAGTGTTTGGTGGGGCTACTAACAAAGGGGGCATACGTCGTCTAGGTCTCTAGGTGGGCAGGTAGTTAGGAAACACATAAGGGGGTAAGGTTGTTTCATGCCATCCAATCCCGGGTATATAGTTGTACCTCCCTAAGAGAAATAAATGAAGTGTGGTATAGGGCTACAGTTCTAGGTTATAAGGTAGGTGGGTACAAAGGATGTATAGGAGGTACTAAAAGGTAAAGGGTATCTTAGGTCTTCTCTTCAATTCAAATTCCTAGGGCAGTATAACTAAAAGTATAAGGGACTCATGTAAATTAAGTTCTATGGCAGGTAGTGAAAGGATTGTACAAGGTGTAAAGGGCTGCTAATGAAGCATCCCCAAACCAATTCCCATGGCCATGTTAATTCCCCATGTTTATCCCAACGATCAAACGATTCCAGGATCCCATCATCCGTGGCTTCTTCCTTCTAAGGTAAGTTCTACCAACACGGGTGACTCACTAAATGATTCCAGGTCTAAGGGCTAAAGATCTAAAAGTTCAGGTAGAGGGGTGAAAGAGTAAAGCAAAGGTATGTTTCTTCCGTAAAGCTATTCAATCCTATCCTGGCTTAAAGAATTCCAATGCGGGTTCTCAAATGGCTCCAAAGGCAAAGTAAAGAGCTACCAGGTCTAGTTCTAGTTGGTAAACTAAGGGGTGGTGGTTCATGCCATGCCTACTTGTTTTGTCTTCCTGGCTGGTCAAAGAAACAATATGGATGGGCTACTAGGAGGGAGATGAAACGAACCGGTAGCATGCTTTTACTTACGCGATTATGGAAATAGATTTTGAAACTCCGCTGTGCCTTAACGCTCAGATCGACAGACAAGAGCTTTCTTTTCTTTTGAGATTGATTGAAAGCCTACCAGGCAGATTCGGCGCAGGCAAGAAGTTCAGTTGGCCCAGATTCATAAAACCTTCTCATTCACAGGTTTGCCTTATTCGAATGCATAATCTCACGTTAATGCACAAGAATGAGGGAGGTTCATACGCCAGTCATTCAGAAAAAAAGAAATAGCTTATTAAAGACTTATTCTTCGACCTTCCCATAAAGAAATGGGACCAACGACAAAGTAAAAAGCGTAATTACATATATAAATAATGACTGTGAAAACAACGAATACCAAATCTAGTATTCTTCCATACCGA
>Ga0233336_1000049_pt1 | contig 19324 bp, 15 predicted proteins | sample GEONDECOMP225_FD_183636 | JGI IMG/M metagenome (GOLD analysis project Ga0233336, IMG submission 183636) | Leaf litter microbial communities from Shasta-Trinity National Forest, California, United States - GEON-DECOMP-225 | ecosystem: Environmental > Terrestrial > Plant litter > Unclassified...
TTAAAGACTTATTCTTCGACCTTCCCATAAAGAAATGGGACCAACGACAAAGTAAAAAGCGTAATTACATATATAAATAATGACTGTGAAAACAACGAATACCAAATCTAGTATTCTTCCATACCGAGTCTAGCATAATGACATATATAAAGAATTCCTGGAATACGACTGACGAACACCGAATCTAGTGTTATTACATAGATAAAGAATTGCGGATACGGCTAAAGTCAACGGGAAAAACGCAAAGTGTCTCAGTTAGTTCAAACGCGCTGCTCCAATATTATTCCTACAGCGAATAGGTCACCAGTGTTAGTCCAACTACTGAGTTACGTAGCGTGAAACCCGCGACTCATACCGAATCTAGTGTTATTACATATATAAAGAATGAGCAGCTTTTTTATATAAGTAGTTTCAATTCCTCGCCCTACACGTTGCCGTAACAAATTATGAACCTACACACTCAATTTTTAGGGTCTTAGGAAGAGCCGTATGAGGCAGCCCACGTACGGTCCGGGAGCCGAGCCCCAGCACACACAGTAATTGTGCGGCGGCTTAGGTCAACACTTATATATCAGCTGGTCATCAATCGGAAGCAGGCAAGATGGTTACGAATTGCGATTGGTCCAAACCGACCTCGTTCAACTTAGGCAGCTACCACCAACCCCATAATTTGATAGCCCATACCTCACCAAAACTTGTTCGCACAGCGAATGAAGGCCGGGTGGAAGGACGCCCCTTAGAGGATAATAGTCATAGTCATAGTAGCAGTCAGCGGGCTGGTGAAGGGTTATATAAGAAGGGGCCACGCCCCCAGGCTTCCAGATACGACATACTCGATCCGCATTATCAAGTAGGAAATTGCATACCATCAGCCGATATACGTATAGGAACATGGGTACATAATATTGAATGTAATCCAGGTCAAGGCGCAAAGCCGACTCGAGCTGCAGGAACCTTCGCTAAAACAATGAAGAAACCAGGGAATGCACCACAATGTCTTGTGCGGTTACCTTCGGGTGTTGAAAAACGAATAGATCCCCGATGCCGAGCCACTATTGGTATAGTTCCCAATCCCAACCATGGTGCACGGAAGAGAAGCTTGGCAGGACAAAGCCGGTGGTTAGGCAGACGCCCCATTGTTCGGGGTGTTGCTATGAATCCGGTGGATCATCCCCATGGAGGAGGTGAAGGACGCACGAAAGGAGGTAGACCTTCGGTGTCACCTTGGGGAAAGCCCACCAAAGCTGGATTTCGAACAGTAGTGGGGAGACGCAGAAATCAGTTTGCGCCACGACGATCTATATGGAAGGGCAGTTTCGTCGATGCTTTCTCGTCGAAAATGAGGAGCAGGCGGGAGAATATTTCTAGCAGGAAAATTTGGTCACGTAGATCTCCCATTTTGCCAGAATCCGTTGATAGCTTTGTACAAATTTATAACGGAAAAACTCCTGTTCGTTGCAAGATCACTGAAGGAAAGGTTGGTCATAAATCTGGAGAGTTTGCCTCTGCACGGAAACGAAAACCTCCGAGACTATATCGGGCCGGGGAGAAAACAGCCTTGAGCAAAAATAGCAAAAAGCAAAAATTAAGGTAAAATACGGCACGAAAAGTCAATCCGATTTCAGTCAGACTGAATCTGAATCGTAGTTCAGATCCAAGTTGGTTTAGTGATTATTATTATGGGAAATTGGTGTATCAAGATGTCAATCTTAGAGATTATTTCGGTTCGATACGTCCACCTACGAGAAAAACCTTTGGCTTCCGTCTCGGTAGGTGTATTATTCATCATTCTCCTAAAAGAACATTCATTCATTTATTTCTTCCCCGTCGACCACGACGACTGAAACGACGCGGCAGATCAAGACCCGGAAAGGGCCGGTGGTGGGCATTTGGGAAAGTAAGGTCGATCGGGTTTGTTTTCGACGGTACAGAGGAAGAACGAAACGACGCCCCCTTCTTATCTATTCCCACCCAACCGGCAGGAGAAACTGTCAAGTCGATCGGGCTCGCAGGGGAAGAGCGGAGCGAAGTCAGGATCTGGCCGAGAAAAAAACAACGCTATGGATACCATGACCGATCACCATCGAGACGGAGTAATATTTCGAAATCACTACGGGTCAGCGGTTTTTTGGCCCACAAGCATCCAATGAGTGGGAAATACGCCGCGAAGAAAAGGTTTGTAAATGACATAGCGTTCCCGATAGGAAATGACGACCCCTCCGGAAAAACCAAGTTCTTCGAGTTCCTTCTCCCGAAGAAGTTCCGCGGGACGAAAGATAGCACGAGTAATAGACTTATACAGACCATCCCTGCTGTGCGTCCCTCCTTTAATTACTCGGTCATGCAATACTCCTTTCATATGGAGAACCAAATTGATTCTGACCCCATAGACGTCGTAGTTCTCAATCATTTCGTGGCACCGGAACCGGGGAGAGCGGATAGACAGGGAGGAAGCTTAGATAAGAGAATACGCTCCCGCATTGGTTTTTTCGTAGAAAGCTTGACCGCCAAGACCGAGCAGGGCGAGTTCTTGACCGAAGCCAAGAAAGGAACGAAGTCGCTTGTCCGCATCGGGCAAGGGTTTACCCACTTCATTTTCATTTGCCGAGCGCGCTTTGCGATAAAAACCAAAACCTGTTGGTCCATACCGCTCTTTCCTTTCTTCGGTGCTACCTTTTTCTTCCTAAGGGAGAACCTTAGGGTGCCCAATAACAAAATTGGTGATGCCCCACCACTAAGGGAACAACTCCTAGGTAAATCAAGGAGAAAATTAAGGAACCTCCCGGGTAAGGAGAAGGTAATCAGATTGGTAGAAAAATTAATATCCCTAGGTGGGATAGGAGGATTGATGAGGGGAATAGGGATGATGATAGAGATAATACTGAGAAACAGAAGAATTCCGTACGGGTACAACTATTATTTGAACGAAGTGCGAAAAATGCGATCTTTGTTGTCCAATAGAACAAACACTAATACCTTAATCGGGTCGGTCAAAATATTAAACTATCAAAGTGCTTCTCTAATTGCTCAGGACATCTCTTTCCAACCGAGGGACAGAACAAGATCATTTCGTTCCATTCTTAGTAAAATAGTTCGGGATATTCCATTAGTAATGCCCAAAGGGGTGAGGGGGATCCGTATTTGTCGTCCAGGTCGATCGAAAGGTGCAGAAATAGCTAGAACCGAATGCAGGGAGTATGGAAAAACATCTTGTAATGCATCTCGCCATAAAATTGATCACGCTTCTGCGAAAGTATCTACTCGTTATGGAATCTTAGGTGTCAAAGTGCGGATCTCATTCATATAGTAACAAAAAGAAGGGACGTGCCATATCCGAAACGTACGAAATATCGTAAATATCGGAAAGGCATATGTCGTAGGGGTTGCGAAACGGGCGGTACACAACTTGGTTTTGGAAGATATGGCACCAGAAGTTGTGAAGCCGGTCGTATCTCATATCGAGCCATTGGAGCAGCGCGTCGTGCTACAAGCGGACAATTTCGAAGAAAAGGTAAAATATGGGTAAGAGTCTTCGCGGATCTCCCTATTACCGGTAAACCTACAGAAGTGAGAATGGGAAAAGGAAAAGGAAATCCTACGGGTTGGATTGCTCGTGCGTCCACGGGACAAATCCCATTTGAAATGGATGGTGTGAGTTTGTCAGATGCTCGACAAGCTGCTACATTGGCGGCGCATAAACCATGTTTGTCAACCAAGTTTGTTCAGTGGTCGCAATAGTGGGGAAAAACCAGGACAGACCTTGATTAGGCGAAGTGTTTGGAGCGACACTAAGGGAGAGGGATATACTCCTTGCCCTCAGAAGCGCAAGACCTCCGGACCTTTCTGAATCGCCAATAAAAGTACGACGAACGGGCTTATTGCTCCAGGCGTACGACCCAGAGACGTTCAGGTTTTCAATTTTGTTCCCTGGTTTGAATCCAGGCGTCTCTCTCTACGAGGGAGTGAGTTGCGGATCAGAATTTGTGTGTGTAGGTTCTCCCAGAATTACGGCAACAACTATGATCATCTAGACTTCTGTCACTATATATCGTAGTTGCCATAATTGCCTACACAAATTCTGCTGTTGTTTAACCCGTGACGTGAGACGATGATACTACTTTTTTGTTTGCCCATCAAGCAAGCAAGGATTTGAAGAAATACATATAAATAGAGCAGCGAATCCTTCTCTTTCCGGTATGTATGCCGCGACGCGAGCAGAGCGGAGCGAACAAAGTGGGCTGTGTAACCAACGATGTTGGAATTTGCACCTATTCGTATCTATTTAGTAATCAGTTTGCTAGTTTCTTTGATCCCACTTGGTGTTCCTTTTCCATTCGCTCCCAATGGTTCGACTTATCCAGAAAAATTGTCGGCCCACGAATGTGGTTCCGATCCTTTCGGTGATGCCAGAAGTCGTTTCGATATACGATTTTATCCGGTTTCTATTTCATTTATTATCTCTGATCCGGAAGTAACCTTCTCCTCCCCTCGGGCAGTCCCTCTCAACAAGATTGATTCGTTTGGATCTCGGTCCATGATGGTCTTTTCATTGATTTCGACGATTGGATTTCCCCATGAATGGAAGAAGGGTGCTTTAGATCGGGAGTAACCACCAATGATAGGGCAACAATCGGGGGGGGAAGGACGGGAAGAGCGATGCCTACATCGAATCAATCGATTCGTCATGGTAGAGATAAAAAACGGCGCACAGACCGTACCCGAGCTTTGGATAAATGTCCTCAGAAGCGAGGAGTACGCCCGCGTGTTCCGACGAGAACACCAAAAAAACCTAATTCAGCTCCACGTAAGATAGCCAAAGTACGGTTAAGCAATCGACACGATATATTTGCTTACATTCCGGGCGAAGGTCATAATCTGCAGGAACATTCTATGGTGTTGATCAGAGGAGGTAGAGTGAAAGATCTGCCAGGTGTGAAATTCCATTGTATTCGAGGAGTCAAGGATTTGCTGGGAACTCCGGGTCGAAAAAGGGGCAGATCTAAATATGGTGCAAAAAGACCCAAATCGATATGAATAAAAAACAGATTGATTGGCTGAGGAGAATGAGCAGAAACAATTGCGTGATAGGGAGTTTGCCAAAAAAGATGGGCAGAAACTAACAGTCACACAGTAGGTTGTTAGCACGAATGAAGGTCGTTGGCAGACCGGTGCATGAAAGACAGTCGTTACCGCACGAATGAATGTATAGGGCGACTGACGTAACTGCTTAACTTACCAACTTTTCACTGTGCAACGTCATTGCTTAACATCACTAGGTTTAACGGGTCCTTATTAGGCTTTCAATAGAACGGAATTAGAATCCGTACAATATTGATATTAAGCAGATGGCAGTGAAGGGACGTAGTCGACCCAGAAGCATAAGAGGCAGATCTGAGATTCGCCGTTAAAATAAACCCTCGACAACTGCTCTGTTAGAGGGGGAGGATGAAATCGCTAGTTGGGACAGTGTTGGAGGGTTCAATCGCTACTCCTTCCTGGTTTTCAGAAGCACTCCCCGGTCTGGTCCAGTAAATAGAAAGAAAGGTAGATGACTGGCTGGTACGGCTTTGCTTGAATAGCCGGCTGGATGGGCTGATACGTCTATCTTTTGCTTGCTGCCGGAAGTAATAGGAACAGGGAAGGATAGCACTCGCCAGCTTATCAAAGTAAATATTGAAGAAATAAGGACCCGGAGGTCCGGAGGGCTTGTCCTTTTGAGGGCAAGGGGGCCTTCTCTCTCGGCTATTGTGTGATGGGGGACTTTTCCTGGCTCAATCGATATGCTCATCTGGTAACAACGTGTCTCGATCTCAGTCTTCTGGTGTTCACATAATCAATCTCGTTTGATGGGTTCCTTCGTAAAGCGAGCAAGCATAAAGGTAATTAACCCGCAATCGATGCATCCCGCCATACATAGGTAAAAGTAATGAAATGCGGCCTAGTTCAGGAATAAGAAAATACAATTGAATTCTCCGATGTGGAGCCACCTCGGACCCCTAAAAATGAAGTTGTTACTAAGTCAGGCAAAACGTGAAATAATAAGGTACGAAGTCGCTTGTCCGCATCGGGCAAGGTGAAATTATGTTCCAACTAACTTAACCTAGCTCTGCTTTCTCTGTAAAGTGCTTTATTTCTAGATCCTTCCTTCCCTTGCCGAGCCCACAGCCTAGTGGGTGAGCCCAGCCAAGTAAACAACAACAACCACCACCTCTGTTCTGTCCAGTGGTTCCTCTCCAGTCCAGTGAAACCCCACCACCTCTATTCTCTCTCCCGTCCAGTGAAACCCAACCTACCTATCCCACCAGTGGTGAACATGTCCCACCATAAGTTGGATCTTATTCTTCTTCTTCCCATAATCTCTCTAGTGAGTGCCCTCTCCAAAAAAGACAAATAAAGCAAGCGATCAACAAAGCTAATAAATAAAATAGAAAGGTTCTTTGGTATAATCGCGTATATAAGCTCCTAGGTCTCGCACCACCCGCCTACCTAGCTGTTGTTCAGTCTTGTTCCGTCATGGTTGGGCAGGACCCCACCGGCATAGGCCCAGGTAACAGTGGTAGTCCCAGCCAAGTGAGCAGTATCCAAGCAAAGTAGAAACCACCAGCATTTAAGTAAGCAGCGTCTGAGCTACCATCCAGTTACATATAGTAAGTAGTCTATCCAAGCACGGATCGAGACGGAGATTAATATGACCGTAAGCGAGATCCTGATAGTAGAGCTTATAGTAGAGAGCCTATTTCAATTTGAAAACCAGATACAGCGCTGTTCCAGACTATGATTATGCTTTTAAAGATCGTTAGCGTGATCCAGTTCTTTCACCAGCACAAGTAGCATCTCGCAGTATTAGGGCAACTATTATTAATGAATTGTGATTCCTGCTCTCTTTGTCCTATCAGTATCCGAGCTACCAGCAGCAGATATAGAAGCATACCTGAAGCATAGAGAGATTATGAGCCCAGATTCTGTAGATCCGTAAGCAACAGGAGCTTCATATCCATACCCAGGTTCAGATTAAGCAGTCAATGAAGCCGTCGGTGGGGTACTTATAATATGGGAGGGAGATCTTTGTAGGCCTTATATATTGTTATATTGGTTTAATGGAGTAAAAATTGGTATAGGTGCGCTCACATAAGAAAGGGCTAAGACTATAAGCCTGCTATTCGTTGGCAAGGCTCCCTGGACCGGTAAACCCACCAATAAAACCCCTACCTGACCAACCATAGAATCCGACCGTCGCCCATCCATCCCAGTTAATGAAGCAGCAGTTGAAGCAGTCGATTCTGATCCAGCCCTTGATCCAGCAACAGCAGCTTTAAAGATCCAGTAGTAGAACCAGCATAAGCAACAGAATAAATGGCATAATCTACAGCATAACCAAGATCAAGATTAGAAGCTGCTGCATCATCAACATAATTAACAATATCTGCCTCTGCCTTAGATGCTGCTATTTATTGGTCTATCAACTGGATCTACAAGTGCTTATGTCTTTGCCTTCGTTACTTATCTGGTGGTGTTGGTACTGCAGCTAGCTTTGATGCTGCTGGTACTGTATAAGCTTATGCTGTTGGTGGTGGTTCCAGGTAAACAGGTGCTTTTGCTGGATAAACTACTGAATCAACGTAAGCTACAGGTACTACTTATTCAATTGGTTCAACAGAATCTACTGGTCCAACATCTGCTTCTTCAACGACAGCTTCATCAACTGGATCTACTGATTGATACACCTACTTCCTTTGCTTATAGAACTACTGTTGCTCCTGCCCATGCTACTGTATATGCTTATGAGTATTAACCTGGTAGAGATGCTGGACAAGGTAATGCTACTGAAACTTCTCTTGCTTGCACTGATGATGCTTCTGGTAGGTCAAGTAATTAACCTTTTGCTAGCAAATTATTAATATATATAATATATAAATCTTCTCATTCACTAGTTTTGTCCAACAATTTTCAATCTTTATAGGGGGGGAAAACACTCTCTTTATTTGTTAGGCAACTTGGTTCATTATAGCATTTCTGGATATGGATAGAAGCAATAGAATTCAGCAAGGCAGATAGAATTTGGAGTAAGTTCTGAGTGCTCGGATCCCGGGGGTATTCTGGTGGTTGCTACCTTTGCTAAGGTTGGGTTAGCTTGTCCTTTGGGAGCCGCTCTAAAGGTAGTGTCCTCCCATCAGCTTGACTGGAATATAAAGAATAGAAGGTTCGAAATAAATGCCTTTTTTCCCGTAATAGACCTGCCTGGATGTTCTTACTCAATGATGGATAGCCCTGCGACTTTCTGTTTTGATTCCTGCAATCTAATTCCTGCACCCGTGGTGCTGGTTCCTCACCCCCTAATGGTCGAGCGGGTTCGTACCTAACCCCCATCATGTTCAAAAGGCACCAGACACGGAGTGGTCTGGTCGATCTAAAAAAAGCTTCTGAGATGCCATTTTATATCTATAAAACGATGTCGTACCTCACCCTCCCCACCCCCTTCTTTGGTGGTTCGTACCTTCACCAGGGAGGGGATAGAACCTTTCACCTTTAGCCTTAGAACTACAAGCCCAGTCCGCCACCAAGTCCACCACAAGTTAACTAACCGGACCATACCAGTGAATAACATAATGCCCATTCATCGAACCAACAGACGCGAGGTATTATGTTCCCCAAGTCAACACGAAGAGAGGGAGTTATTCTTGTTACCTTACGAGCATATTGATTGAGCCAGGGTGGCACCACCAGATGAGAGAGAGCCGAGTTCTCGCCATACGGAGCACATCGAATCAACACGGGGACGGTACAGTACAGGGCGGGGTGGACGGAATGATTGATTAATAAATAACTGAATGGCCAGAGGGGGCGGCCAGATGCAGGAGGTATGAGGAGCTTTATTAGTATTGCCCAAAGATACACGAACAGGCTGGGAGGGGATAAACAAACCCTGAGCCATTAGCCTTTAGCCTCTCTCATAAATTAGAAACCTCTCACCTTGAACTATAAGCCTATAACCAAGGGTCCTTAACCTGTGTATCCTCTCAACTTTTGTCTGTAACCTTTCGCCCTTCAACAGAAGCTTAAGCCAAGCCCAACAGCCCACCAAGCCTCACTTACCACAGGTAGGGGCTAGATAGAGAGAACCATTCAGGGAGGGTAGGTAGATAGCTAGCTAGAGCCATTAGGGGCAGGGAGGTTGAGAGAGAAGATAGGTAGGGAGATAGATCGATCAAAGCAGGTAGGTTAAAATAGCATAAGTTTCACAGTGGGCTTGAGGTTTTCGTCCCTATCTCTTTTGGGTGGGCAGCTTCTCCAGGTGGATAGTTCAATTAGATAGATCGAGGTGATCATTAGGTGGAGAGATCTAAGGCAGGCGATAAGATTTATAACAGCATAAGTCGAACCGGCATTCTTTCCCCCAGCATTATTTCCATAATCATTCAGATACGGTCATTCGGACACGGAATTCCCATAATTCCAAGCAGCAACATCAATCGAATCTGGAGCATAGCAACTTCCTATCTCAGAAGAATAAAGGTAGGAGGAGTAGGGGAGTAGAAGTAGGAGGGAAGATAACGCCCAGCACACGGATCATCCCAAGCAAGGTGCCACATAGTAGGCTTACAAATGTGTGAGGTGGTACCGATTAAGAGTAGCAATTGATGCTATTGATTTATATATAATTCCTAGCCCTCCACTATTTAGTCGAACGGCTCGTTTCTTCGCTCCTTGTAAAAGTGGAAAGATTGAAGAAAGAGTTAGAATGGGGCTGGGCCTCCTCTAAGCTATCTTAACTTTTCAACTGATAGACCAGGTTTTAACTCTCTATCATATCATAACGCTACCTTTTATTTATGCATTTACCATCTTCGATAGGGGGTTGAACTCTTAGCAAGACCGGCGGTGTTCAATTGAGCGATACAACCTGTCTTTATTATGTCAGGGGCGGCCCCACTGAGACTACAGAATGATCTACCAAATTCACATCCACCAAACACGGGACGGGAAGGTACGGGACCGAGGGAGTGAGGCACAGCCATTGGATCTCCGATAGCCAGCCACTAGTAAGTGCCAGGAAGCTGAGTTAATGCACGCAATTTTAGAGCAGGGCCTTTGGGCTGCTATCTCGGCCTAATAAACACTTACGGTGGGATACCCATTTGAATAAATCCCAAAAAGGCACTAGAATATGTTTCTTTTTTTTTTAGTTGGGGGTTACGCGGGTCCGCCCACAACCCCAAGTTTCGATCCAAGCGTCGATCCAGATACTTGATACCAAGAGGCAATCTAACAGTCGATCCAGTTGTGATCCAGTAAATACCGCTACTCATTAAAGGTTTCAATCACTTGATGCCAGGAATCAATGCTGTTACTCCTGCTGTCAATACAATAGTAGTTGATGCTGTCGAGGGAGGGGTAAGGTACGAACCTAAAGCCCACAGTGAACCTACCCGCTAAGCGATCGAACTTTCCGACTGAATTACCTGCCTGCTATGATGGTGCCATAATTCGACTTGCTATGCTATGGTACCTATTGGACCTGGGACTCTACTCTTAGGCCTCCTCCTAGACCTACTACCACCTAGTATAGTTGATGCCATACGGGAGTAGAGATACGATGTATATAGAAACGTCTGCACTTGTCTCTCTAAAGCTGCTATTGGCATGGAGAACTTTACCAATTTATACATATATGATATTACATAGATACTTGTTACTACTAGTCCAATTTATATATGGTGATACTGGCTACATAGAATCAATATCTAGCAGCTCCACTTGGACCTACTCGACTGGGCTCCTGGGATTGGATACTACGCCACTAGGATCCCCGCTCATCTTGGATCATGCCATGCATGGTGATAAGTACATCCATTTATATATGTAGTGGCATATAGAAGTTGAACTAGATAGTAGATTCTATAGATGGGAAGTCTAAACTCGCATAGTGGATACGTTGCTCCTATAGCAGCTCTACGTAGTCTGCACTTGGATTTGTTGCATAACCTGGAAGCAGCTTACCAATGTTCATAGTGCTAGCTTTGGTGAAAACCAGCAGACCTAACTACCTATATTTAATAAATATATGTGTTAACCTATTGCATATATACGTTCATATATTATATCGGCATGGATACATGGAATCTGCCTAAAGCTGCTAGTTGCAGGTGCTTATGCCAGAGCTGCTAGGTTCAGAGACTCTGCTCTTGGTTACGACTCTGAGTGAGTGGTCTATACTTGTTCATATACGATGTTGCCATACAGACGTTGAACCTACACCTAAAGCCGCTAGTCGCAGGTGTTGAAGCACTTGGTGGATCTTCATAGCCACTCTACTATGAGATATTGGCATATCTGCTTGGCCATGAACAACAATGCTCTAGACCTGGATTGCCATATAGACGTTGTTTAACTTGCCCAGAACGTAGTGCCATATGATTTATCGGGTGGAAAGTTGATGCTGTCGATCCACTACTAAGAAGGCCCCAGGTGGATGCCAGAGCTGGGCTAAATCTAACTACCTATATTTTGCATGGAGACGTTGACACTATTTTGCATAGATACTTTTACTTGCAATGAACAGAGATACTAGATCTCTTTAACATGGATGTCAGCATCTATACGTGTGCATATCTACTTACTCTACTGCTATGGGGGCTTATGGAGCCGGGTATAAACTCTATCTCTAGTTTTCTCACATATTCAGAAGGATTTGGCATTGAGACGTTTCACTTGTCCGCAGACCTTCTAGCAGCTGAACACCCAATTGGCGTATCTAAGTTAACAAACTCTTTATCGTATTGTCCCGGCATATCTACTAGTGCTTGTATACGTACGAGATAGCCATATCTAGAAGAATAATCTACAAGTCTATTTCTTCACCCTGCAGGTGGTGGCCAGGGGCAGGTGCAACAACCCGTATTCCCCTAGTAGCTGCAATAGGTGGAGGGCGAGGGGAAAGATCTTCACTTACTATGGCAGGGGGCGGAGCGCACCCACTAATTTATGTATGTTTGAAAGAATGGGTTGCGACGATCGGGATAAAATATTGTTAGTTGCAACGAGAGACGAAAGTCGGCTCGCTTTCTTTGCTTCGGTTTGATTTCAAGGGGAGAGGAAATATAAATGGATTCTTTACGTATCTTCCTTTACAAACGGAGTTCGTTTCTCTTATTGTACCACCTTATATACACACTAGAATCCTTATCTGTACCGGTTCCCGTCCCGAGAGACGATAGCTGGTTGGCTTTATTTATTTATTTCTTTCTTTTTTACTTTGTCCAAGAGGAAACAAGGCGCTATATAGTTTCACCTAGAATGGAAATAGATAATATAATCCTCACTCAATGGGAAGGTGAGGAACGAAGTGGTTAAATAAGCAGCAGTGAAGGTCTTCGTCGAAAGTAAGGTCGCAAGGTCGAGAGAAGGGCATGCAGCACGAGATCATTAATCAGCAGGTAGGTGGTAACGACTGTGGGCTTTAGGTAAACTTTGTGTTTCATATGGTTAAACGTGGGGTAACATCATTAATCTCGTTCCATGGATCGATGGGTAACTCAATCTATATCATATTGTATGAACATGGGGGAAACTAACTCTCTCGTTCGGTGGGTCAATGAGTTAAATTGCATGGGATTACGGTTGATAACTTTTTAACGATGGGTGATCTGTTTCGTGAGGTGACAAGTTCAAGGAGGTCTAGATCGAATCGATCGGGAGAGAAACAATCGGGCAGTTTGAAATCGAGCAGATCTAGTAAGGTCGAGGAGGTATAGTTATCTCTTAGGTATCCGGAATGAGATCGCTTGCCATTGCTGCTCGCTGGTGGAAATCGAAAGCTAGCTCGTGGGCTTACTCACTGGGGTCCTCTCTCGCTTGCTGCTGCCTTACTTCCAACGAATACCTTGACGGCTGCTTCCCTCGAAATTGAATCACCCATTGGCCCTTGACCCAAACAAACCGCCAACCGATGAATCACACCGCCAACCTGAGGAGGCCTAAACCAACTCCTGAAGCCTTTTTGCATAAGGATAAAATTGATTCTATTAATAGGTTTTTATCGTTCCTCCTTCTACTCTTTGGTAATCATCTTTAATAATGGCCTTTTAAGATGTTTCACACGGATAAGGGGATGAAAAGCTACAATTTTATAGTCTTGCTTATTTTACCTTCCGACTTCCCTATGCTTCGCTCGACAATAGCACCAATGGATGATGAGTTTGCTTCGCTTTACTTACAATATTATCTTTGTGCAATACCAGAGCTAACCGACCATACGCATTTACCTGCCTTTACATACAGTCAGTCCGCCCTGGAAGTCCGACCGGGACTCCTACAGCAACAGCACATAGAGCACCTCACATAGCAGACTCACACAATAAGCACCTGACATAGATAGCCAATCATAGACAGAAGGGCATTGCCAATAGCCTGTTTTCATAAACATTCAGAGTTAATAGATATAGAATCAATCCAACAACAATAAATTAGCAGGTATCATTTCATCTGTTAGCTTTAATAAGTATCATCCGATCTATCCCAATGGATAAAAGCAATAAATATAGCTAGCAAGAAGCGCGTAAGTAATAAAATCCCGCGACATAGCTCCCGATCTTTAGGATTTTATCCTTCCTCCTCCACCTCTTCATCGCTCAGTCGGCTCTTTGGGGAAAACCAAACCCTGTGTACCTCCTCATCAATAAAATCCAATGAATAAAATCAATCGATCAGTGGCCCACCCCGCCTCGCCTCCACCCACGCAAACATAAAAAAACTAGCCGGCAAGCGTTAGCAATAAATCGAAACGAACTTAATGCGGCATACAGAAAGGGTACCTCATACGGACTTAAGAAGGGGACATCCATCATATGGACAGAAGGGGAAAGGGTCATGGTCGAGGGGACCAGATATATAGCGAACAGAGACTGCTAACAGACAGAGGCGCCTATATAGATACTCCCACCATAAAGGGTTGAACTGACGGACTGCGGGCATCCTCCGTACCTCCCTAATACGGACGCGAACAGGTTCATGGTCGGTCGAATGCATAATATGGTTATACTGGGGCAAATAGAAAGCTCCAAACTGAAAGCGTACTGACTTAAATGTCTAAGGCTAAATCCTGTCCTCACTGCCTGCGTATGACTAACTTACTTGCTATGTTGGCGAAACCATACTTAATGCGGCGGCTTTAAAGTGTAAGTCAAGGCTCGTTCAGAGGTTCTAGGAAATAGGATTCTGTAACTAAGGCCCTCTGAATTAATTCTATTCCAACCCAAATATGAGTATGTAAAGGTTCGGCCAGAGGGTAGGGATAGGTGATTAATATATGATAATGTATAGGTCTGTAACCATTAATCATAAGCCGTGATCCGTTCATAGGTAACATGTAATGCCAGTATCATAGTTTTGTGGACTCAGGTACCTCCGACTTTTTCGGTCCCCTTTCCTTGGTCCATTTCTTCCCGGCCAGCCCGCTGCATCATTGTAAGATTCCAATCAGTATTGGTGCACCCACCTGACTCAAACGACTGGGCTTCTTCACTCTGGTTTGCTAAGCTTCAATCTATCTTTGATGGCAAACAAAACCAACTTAAAACTGACTTTTTGTTCAGCCAGCCAAGTAACATTGTATCATTTAGTCCGTCCGTGTTGGTTACATGATCTTATTGGTTAACACCCCTAGGTCTGCTTAGCGTAAGTAAGCAAGATCTATCTCAACAGGCAAAAATCTAATATCTCAAGCAGGTAGTTTCTTTATCCTAGTGGGCTTTCGGTGAATGTCCGTGGTTGTTGGCGTTATGATTCGTTTAGTCCATGGAATTAATAAAACTTTATAAAGCCAATAAGCCCAACCGCGAGTATCTCCCATGTTAAAACGTAGAGATGTGACATGTATAGATGCTAGTATCAGAATAATTTTTCATCTTAGAACTAATATTTAATTACTTGCAACAATATCTATTGTGGAAATATGGAGAATAATTACTGATATATAACCTACCCTATATCTTCTCTTATTAGTATAAAAGTAAATGGACATAGACTGAAGCTAGCCCAGCAGATCCTAGTTCATAGGGAACTCTACTACAGCTGGTTTACATATCTCATTCTTGTCAGTGGCACCTTGTTATGCATGTAGAAGTTGTTAGAATAATTGGTGCATCTCACAAAAGATCTTACATTGTAGGTCTGGCTGCAATGGCAAGGTCTCCACACTAGGCTAGGGTGGTTCCTGTGACTCATTCTTATTATAGTAGGACACACTACCACCTATGTGTATTGGGTTATTCCCAATAGGAACTATTAGTAGCTTCCAAGTTGTACTAAAGGCCATAGAGAGTTCTGGACACTTGCTTAGTATTAGGTGGTCCATGGACATTATACTAGCAGTCTTAATGAAGAAGCTGCATGTGCCCTATTGTAGTTCCGTAATAGCCATGCCATGTAAGCTTTAGTCTTAGTCACTGGCCTAGTCTTTATTGCCATATTCATTACAAATTACAATGGACAATTTAAACGTATATATGTGAGTATCATTATATATATGAGTTAATGGACTGCTCTATGCAGGAGACTGCCTCGAGTGGAAGCCAAGTCTTGCCTATTGGCATTTATTGGATTGCCCCATATAGTGCATTTCAACCTGTCATTGAAACTACTCGGCATGTAGTACCGGCGGCATTTGTTGGTGGATCACCTCCTGGCTGGCATCAACTAGCAACATAAACTAGTTCCTCTAGGCTATGGAAAGTCGTGGACCTGCTGGGTGCAAGGGCGTACCTCGGGAAAGTCCTTTATAATGTGCCGATGGTGCAAAATAGACACGAAGGTATAACCTTCTTTCCTTATTACTTGCCTGGAACTTCCCTTCTAAGCATGCGTTAGCAGCGACTGGCTTAATAAAAAAAAGCTATGCCTCCCTACTGACTCAAATAGAAAGCATATGCCAGGGAGGCTAGTACCTCACAGCAGTTTCAATATAGTAATGTACCGGTAGTACCAATGGGCTTTCCAATAGTTTAAATAGGTCTTCCAGGAGCGTTAAACTCTATCCCGCCAGGGAGAGGAGCAAACATAGTAAATAGCCCCTTTTTCAAATAGGTCAAATAGGACCTTTCAAATAATTTATCTATATCAACTGGCCCTTGCCCCCTTCTTAAGCGAGAGACAAGCCCACTGCAATATACAAGATAAACTAGATAGCCCCTACATTCCCACCAGACAATATTTATTTATCAATGGCCTCAGGTTCAGCCCAGACACTAAGGTTGATAATGGTGTTTCCGGGTTCTTAAGCGTATTCATAATAGCGCCTGGTCACATAATATGGGGAACTTACTTACAACTGGTACGGACAACCTCCTGGGCATGGGTATATAACGGGTGAGCACGTATAAATACTTCGAACCCACCCCTTCTATTTACTATATCTTCCCGATCAGAATGGGAACAAGCACCGGCCTGGTTCTTCCATCATCCGATTCACTTCAATGAATCGCACAGAGAAGGCGGAAAAAATGATAAATATATCGCACCAAGACTCAATGAAAGAGCTTTACAACAAGCGTTGGTAAGTAACCATATCCAGCACTATATTTACCTACGACGCATATAAAACACCATGCAGCATATATAAACTACCTAACTATATTGTGACTTGGCTATGGCTAACCCACTCACTGTAACGACTCGTTCTCGCCATCAACTGGTTCGTGGTCAACTCTTGTTCTCAACTGGGCTGCATCTCCAACAACAATTTACTCGTTCGTCTATGCGGTAGATTCAATCTTCCTCCGGGGTGTCTCTTTTCTATCGAGCGGTATTGCTCCAACCTCATGGGGGGAAGGTCGATGATAAATTAATTGGTCCGCCTTTGCAGAATCAAAAATAATAATTCTCTGTCGACATATACCAAGCTACCAAGCAATACCCGGCAAGCAGAAAGATACCACCTCTCTTTCTCTAAAGATAAATCTTTATCTATTGGTGCACCCAACAATACTACTGTTGTAATATGGCTACGCTATATTCTCGTAAGATGGGTCAGTTCCTCTATCATAAGATGATTAATTTGGGCCGCAAGAATATTTTATTATACAAAAAAGGTGATGAGTATGTTTTCTAGACCCGGTAGCCTACCCAAGTATCCCAGTGGAGTATTCGAGTAGTATCCCGGCCCAGCAGCTATGACCGACTTACAATGATTAGCTATCAACTTGGCTATTTACAATGAACCTACTGGCACTGACCCTCCTGACTGGGCCTTCCATCTCTTGGCACTGACCTTCAGGCAAGGCAATGATTGTCTATTACAACCGGAAATCAGCTATGACCTTCTGTCTATGATCGTGTCTCTGTCAGGTGCTTCTTGTGTCAGTCTGCGTGCTCTATCTATGTTCTGTTGCAGTAGTAATCATTCTGCAGCGGTTCCCGTAGGGTCCATCTATCTTGGATCTGTTGAACGGGGTCTGCTGTGAAAGATTCTACTGTATCTATTTTTTCCTACGCACACTCCTAGCCAATCCATGTTGTATCTTCACCCAGCCGGGGTTTGTTTTTTCCTTTTCCCAGCTCCCCAGCCAAGGGTTATTTCGACCAGAAAAAAGCAAGCAGCCTTCCGTGCTCATATAGCGAGCAAGCCTTATTTTTATACCATAAAAGCCAGCAATACCGAGGCAATGATGTTCATCATAATGAATGTGATTATTCCATTAATATGATATTTAACATTGATAAAAAAGCCCCTGTGCAGGGAGAACTACCTTAAAGGAGGTTTATCTTGTACTTATTTCATGGAACTCACTTTATAGAAGACTACAGAAGTACCTTACTCTAGGGGAATACAGGTATTATATAACCTTTACCTCGGAAGGAAAAGCGGCTTTTAGCTCCTTCCCCGATGCGGGAAAGTGCTTTTAGCTCCTCGTTTCATATTCCAGCGAGCTAGGCGGCGACTAACTATAGCAACGCGTCTAGTCATTATATACTATGGCGCATGGGGTACACCTTCTTTATCGGGTATTGGGAACTTAGGGGCCTTCTCTGTCGGGTATGTAGGAACGAATATCCATGGGAGACATATATTATCCTCTCGGCCAGCAATTCACTCACTGTGTATTTCCTATTCACTGTGTACTCCTATTACCATTGAGTATGCCAATTGATGATTGCCCTCCCTGTAAGTAGTCCCCTGTAGCGCAAGTGTATTACTCCAGTGTTATAAGTAAATAGTACCTTACCGGTTATTAGTCCCCTTCAATTAGCCCATTGATTACAATTGAAATTCCTAGAACTCGACCCTCGACGGAGGAACCAGAGCAATTGAACCTCTACCCTATAACTTAGACCTCGAACCAACCACGGTCCTTTACATAACCCTTGAACCATCGACCTAGAGCCTCGAGACCGCCTCTACTGATACAAAACCTTTGGATTACTATACCGGGATAGATATGGAAGGAATGAAGAGAAGATGTGTTACCTACGTTGATTCACAATTTGAGGTGCATGCAAAACAGACAGTAGTTTTAATATAAACTGTTTACAAAACAAGCCAATAAATAAACCTTAGGGAGAGATACACTTTGGGAAAGAGAGAGGAAATAGGTTTATCCATTCAGGCAGGTCAGGTAATGCCAGTCAGGGAGGTGGGTGCGTGATGCTTGCCCAGATAGTGATTTATTCATGCCCCATAGGTTAATCTACAGCTAATCACAACCTTTTGTCAACCCTCGGATATACCGGCACACTTACCTGCTTAACTTTTAGCACTCACAGGCGTTCGTTCAACAGAGCTTTGGTGTAGGACAACACACTTGCTGACAGAATAAATCGTACTTGTACTTTGCTTCGCACCTAAACTGTTATCACTATTAATTAACATACACATATTTTCCAACCAATTGCTACGCCCCTCACTTACCTACCTGTTTATACCTCAACCTAGTGCTTTTATAAATGCTTAAGGGGTCTTTTTTCAGATTTACTTTATTAAGCCTAGCCTTTACTTACATGCATTTTACCAACTAACCTATTAAATACTTTACTTATTACTGTCTTTCTAACCTTCCTTTGGTTATTGAGCCCTTACTCACCACTTGCTTCAGGCAGAGCTCTTAGTAAGTTAGTTAGTGGTAGCGGCGCTATCATGCCTCTTTTTGGGCCGGGCGGGCTTAACCCCCTTATATAATTGGATTCATTTAGCCAGCATTGACAGGATATGCTTTGTTTATCACACTTGCTTCATGAAGCGCTTAGGAGGTACGGCACTCTTCTATTAATCTTTTACTCTACCTTATCTTTCACTTTAGTTTTATTACCATACAACCTATCCACCTGAAGACCT
>Ga0233336_1000050_pt1 | contig 19307 bp, 12 predicted proteins | sample GEONDECOMP225_FD_183636 | JGI IMG/M metagenome (GOLD analysis project Ga0233336, IMG submission 183636) | Leaf litter microbial communities from Shasta-Trinity National Forest, California, United States - GEON-DECOMP-225 | ecosystem: Environmental > Terrestrial > Plant litter > Unclassified...
TTATCCCCTATATTTTATATATTCCCCTCAAAGGTTTTCAATACTGTAGTAGCCTTCCCTTACTTACTGGCTTTCAATACGTTACTTACTGATATTTAGCCTGCTTAAATAATAATTGTGGAGCAGGAACCGGGGAACGAATCGTCTTATGACGTATGTAACAATTGTCTTATCGTTCCTATGTAAGTTTTCTATTCTATATATTCCGGTCGTGAACATGAAGATGGAATGAATCCTCTTATAACGTATGTGAATGAGTCCATTAGATCAAGCCCCGGCCCCTTTCTCTTTTAATAATTTGAGAGACAGACTTCTATTGTACACATGGAAACAACTTCCTTCTTATTATTAGGTAAAGCTAAAAAACGAACCCTTATTCTTTTACCAGCCTTCCCCTACTTAAATAATAATAAACAGAGATCCAAATATCTATGAATAAACGGTATTATTTACGACCCATATTTCTGGTTATATTAGTGCCGGGCATTATAGTATTTTAGATATAACGAACCTGAGATAGCTAACTAGGTATCAATTATAGATGAGTTCTTCCAAGAGCTCTTCGAGATTTCCACAGTAAAAAGTTAGATGAGTAGTTTAGTTAGACGAACAACAAGGTACGTTACATTCTCCCTTGGTTATTCGGGCAAAAGGCAAACAGGAGGTTCTCATGTAATTCACACATGGCATAATGCCGCGTTCATTTCTTAACGACGGGGCCCCCTTTTTAAGGAAATTTATTGCTTGCCTGTACTAACGAATTAAGAGCCAGGCCAGTACAAGACAGGATCGGAGCCTTCCTATACCTATAAATGAATTACTAGTGCCTTTATAAATGAATGCCTGTCTAAGTGCAAGCCTTTCACCGAAAGGTCCGGAGCCTTCCTATGCCTATACAGGTCTGGAGATAGACTGGTAGGATAGGGCTTGAAAACTGGGAGGTAATAAACAGGTTTTAGGCTTAAAACTGGAGAACAGGCTATTGTATGGTCAATTTCTGACTGTAACCTTAGTGGCTTCCTTCTGTAAACCAAAGCGCATCATGTCAGGGCCATATTTCCCCGTAAGGTTATCACTTTCAAATGGGCCAGTCGCTAATTAAGCGATTGCAGCAAGACTAGCAAGTCCAGCCAGACACCCCCTCCCTATCTGTCCGTCCTTCCTTAACCCATTTAATAGACCCCCCTTTTTTTTTCATTTACCAGCCAGCAAGACTATCAACTCTAGCGAGGCTATCCTCCTTTCAGCCAGTAATAAAAAGAAAAGCCAGGAAGCACGTAAGTAAACGCGCCAATTCTTTTAATCTCCCATCCCGAGTTTAATCTCCCATAACGGCTACAGCGCCTGTTCTTTATATATTGTATTTTCTACGCTAATTAAGTATAATCAATAGTGAGTCTGCTTTAAGCAATGTGATAGCTGTAGGTATACATATGGTGTACGTGTGGTAGGTGGTTTGTGGTCACGCTATTCAGTGAATGATGGGGACGTTATATGGCTTATCGGGACGTGAGATGAAATCAAGTAAGAGAGCTTATTCAGGGCCGGGGATATGTTTCCTGTTTCCGTTACGCCTATTTCATTTCGTAAGATGGGGGCAGTTGTCTGTGGAAGCACCTATCTCGGAGGAAGTTCTCAAGTGAATCAATCAAAGTATTCCCGTTACCATGTATGTTGGCAACCATTTGTGCAGACTGTCCAATCGATCAATCAATCACTTTAGTAAAGACCAGTTCACCCGTACACGCACACACCCATTGCGACCATCGTGAAACAGTGAAACCGTCGCCAACACAGCGAGTGATACAATAATGGATTTATAGATTTATTTATTGATTTAAATTTAAACCGATACTTCGAACTGATATCTTCTCTATCCTAAACCCACCTCACGAGAGAGACACCACCTGGAAATACACGGGCCATTCCACCCCAAAAAATAAATATCGTACCTTACCTTATATCTCGTAGACAAGGAGAGATATCTCATTTCATTATATATGTAATTACGCCTTTCTCATCTACTGGGATCTCCGCTCGACGAAATCGAACAGATATGATCTCAGTTTCTAGAACTGTGTGAAGAGTTGGCTTTTTTGGTAAAGTAAATCCTTCGACAATGCTGCTATATGTAATTATGCTTGCCTTATTCCTTTCGACGAAGTGTTGTTTCACGAGCGTGAAAGTGATTCACAACACGTACCTCGTACCTCACCTTTAATGTATGTCCATTTGGGTTCTACTCCTCACCCCCTCACCCCCTGAAGGTATAAGTCACTTGCATTATATATGCAATTATCCATTTTATTATCAATCAATCGTTGCTCTTCTTTCTTGTTGATCTGAGCGTTAAGCCGCGTTATTATTGGTTCGATCAGTAGGTGTCGAGGAGGTAGAATCAAGTGGGTCTAGAGATAAGCGCTATAAGTCAGTTCTAACCCGATTAAATGAACACGAAGGTTAATTATAATATATAACCAAGCTGTTGTAAACCTAGCTCCTCCTCTCTAGATCCACCTTTGCAGACACCACTTATGTCAAGTGATCCCGCAGCTAAAGAAAAAGCATATAAGAAACCTTTTATAAATAGGTGCACCTAAACTATCCGTTCGTTGGCTGTTGTCCATCCGCTCGAACACCTAACCTCACAACTACGGAGGCTGTTCGTCTGGCAGAATGCCCACTTAGAACGCCCATTTTTGGAGGAAGCAATAATGCCCCCTTTGGAGGGAAGAAACCGGGCTGTTCGTCCGCCAGACTGCCTGCTTTGGGAGGTAAAAACATACAAGTACTCTTGGGGCTATGTATTAGCAATGATAACTGAATCCTAGGGAAACTTTTACTCTTGGATTGACTACAGGCATTGACTCCTGGGATCAACTGATTGAGTAGCTGCACTGAGTAGAGCTTAATGCACTGGCAGGAGCATCATTCATGCACCGACGGGCCAGAGGTTTTCATCATGCTGCACTGTGACTATAGCTTCTTTCTGTACTTAGTAGAGTTGTAACTGCACTAGATTAGAGCTTCATGCTATGAGACTGGCTATGATTGGCGCTTACCTTCAAGCAATGACTAGCATAGACACAATATAATAAGTTAATTGTTAGTTCCAGAAAAGCTAGTTGAACCAGGCTTAGCAGCAAGCTAAAGTTAATAAAGTAAGTTGAATATGACTTAGTATTATAACTTTAATACATAGTGTCCATGTGTCATAAGTGCTATATTTCCATTGCTTGTAAGCTGTGTTTTACTTAGTAAATCACACTGGCTAGCTTGTTCGCTGGGAGCCCTGGGATAAAGAAAGGAAGGGACTAATTTATTTTTCAAATAATGGAAACAATGGATCTATTTCTATCTCTACCGAGATATACCGATACGAGATAAAGATATAGATCTCTCTAGCTCTACAGAGGGAGGGGTGCACATCACACAATAAACGTTAAATCCCCATATCCTGTTCAATCCATATGGGACTACAAATATATAACAGTAAAACCTTATACGAATTTATGGTTTTTATCTAGATACACCTTGTTTTTATTGAGTCGGATGACATATCCCCAATTCAGGGCAATAAAAATGTCCATGGACCTAAGACTAAGCAAGTGTCCAGAACTCTCTATGGCATGGCCATTAGAGCTTAACCACTCGTATAGCTGCTAACGTTGTACGTTGGATAAGCTTTAATGGATTCTACTCATTTTGTCTAATAAGTTTGATCGGGTCGTAGTCTGTTGTGTCTGTAGAGTAAGGAATTGCACTTGCTTTATACTACTTTCTTGTCGTCTTAACTGTTCTTAACTGTAGGTTCCATGGACAACACTAGCCAGATACTATACTATTAGCCGTAGTAAGTTCAATTTATCCCATCCCCTGTAGTGTTTTAAAACTACGTCGTTGTTTCCGTAAGCTCTACTACTTTTTAAATCCATCCAACTACTAATCTTAGAAGTAGTATAAGTCCCATGGCACTTAATAGGGGACTATATTAGTCCATAATGCATTGCATTAAGTTCCATTGCCATTTAATGATAAGTTGATCTATTTTCCCCTTCATTATTGAGCCTTACATACTTGGTTACATATGGAGAGAACATTTATTTAGCCATGCAGCCATCGGAGGGTCTCCACCAAGGAGGGTCTCCCACCAGAGGTTAAACGTCCTCCCCCTCGTACCTCATCTTCGCCCTCGACCACTTTAAGCAAAAGTAATTTCCCAGGGCTAGCCAATAGGAATGAGATCCCACCCCAAGTTTCCAACAAATGGAGACTGCGGGAATGAGGTAACGCACCGGGAAGAAGGTACCGCACAAAACTACTCTGCTCGTCGGTACCCCTTCTAAATCCCACGAACAGTTGACCTTTTCCATTCAAGGGGCAGGATGAAGTGTCGATAGAGGCTTGACCAACCTCGCATCTCTACGTTTCACTTTCATTAGGTAGTTATTAGTGCGGACTACACTACTCTACAGACTACAGCTAATAGTTGAGTGCCAGTAGGTATGGCTACTCTATTAATAATTATAGGCTATTAGGCTAGTTTCCGTGGAGAACTTACTCTACCAAAAAGGCAAGTACAATATAAATCTAATTTGGAAAGAATCCTCCGTTACCAGTTAGTTGTTGGAGACGTGATCCGTAGATCCGCGTATATCCCCTGTGCCCTAGAGGTGGTTGGGTAGTCTGTGCGTTACCAGTTTTATGTGAACAGGATGGAGCTACACGTTGGGAACCTAAGCCGGGAACTCTAATCTGCCCTGTCATATAGCTTGCTTTGGAAACTACTGGAGAGATAGAAAAGATAGATATTTATTTCTTGCCAATAGTTATTTGTCATAGTTCCTATTCTATTTATATAGGGATGGGAGTTGCCAGCACGCCTTGGCCTTTGGACACGGCATAGAATAGTGCCGATTCCCCTCCCAATCTCTTAAGTGTGGCATGTAGTTCCTGAGAGCGTAGATATCATAACTGAGCTGTGAAAACTAACTTCCTCCATTAATTGAGTAGGGCTGGGGTTATTCCCTAAAAGCAAGAGGGGCAATGTGTGTGGTTCCGTGGTTGGATTCAGGAAGAACCAATGCTTACGCTGGGCTTCCTTTTGCGGGGATGCGGGGCTACTCCTTATTCAATTGATGTCGGTTCAACTGGTTATGCCGGAAATTATGATACTGCTGCTCTTGAGAATGCAGCTGGTTCAATTGGTGTTGTTGCTATTGTTGGTTAAACTAATTATGCTTGGGCTGGTTCTGCTTATTCAAATGATCCAAATGCTTCTGCTTTGAATGTCGGTTCAACTGATCTTGGAACTGCTACGGGTAATGGTTAGAATAATGAGGTCTGGTGTTTAGGTGAGGATGGATTGGAATGAATTTAAGATTATAGCCTCTCTATACGTGATATTCTATACGTAATAATGGATTAGATCATATTTCGCAACTTTTGATCAAATGTGATGCCGCTGCTGGGCCATTCTCCTACCTATTTACTGGTTGTGCCGGTTTTGCTGGGAATTATCCTGGAAATGCTGGTTATAGTGCTGCTGGCCGGTTTCCGTGACCTGAGGTTCTGTATGCGAAGGTGTACCGGGATATATAGAGATAAAAACCCTAGCGGGAAGGACCCTATCGGAAAAGAAAGGCACGGAACACAGTTACTACTGAGCTGAACTAAGCACCTGTATGAGACAGGACAGCAGGAATCACAACAGCACTACCAGCATAGACGTTAATCTATAATCCTACCTAATCCTACCTTGGACAATCCTAATATAAGCCTAAAAACATGTTCATAAAAGGCATGGTTCAGGCATAATCAAATCACTTTTTGTGGCCCGAACATGGGGTTTCGGACCCCCTCAAAATTCCTTTTTATTAAACACAAAAGTAAATAGAAGTTAAATATCTAATCCGTAGTGGAGTATGGAACCCAGTCAACAAGTAAGCAACAAGTATCCCGCCCAGTTGATCGCAGCGAAGCCGCTTCCGCCTTTTTTGTTTATATCGCATCCGCTCCTTTCATGATTTACAGTTTTCTTATCACAACTTCAACACCAACCAATTTGTTTAACTTGGCAGTTAGCTCAGCTTAAATCTGTTAATTTCATTCTTATCTCGATCTTCCGCTCATAGAACATCTGTATTTCATGTATTAGATAGAATTGGAATTGTGCAATATACTTAGTTAAAAACTAGTACCAGAGAACTAGTAATGGAATGAAAGTGAGAGTTAAGCTAATACCTCATTACAATGGGGTTGTCACATCTTACTACTAGAAGCCATATAAGAAAGAGATAGAATCCATATTTACTATTTGTGGATGTGGCAGTCGGCAGAGAAGTTGCCTGCCTGTTGCTGGTACGCCTCTATCGGAAGATTGGGCAGTTGTCCGCCCGTGGAGCACCTCTTTGGTAATCTGGTGTCCATCGGTGGGATCGCCTATCTTGGAAGATAGAGTGTTTAGGTGTAGTTGTTGGTCGTTGGTGTCATGGAGTTGCAGGTCTGGCTGCTATGGCAATATCTCCAGATTAGTTATCCTGACGAGGAGGTCTCTTGGTTAATCCTTCCATCCGTTGACCCGCCTCATCTCACACTACGTTGGCTGTTTGTCCGTCGCCACCTTCTTTTTCAAGACTGCCCACCCACTCTGTAGGTAGGAAAATCCATATTGCTTACTTTTGAATGCCCACTTAAGAAGAAGGACCCAATGGTCTCAGCTTAATGAATGGCCTCCGCCACGGGATATAGATATGCTACTGTAGACTCTGCTACTGATGATAGGACTGCTACTGGCTTAGATGTTTCAGTTCGCTAAATGTTGAAAGTCCAAGGGATTTATTGCTTGCTCGACGCTAGGAGATCGAGATACGAACCCCAAACAGCCAGCGTTCACTGGCTTCCCTTAGAGCTCTTGGATTTACCGCCTTCCAGACAGCAGCGTTCACAGACCTGCAATCACACTTGCTTATATATGTGCCGGGTACCCCTATGACCTGTTCCCGCCGAGCCTTGCCGATACGATGATTCACTCAGAACTGCTGAGACCTACCTGCCTTAATGCCTTAATGCCTGCTACCCACCTTAAGACCTAGACCTATTATACCTATACTTGTTCTCCCTATACCACTTGCTTCATTAATTGCTTTGTTGGAACTGCTATAGACACCTTCTCTTTCCGGACGGGATCAACCAACCTTTCCCTTACTTGATTACTCCCGTTACACACAACCACAAGACCTAGACCTGTTAGCTCTAGACCACTTCTTGAATGAATCGCTTAGTAGAGACTGCTATTATTTTATATTATCAGGACCGGATGGATAAACCTTACCCCTTTACTTACTACTGCCTTCAACCTAGTCGATGGAGTGCCGCCCAACAACACTTGCTTCAGCTAGTAAGATGAGGGTAAGCACTAGTATATTAAACCCCTACCTTCCCTCCAAACTACCTATACACCTGAATACTTCTACTTGTCAGCTCCTAGACCACTTGATGAATAAATGCTTAGTGGCTACTGCACTATTGCTATTTAGACTCCGCCTACCTATCTTATATTTTACCACCTTAAGAATTAGACCTGTTAGCTTTAGAACACTTAAATAATTCACGCTTAGTGGGTACCATTTAATCTTCTCTTATCAGAACCGGATCAACCAACCTTCCAACTACCCACCTGAACAACCTTGTACCGTGGGACAGAATATGAACCTGCTGCAATAAGAGAATAAACTTTTTGGAGTTCTTTATTCACCGCCCATACTACTAACTACTGTTTCGCGCGGGGGTCAGACCTTACCGCAACTACCAGCTAATAAATCGGGTGGGTTGAGGGAAGTAAGACCTTACCGCTAAGCCTTTTGAATGAGCAGACGGTGGGTGGGTGCCAAGGAAAGATGGATGCAGCTTACCTTACGAACTACGACGCTGCCTTCTTATCGCCCTTCGCAACACCGCTTACTGCCTTACTTATTACTGCTTACTCCAAACACACTTACAGTTACTGTGCATGGGGGGAAGTAAATAACATACCCCAGTCTTATGCGGGGAACCCCTTCCTTGTGTTGAATGGTAAAACAGGTGGGATAGATGCACATAAGTAAAGGTAAATAGGCATAGTAAAGGGGGTTAGGTACGAACCCGCTCGACCGACAGGGAGAGGGCCTTGAAATAAGTACGAGGAAATGACCCAGAGGACTACATATTCGTACCTCATATGTGGGTTGACCTTTCCCATTTGAGGTGGTATCCCCCCCCCTTAGTAATGAATTTGCTATTATTATTGAGCATATAAATTTAGCCATGCAGCCGTAGGGCGGTGGTCTACAATAGAGTCGCATTGCAGGTTATTCCCAGTGGTTTATAAACATAGATCATTGCCAACTAAGTAGTAAGTCAGTTATTGTCTAGGAGGTCCATCGCTACTAGCTGGTAAGCAAATAGCCTGTATCATCATCCACATTGTCAGAGAGTCCTTGTAATACAGCAGCTGCCAGTCATATATTCATATATTTTCCCAGAATACATATTATATTTAAGTTATAATGTGCCCATTAATTTAATAGGTGATCCTATCACCCATTCTCTCAATACACCACGTGAATCGAATTTCAATCCATGTTTGGTTTGGTTGGGACAGATTTCGAAACCATTTCATTTGGCTTTTTGCCATAGTCACAACTTAATTTGGATGGGTTCAAGGAATTTACCACGGGCACAGAAGTGTATTATTTTATTTATGGAGCATACCATTTTTGGAAGTTTATACAAAATTTCCATATTTGTTGGACCACGTGGTGAGCATTACCTATCGTTTGGAGACATCCACTTTGCTTTATTAATTTACTACTTATCGGAAGGAAGGCTAGGTGAACAGAGAAAGGAGAACTCGAGACCCCACCTTTTGCTACTCAAATTCCCAGGTTCAATTGTTAAGTTAAATGAATCTATGAAAAGCATTCGTGACGCTACCTTTCATTAGGTAATTTCCCACTTCTTTCATCGTCCTTTTCCCTTCTTATCTATTACCGCCTAACCACGGGGCCCCAAGAGGTACAGTATACAGTTGTTGTTGTAAAGCCGAACATGCAAGAAATCTTGTCTCAGTCAAATTGCGTAAGTAATCAGTCAAATTGCGTAAGTAATAAGAAGGGGTCAGAAAGGTAAGCTCAATCCTTCCCAATAGCAAGCATAGCCTTTCATGCCATAGCCTTCCTCCAGCCGTTACCGCCTTTTACTATACCGCTGAATCCACGCACGCCTGGGACGAAGAGAACTAGTAGGTATGGAATGAATAGTACATAGTTTCCCTTCGTTGGGTTCCAAATCCATATGCAGAGCTATCAGTCCCATAAGCACATGAAAAAAAAGATCTACGTCAACAGAGGTACCGAAGGCAGCGGAGCCATTTTCATTTATCATAGATATACATTCACCCCACTCAGTTCCAACACCATTTTGTTCAGAATCTCTATCCGGTTCGATAGCTTGTTCCGACATCTGCTAGTGTTCCAATCAAATATGTTCCGACATTCATTGTTGTTCCTACAAGTGGTGTGCATCTCTATTAAGGCCCTATTGTATTTTAAAGTGTTCCTTTCCTAGAAGAGAAGTTCCGATATCTACTATTCTTCTCGGTCTATATGTCTATAATTATAGGGCGACCCCTTACCTTTCCCATATCGTTTTTATCCCTGCCCGGACCAGATCAAACCGGATCAAACTAGATTGAGACCCCGTCCTTCCTTGGACCCCGGTAAAGTTGATGGGGGACGCTCTCGATCGGGCTGTACCCCCCTCTCCCTGCTATGGATATTCTGAAATTCCTGGAGCAAAGTGTCCTTCATGATGGATCCCAAAGAGCTGTGCGCTGTCTCAGGGTGCTGCTCACCGGATGACGTAAATAAATTTGCTTTGCGGGAGATCTGGTCGTATCGGGCGAGACAAATTGCGTCTCTCCGAATCTGTCGTCTGAGACCAATAATAATCGAAGGTTCAGATGGCAAGACGACCATCTTCTTTGAAAGGAAAATGCCAGCGCGTCTAGATTACAGCGGTACCCTTTAGTTGGTAACCTGACGAGAACCTCGGTCTCATTAATTTGCGCCAACAACTTTCTACTTAGCTACAGCAAAGCTATGATTGCATTATATATGTCATAGCTGCCCTTATTAGGTGTTTCCGCTCTACTACTTGCTTTATTGCCTGCCGTCCAACTACTACCTTATAGTCATTAGTCCATGGCAGCAAGGACCTATCTTAGTCTATGCATTCATTAATAATTCCATTCCATGAGGTTTATCTAAGCCGGGATGCCGTCATTAAGACATTGTATATTTTGTTTTGTCACTATATTACGTTGCATATCTACGTTTTAACAGTGGAGCAAAGGCGGTGAATCAATCGGGAAGGAGGCAGGTTCACTCGTAGGGAGGGAGGCTATAGTGTAAAGTGCACCAACCTTACAACACTTATCCATGCATGAGTGCAACAGACCGATCTATTGAGAAGCTGTTCAACCTCTTTCAACTTGCTATAGGGTAGCCTCTTTTCCCTCAACTAGTTATAATTAGCTGTAGTAAACTCTCCCACCCGTTGAAATGATACTTATTGCTGTAGTTAACAAAATTAGTATGCATTAGTTCTAATTAGTGCAACAACTTGTAGTTCAACCTGGCTCCGTTAGTGGCAATAAAAAGAGAAATAAGCTTTGCTTTATTGGAACAGTTTTATTTAGTACAACTAGTTGCATTAGCCTTTAGTTGCGCATTAGCCCTTGGCCTTACCTACCACCTCTTGTGATTCTTTCTTATAATGACTCTAGTTCATGATGTTTATCTTTCTTTGCCGGGATGCCTTCATTCCCTGGTGTTACTCCAAGTGTTTACATAGTTGGGTGACGACACAGGGAGGTGCATGGAAATTCTTGTTCATCAACTATAACCTTTCAGAATGCAGAATGTCTCTTATAGTCAGGCAGTGCTAGAACTCTTCTTCTCAGTGCCAGAAAGACAGAAGAAGCTCTAGTCAGACTCTGGATCCTTGGCTACTCAACTGCGCTTGGAGACTACTCGGCTTTGATCCGGGGCTACTCAACTGTGGCTGCTTGGCTAATCGACTTGGCTTGGATACCGGGATTGGCTTACCTGGGCTCCTGGGATACTAGGCTAATGGGTTGGGATCATCAGCTGGGATCATCGGTTGGGATACTTGGCTTGGCTACTCGGACTGGGCTACTCAGCTGATCAAATCGATTGGCTACTTGACTATCCCTTCCCTCTATTACCCATCCAACCATGTCTCTCAGTTCCGGCTGGCTATTGATTATCATACTATCCGGGGCGGTTAAACGATCTAAGCTAAAGGGAAAACCTATCCTCTATCTTGACTTGACTACTTGACCATCCAGCTAGCCAGCCATGCCTCTGTCTCTGAAGTTAAGTTCCGGCTGTTTAGAATCAAGATTTATCTGGGGCAGTTAAACAATGATATAAGCTAAAGATCAACTCTCTTGGTACCCATCCATCCCCGAAGAAGTATGCTACAACTACTAATACTGATACTGATACTGATCTTCCTAGTATCATTCTGGGGTTGGTAAGTTCCTTCATCGTCCTAGCCTAGGATTCCCAACAGTAATAAGTAACTCAGTGTAAGTTCGTGGATTAAAGAAGCACTAACTTCTCCTTCCTTGCCTTGCTCGGTTGGGTCGTGCAACAAAGTAAATAAGGTAAGTGTTATTATTATATATGTCATAACAGTTATTATGTTCAAATCCTAAAGAAGGCCTATTCTCTAAAGTCCAACCCGAAATGAAATCTAAAATAGAAAGTATTTCAAAATAGCATATGTAAAGACCCGCCCGATCTAGAAAGGCTTATCTCTCAATTTCCAGATGAAAAGTGACTGAGGGACACCGAGGTTATGGGTAAGGACGGGGTCTCAATCCTATTGGGGCAGGTACCGGGGTTGGTCGGGTGGTCCGGTAGATCCGAAAAGCTTCTGATACGCTGTTTTTATTATATATAACTTATAGTTGGCATGGGTTTTATAAATATTTACCAAACCGGGTCTCGAACGTGCGTTTTTATTGAGGCAAGTCGATTCATGAGAGTATTTAAGGGTATTTCCCTTCCATCCAATCAGGCCAGGAGGTACATGCAGCATAACAAGGCGGGTGAGGTGCACAGCAAAAGTAAATGGGGTACCCAGCAAGTTTGGTCGGGGGTATAATCCTGTTGGGTGGCTCAAGGCACGGAGTGTTCCGATCAATTAAAAAAAGCTTCTCATATGCATTTTTTATTATATGAAACCAGCTCTCAATAAACCAATTTTCCATCTTGTTATTACTATAGTACACCGATAAAAGCACTTGAAGAGATCACTCTATAGTACCTGGGTATTCAGGTAGTATGGCTAAGGGCACGGTCGAGCCTCCTTAGTTAGTGCCCTGATATATTGGGCCGAGTACTACTGTTGGACCCTGCACGTATATCAGAGAGCTATAGCACCTGACACTCCCAGGACCCTGTAAACTCTAGCCCCTGCGGCACAGGGCACGAAATCCCTACATAAAGTGGAATATTCATAATTTTGTCATTCCGAAAACACAGTAATAATCAACCGGAATTAATACTCCCACAGGAGTAGTACTCCAAAATAACAAAAAGAAAGTATGGGTCCTGACAACACCCTTATAGGAGACCTATATAAAAAGCCTCCTTGTGCAGCGCTGATCGCAGTGGTACCACTTTCCAGTAACCTTTTTGGCGGACCCCAGGACACTTATGGTCGACACCAGGTCCACAGCCATGACAGCCACGGTAAACAAGCTGGACAACAAGATATACAGGCTTTAACTGAAGCTCGAAACCAGCCACTCAATTCAGTCAACTTGACGCTAAGTTTTAGTCATTCCAAAATCTAAGTTGGATAATTTAATAACCAACTTGGTCCCATGATTAAAGCCAAGGGGATTCAGCTGGACTCACCAGAGCAACCATAGGGGGTTTAATCCTCCAATGATGGAGGGTATCGCAATGGTTCACACCGCCCTAAAACTCAAAAAACATGTGGCACCTATATCCCAAAGTAGATATGAATAAGTTTGATGGTTCTGACCCCACTGGTTGGGTTACCCAGATAAAAAACTACTTCGCCTTCCCTGGCATTACTAATGATATGATGAAACTCAGAGTGGGGGTCTTATACTTGGATCAGGAGCAATGAGCGATGGCAATGGTGGAAATATAAAAAAAGCCTATTCAAGCTACATTGCCTGGAGTAAAGCCATCTATATCTATGCTCGTTCTGATAGAAACACTCACTACTTGGGCAGGCTAACCAAGTTACGCCAAACAGGTACAGTAATCGACCGCTGCCTTCGAGCAATTGGCCATCGGCGCAGAGAGAGGGTTTTACCGATTCTTTGTAGAAGGAATTATTGGTGGTCTCAAGGAAGATATTAGAGCACAAGTCCTGATGCAGTGCCCAGCTACTTGGTTGGAGGCCACTTAGCGAGCTCAAGAAGCTTAGACAGTAATTAATGCGCGGGCCAACCCTCTTTCATTCCCCGCATTCGCCCCTCCACAACCCCTACTACAACCTCCTCATCTTTTCATCCCCTGAAAAGTCCACAGGGTGTCCCCAGCAGAAATGGCAGAACGCCAACGAATCAAACTTTGCTATAATTGTGATGATAGGTACGTTCCAGGCCATAAATGTAATAAACATAACTTCTTTCAGATAGATGTGTCCTCCCACACCCAGTTGGAAGACATACCAGAGGAAGACACTCCTGCACCTAAAGACGCAGAAACCACCCTTCCTCCCTAAGTAACATCCTATAAGGGCAAGTGAAAGGGTAATGGGTAATGCCGATGCGTACTGTGTATTTATTCTTGGGTGATTTACCTGTTGGTTTTTGAAATAAAGACAAAGGAAAAGAGGCTTCCGTAATTGGAGAAGGAAACAACGCGGGAATAATTTAGGCAATGATGGTGCTAACCAAAAGAGAGAGTCCACAATAAATTTAGCGCACCTAATAAAGGTGGGGAGCTAGGGGAAATGGTCCCAAGAATAGAAGGAATAAGAGGTTCCCTTGCCAAAAAGGATCCAACACATAATCAATGCCCAACTTCGTAATGAAGTTGCTCCCTTGTAGGATATTAAGGTAAGTCAATAATATCTTATTGTTTTACTTAGAAATGAAGTTACTTTTATGCGGCAGAATAAATTCAATCTTTAGGAATAGGTTGTTTCAATGCAAGAAGCTAGTATATGGCTTCTCATCATTAGGTCAATTTATTGCAATATTTTGTTCCCAACTTCGTTTTTTAGAGTATGTGTGGACCCCACTTCTAAAACACCCCTGTTGGAGCACTCACTTGGTTGTTTTTAGGTGGACTTTGTGATCCCACATTGGTGGTTGTTAGGGGTACTAGCACAACCCCCTCCAATGTGTGTGAGGCTTTCGCTCATTTGTAAGGACAAAGATGTTATCATAAAGACATGAAGATACAATAAATACTCTTCACAAAACAGTAATGTCAAAAAATTGAGCTCTGATGCTAGGGTTTATGATGGTGATTTCATATTGTGCAAATATCTGGCTGGGGTTTTAAGGCTGCCTGCGGTTATTGCCCACTCTGTGGCATTTCCTATTTTTGGGTAGCACGGAGTTCGCACAAGCTAGAGGCTACGGCCTTTCATGCTTGTCATAAAGCCGGGGTAATTAAAATGGCCGGCCATTCTAACGCCTGATAACGATATTTTGGCAATAACGCAAGGAAATAGCGTGCTTAAGATGCTTAAAAGGATCCATTTGAATAATTTTTTTGAGCCTGAGGTGAGGTCCCATCCCTTCGAAGGTTTAAAGTGGTGGTGCGTAAGCGCGCTCAAATAGCCATCAGTTTCTCTTGGCACTCGCCGAGGCATTTGACTGCATTACAACCTAGTAACAAAGTTTGCTTTAGTTACGATGCACCTGGAGAACGAGTCCATCTTAGACAAAAAGCTGGCTTTACAATATCTAAGCTAGATAAGGATTATACCTCACCATTGGCCCTATTGCCTCCCATAATCTTTGTTGTTTTCTTCGCGTCCTCGTGACCTCCTTGTTTATTTCCTGCTTTAGTGGTCCTGCGGCCCTTTCCTGTCCTCCTATCTCTAAAGCCGGAAAACAATCAACGTATGAAAATATGAACACGCACAAGTGAGCGTTATTAAAACCACACAGTTAAAATAAAGAAATACCCAGATTCAACCCAATAAAAAGAAGGCCAACCAGGCTATCTTCTCTAGGGACGGGAACCAGTACAGATAAGGATTCTGGTGCGTATAGATGATCTGGGAAAAGAAGATAAATGAGCTCCGTCTGTAAGGTCAGATATGCTCAGCATCGTATTAGGTGGGGGTCGGCGGCTGCTTGTAAACCAGCAACTATATTAATCTCAATTCGTGATTCCTGGGGGGAGGGGGTATAATTGAAAGGGGAGTTATCTAATGCTCTGATCCATGACTTTTCGCGACTACCAAATACCCTTTCAATCCATTTTGGGCTTTCTCCTTTTCTTCAAATTGGTGGAAAGCCATTTTCAGTACGGGACCATTTGTTCTTCCCCTCAAACTGCTAGCTAGAAGGTCAGGTCTAAGATTAACCAGTCGATAAGAGACAATGAATTACTAACTGATGCGCGCATCCAGAAACAAATTATTCCACAAGTCTTAGGGCCAACCACTGAAGTATGTCTAGTTTTCCCCGATAAAGCTGTTGTTTCGTATACCTCAACGGAAAGAACCTCTGACGTACCCAGATAAAAAGGTCCTCATAGACCCATGAATTAAGGCCTCCCGCAAGATCTGAAGAAATTATACTGTTGGCGAAGGCCCTCGAAAGATACTCAATATGAGAGATGCCCCAGAACAAGATAACCTTTCACCTAAAAGCCTGTATATCAGAACATATAGCATTGATCCCCCCGCGGGAGGAGATCAAGAAGGATCCCGGCTGCTACCCCACCCTTTAACTCAACAATTTCCCTTCCTGCACACGCAACCTTTGCACTATTGAATTTATCATCGAGGTAAGGTCGGTCCAATAGGTCCTGCCCTTACTTAATAGGTCACCTTTGAGCCAAACCGAGCAGCAGGGGATCAAAGCGGAGTATTAAAGCCAAGCAGTCGATTAGCGAGTCTGAGTAACCAATCCGAGTATCTGGGTATCTTATTAAGTATCCAAGCAAAGTATCCAAGTTGAATAGCCAAGCATTCATCCCTTCTTATTCTTACTTCCTTACCATATCATCCATTTACATATATGATTATGGCCTTGTTATAATCGGTGTTCCTTTACTGCCTTAGCATATTCGCGCTTACTTACTGTTGCTGCTGCTTTACCACCCATATCCGTTTACGCATTTGATTACTGCCCTGTTGTATTCGTATTGCCTGCACAATCTATACTGTATTGCAGCATTTTTTATTTATTACTGCTTTAACATATTCCTTCTTTTTCTTACCGCCTTAGCATAGTTGTGCTTCCTTACTGCTGTTACCTGACTGCTGCTGGCTATAACGTATTTTTTTATATAGTGAAGAGTCTGTCTGTTCCTTCCTTCTTTAAGCCGCTGGTTCATAAGTGGCTTTAAGATAACAATCCTCCTTCGCATTAGCATCATTCATCAATAATAAAGTAGGCGGCATGCTTAGATAAGGAAGGAGCCTCAGGAACTTGGCTTACACACAAACTACTCTCTCTTTAGTGACCGAATATAGGTTATACTTCGTTAACCCTTACAGTTCTTATCGCAATATACTTGATCTATGCTGAACTAACCACTGGGGAGCAAACACACTGGGGCTTGACCCACACACTGTTGCCGGGATCCACTGGGGCCGGCTCCTTTAGCCCTTTAAGATATTGAGTCTCACCTAAACCTTGAGCTCTCCTAAACTCCGCTTCATAAATTTAGATAATGTAAGTGCCCTAAAAAAGAAAAAGTTCCCATCTGGCCAAGCAAGTAGTTATTTTACCCGGACCTCGTATAAAAAGTCAATCTTAATATACGAAAATGGCGGAAGACCCCTGCAGTAAAAACCGGAACGCCACTGTCCAATGGGGCCCTCCTCTCATAAGTTCAGTATGAATAAAGTAAATCACTCACTAAATTACTATCCGGGGAACACGCACTACTTCCCTTACTGCTGGCATTGCCTGGCTAGCATGAATAAAACTGTGTGTCCTTTTCAAGTATGCTAAACGGGTTCGTCGTAAGTGATGCATCATCCATAAAATCATAGGTATAAAGTTCTGTTCTAATTCGGAAAGAAAGCCAACCGCCTTCGCACGAAGAACTATACCCTGACTTACCCGTAGATAGCAGCTATGTAATATTCTATACCACTACGTGTCATGCAAAAACAACCTCCCGATGCACTATTATGTATAATATAACGTATATATATAGGTTATTTAAAGAAAGGGCGTACCTGTTTCCGGCTTGATGTGAGTTATACGCGGTAGAGACGTAATCTCTCCTTGCGGAGGGTCCCGAAAGGGTCGAAACTTCCTCTCGTAAGGCAGAGATGGATGGATGGATGGTAAATATCTATCTGTTGGGCGGTCTCAGTTACATCAGGGTGGGGACTGGCTGGCTGTTGGAACAGTCTATGAGAAGGTCCCGTATTCAAAACCTTATACATACTGAGATTATCCCCTATTTGTTGGGCTTCTTTAGTTGATTGTTCTGCCCTGCCCATATCTGGCTGGGCTGGTGTTAGCAACGTGATGGATAGATAGTGGATTAATTAGTCTTTCCGAAGCACCCACCCCCCCTTTATACCCCTAAGGAAAGATATGGAATTTAAGCATTCAAGGATAGAGAGGGGATATAATTAACAGGTGCTACTAACAGGTAATACAATTAGGTGGATATTATGCACGGTGAATAATTACGTATATAATACAATAATTGAATTAGCACTGACCAGAAGCTTGCTTCGGAACTATCTGAATTAGATTACTGCTGGCTGGGACAATCAATCGATTTAGGAAGGATACTTACTAATCCCGCTCCTTCTCCGCGAGCGAGATCATCGTTGATCCGATCTTTTCAAATAACAGAGTTATCACGCTATACACACATTGTGCTAGTCAGGTTGTTACAGTCATAGAGGTGGGTCAGGGAGTCCTAGTTTGAGCGGCATCTGATGGATCTGCCATCTGAAGCGAGTAACAAGGGAGAGAATCAGTCGGATAGAGTTTGTATTTGCAATAGGGGAAAAGGTTTCAATGTAGTCGATGCCTTCTTGCTTAGATAAGTCGTTCGCTACCAAACGAGGTGCCATTCAATAGCACCTGCAGAGTTAAACTTAGTTTTGTAAACCCGTTGAAATTTCATAATATTATTATCTTGTGGCCGAGTAACTAAATCCCAAGTGTGATTATTCAATAAGGAATCCATTAAGGACCACGATCACTGGCCGAGGAGGAGAAGTCCTCCAAGTTCCCAACAGACAATAAAATAGAAGTCCGTCAGACAAGAGATAAGGACTCGTTCAATTCATATTCCGAAAAACACCTTACCCAAGAGAGGTTATGTCCCCCCATGTTTCCATTACCAAGAGAGGCTTGCCCCGGGGGGCCGACCCCCTTTACCTGGGTCAATCCCAGGAAGGAAAGCGCTATTCTGGCTTTACAAATAGAATATGTGCATGGACGAGGCTATGTGCAGTGAGTAGTTAACGGATTCAGTGAATGGCTTCAGTTAACAAGGTGCGGAGCTCTTTCCCGACAAAGGAGGGGAAGGGCTTCAACAGCTTCTATGTGAGTTCCCCATGTTCTCGAAGAGATTGAGCCATGTTTAAAACAGACAATATTGATTGAGTTCGCACAAGTTGGCACGGATATAAAACTTACATGTTGATGCTGGCCATATCGGAGCGGCCAGGGGGAGGTGAGACACTTAGCACCTATATTCACCAAACTCATTCACCCATTTCAAGTTGCCTCCAGACGACGATAGAAGTACCCCAGACGATAGAAGGAACACATCAATAATGTCCGAGGAGTCAAAGATGAGTTTTTGTTACTGAACTAAGGCTTTCTCGCTGAAGCTCGAAACTATAAACTGAAAAAACAATAGTTCTGACGAGTTAAATAGTTTTATTAGTTCATCCACTTCTGTTCTTACGCTTCCGTCGATTTGAATCCGTCTATTTTCATCACTTTCGTTCTGATTTCATAAATCGTATTCCTTCCCGTTGTACCTTATTTGTTCGTTCCTTCCCGGTGCGTTACCTGCCTG
>Ga0233336_1000052_pt1 | contig 18854 bp, 8 predicted proteins | sample GEONDECOMP225_FD_183636 | JGI IMG/M metagenome (GOLD analysis project Ga0233336, IMG submission 183636) | Leaf litter microbial communities from Shasta-Trinity National Forest, California, United States - GEON-DECOMP-225 | ecosystem: Environmental > Terrestrial > Plant litter > Unclassified...
TGTCTAACTTACCATTTGGAGGTAAATGCTGATCATTAGTAGTCCAGTAAACTTGTCTCCTTAAAGATATCCGACCTTATCTCCCAGATCTTTTTATTGTTCCAACATAACTTCTCAATGTAACCCACCTTTCCGCAATAATGACAAGTCTTCTTCTTTCAATTCTTCTTGGTAAAACTCGACTCATCGTGTTTACTCTTTTATGAATAAATTTACAGTATTTTGTGTTTCTACCCAGCCACTTGGGTAATCATAGAGCAGACACCATATATCGTATACCACATCTGGAAAAACAACACAGGACGTAACATTGCTAAGTTATAAATTTACCACAGGCAGTAAGAACGCTAAGTAAAGGACCGGGAAGGAGTGGGGCTAAGCCAAGGCCCTATAGCACTGGTAAGAGCAAAGCTCAGCCGAAGCCCGAACGTTGACCAACTGAAGACAATCCCAGCCAGCTCAGGTAGCGAGATCGAAGAGCTCCCCAGAAGAGATTTATTTCCCTTCCACCGATCCTGAAACCTGACACTGACTGCCTTCGACCTTATGGTAGGTACTAGCTCTAGAGACAAGCAGTAGTCTGTAGCTGTAGAGTATATCTACTAGAGCGAGTAGTAGTTGTAGTCTTAAGCCAGTTCCAAATGAGTTATAATTAGCTTTATTTAAACCTCTCTTTCAATCTCTTTCAACTTGATTCTCTTGCCGTCCAGTTCATCCGCTTCCGTTCTAATGGAAATCATACGGTTCCGTTCATACGCTTCCGTCGATTTTCATCGTACACTTCCGTTCTGATTTATGAAATCGCTTCTGTTCAATCTGAAAGATCTTTCATTTTCTTTTTATTCCGTATGCTGTAGTGCACACTCTCTAAATTCTGTATGCTTCCGTTCTGGTCTCCATTCTAATCATATGGTACGGTTGTCTCCATTCTGTTCTTTCTTAATAGTGAAAGCCTTTAAATAGTAATGTGAATATGCAATCTTAAGCCGAGGAGAGGAAGGATAAATAAGTCCTCCCCATGGGTCCAGAAGACCATTGGTTGGTTGGATAGCCATTTAGTTAACTTACGAGCATTACAAATTAGGAGGTTAGACTATGTTGTTCTCACCAAACAATCTTTAATTTATTTTTACATAGAAAAAGTATTTTGAACTGGAATTCCAGAGCCCAGGCAAGAAGTTTTGTTGGAACCAGCATATTTTAAAACCTTGAAAATAAACCCTGTAAGTGCCCATGAGACGGAGAAACTGCCTTTTCTCTAGATCTATCCATCATTTATATATGAGCTCGCATGGATACATTTAACTTGTCCGTAATGAATAGTGCAATCTTATGTAAATTGTAACAATAAAACAATACGTTGATGCATATTCGATGGCTTCTAGTGTAAGCCGGAAAATAATCCCTATTACATACCATTAGTTCTAGTGCATGTGGGCTACAGCTACTACTCACATACTACGAAATAGTCCACTATAATATGTTATATCCCAGAATATATATATGTTTAACTTTGCCTTTTGTTGGGAAACCTCCTGCAGACTTTGCCATAGCAGGTGGACCTACAACTACAACCTATATTACTATACGCGATGTCGCATCGAGACGTTGTCACATACGATACGCGCATCGAGACGTCCTTGCCTAATAACAGGAGGTTACCACAGGGAGAGGCTTAGGGAATCTCCCGAAGAGCATACCCGGGTTTAACAGAAGCCTTTTCTAAGAGCTCTAGCGAATAAGCTTCTTTTTGTCTCCTCTCTTTTGAAATAAGGAGAAGACCTAACCGGGATAACTCATGAAATGTGTTGTAATCTATACAATCTGAATCTGAACATGAAGCAGAAGAACTACTTGCCATATCTATGTTCAACTAGCGATAGTCAATCATTGTCCGGTCATAGCTTGCTTTGGATAAAACTAGCTTGGATCCCCCAGCTGAATCCGCTGGCTCTAACCCATTATTATCCGCATATAAAAGTATAGTAATGACGCAAGTATGGAACTTACTTAACGTGTTGCATCTATACGTTTAACTTTGCCATTGGTAAGTAATCTGAATATACAATCTTATGGGACATTATCACTCCCGGTCCTTGGATATAGTCAATCATTTTAAGGTCATAAAAACTATAGGGAGGCTATAAGGACTAATGGGGAATAATCCATATAACATATATAAAGCTAGTGTGATAAAATATTTTCAATTTGAAAAAGGCCTATTTAGACTATGCCTATTGGGTGCCTACCTCTCTTGAGTCAAGCCCATGCACACTATCTAATTAGTGCAACAACTAGTTTAACCTCCCGAAAAGAAATATTAGCTTTGGCACTTGAAACTTTCCTTTATCTTGCCTAGGTACAGTCCGTAAGTTAAATCTATTGCCGTTCTGATTTTATCTCTATAACTCCTAAACCCACCAGTCCGACTAACCCAATGGGGGAATTACTTAACCTCCTATAGTAGTGCCCAATGGGGAATCAACAAGGTCAATTCAAAATAGAAAATATAATGCATCTCTACATTCAAAACCTCATTTTTCGGATAAATATGAATCCTAGCTAATTGGGGAAAGAAAATGGATATTCATGTTACTAAACTATACCCTTTCATATAGGTTATCTCTGATAGCTAACTTCATATAGGTTCTCGATAGCTAGCCAGGTAGCTAGCCAGGATTCCTTATGAACTAAATAAACTAAATATAAAGCTCTGGTTTTGCCCAGGCAACAATAAGTGGAGTTGGATAAGTTCCAAATGGTGTCTCCACCACAGTAGAGCCGAGCCATTGCAGGTCCATTCCCATTCTTAGTGGTCGGCAATAGTAAAGCTGCCAATAAGTCCGATAAGTAACCCAGGAGGTATTTGCTTGCTGGTAAGCCAATAGCCAGTGTCTCATCATCCACCACATTGCCAGTGTCCTTGAAGGTGGGCATTTCGGTAGATTCATGATTGTGCTATATGCTAGCTTACAAAATGATTCCTTCAACCTGTAGCACATAGCTTTGGCCTCACCCTTGGCATAATTGGTGTACTGCTCCAGTTGGAGGTCTGGAAATATGGATCATTGGTGAAGTCATGGTACTAAGGTACTAAGAATTTATGAATGTAACTCATGGTATATCTAAAACTCCATGAGCTGGGGACCACTCGGATGAATGAATTTTATGAGGTACAGCTAGCTATTAGCTTATCCGGGCGGGATTAGATTGGATGGTATGACATTACCTTTACTTCTTCAGTTCAAATAACCTACTTACCTTAATATCTAGACCTGGTCTCCCTAGACCACTTGGATGGATGAATGAATGAGGCGCTTGCTTTAATAGTGGGTTGGGTGGGTGGCACAGGAAAAACAACCTGTAGTAAGATCATGCGTGGGTGGCATAGAAAGGCTACTGGGATTATTGCAAAACCAACATGTTGAGAGGAAGGAGGCCAGCCCCAGGTTCAGCACTTTAAAACCCATACTATTTTGGTTTTTTGGGGTCAGGGACGCAGTCTTTACATTCGTTCCTCATTTTTCTTCACTCCGTGCCTCATCTTTAGGATTTGAGTCTTTCTTTATCCCCACTCCTTGTCACCGAACCTTGAGTTTCATATGCAACGGGGAGTACTATTCATTACTCTGATTACGTGTTTACAGCTAGTCTGATCATAGAAGCAGTCATAACTGTTGTTACTTGTTCAACCTCTTTATATAAGCTATAGAGTTATTTTAACCTCATATTCAATGGGCTTTTATTCCCTGTCTGTTTGACACTAAGTAATGTTTACCTATATTAGATTATTGGAATAACGTAACCTATGATACTTACTGCTTAGTAGAGACCTGTGAGCTAATTGATCTTACATATTAGAATGAGTACCATTGTATATTGTGTACCAAGGTTGACTGGCCTTATCCTTCTCCTCTCTACGTTCGGGAGAGACAGAAAGGAGTAAGGTCTAACCGTACTTCTTGTATCATGCTTATTTGAAATACCCCTCAATCCCGATTTCGTAATTTCCCTATTGCCAGAAGGCCGAGCGAGCCGAATCGGTAACTCGACATCTATGCCGAGCTATCAATCCGTAGCGAGCCAAGCCGGGCATGGGAACTAATAAAATGGGAACGTCACCTAAGTAAGTAAGGGGTTTTACTTTTGGGGTGGATTATGGGCCTTGAGCTCTAGAAGTGGCCTTCAGCTATGGGATCAAACTGTCTGTCTGCACTCCACCCTATTTATTTGTGGAAATTGAAGATTTGAAAAAAGCGAGGTCGCCGATAAAGGTCTTGGATATATTTCATTACCAGGATTTGAAACGCTATTCAAAAGGGATACATGTGGGGTAACCCATAGTCCAGATGGGATCTTAGAGGAGCAAGTAGCAGGGAAAATCCGTAGAGCCTTATAAGCATACCCCCAACGGGAAGGAACGGAAACTCGAGGAAGGGAGGGGTTCTAAATCATATCCAGCCCATAAAAAGGTTTCTAAAAAATAGAAAGAAAAAGTTTTTTATGCGGAGGCCTAATCAAAAGGTTTTGAAGAAAGAATATCCCTCTCCCTTTGGTCGAGCAACTCCGGTTGGGTGGGAATAGAGAAATAAAACCCCCAAATTGAGTATGGATATGGATACAACCAGGTCTCCTCTCGACACGTTCGTTCATTTGTTGGACTAGCCAGGATTCATTGTCCCAGCAAGTATCTGTGACGGGTTAAGGCAGACTGACCTTTGTTGGGTCTTTTATAGGTGGACCCGCGTATTTATAGGACAACGATAAGGGTTACAAAATATTCACTACTCAAACCAAGAGCGGATTGGATTCTATTTTTCGTGAATATCATGTCTTAAGCAGTCCCATCGAATTTGATATGTCGAAGCAACTATATCTGAGAAAAAGTATAATAAATAATAGAAATTCTCTTTGCTCTAAAGTCAACGTATTTTTATACGATGCAGGCTATGCACTTTCATTACTCAATTGATGAGCATTTCCACGTGTTGTTATGTCATCAGCATTATAAACTACTCTTCATTTCATAAGGCTAGCTGTAATTCATATCTATTAATTTCATGTTGTAATATCTCCACTTCATCTCATAAGGATATCATACATAATAAGTCATATCATAAAGCTAGTCTTAATATAAAAATATATCAATATCAATGCGATGAATCTCTATACGCTATTTAATGTACCACTAATCTAAACTACTAGTTATCCCTCCCTTTAACAAATAAGAATCTATACTCCTTTCGATTATTGACAACCCACTTGCTTGGCCGGAACTATGAAATTGATATCAATTTGTCCGTGCGTTGTGGTGCGGAGAATGATTGCTCTCTGGCCCTAAGTTGATGTGAATAGGTTCCTGTTCCTGCCAATTCTATTATAATATTTGTATGTCATATTGTATGTATGTAAATATTCTATTGTTTTGTTGGAGGTGTGTCAACCAAGGAAGGCAACAGATAACATCTCATATGGCCCTTTGGGAAAATGAGAACTGTCAATTCCCTATATCCACCTGTAAGCGAGCGTGAAGAGTGAGACCTATAAGGAATCAGAGCGGGTTAAGAAATAACCCATCTATCCTGGCCGGCCTTTGGGGACCCATTCCATTATCCCATTCGTTTTAAGGGGATCCAATGTTATTAGTGACTGATTCAGGGGGACCATCCTATTTTATTAGGTACTTCAAGTTACCCACAACTATAAAAATTCCCGGCCTACAAATAAGAAATATTTAGGAAAGCAGGCGAGAATAAAGGGGTGCCATCCTGCCCATGTTATTAGGGACTTAATTTCACCACAACTGGGCAATTTTTCTTGTTTATGGGTCTCCGTAGCGCAGTTGGAGAGGGGTATCCTTGGGTCTCCCGGTCTACCGTTATTATTAGGAACTTCAATTTCCCCACAACTTAGTGAGGTGGATCAAATTCTGGATTCATGGTTTTTTAGAAAAAGAGAATAAGTCTAACGGTTAGGCGGGAGCAAACCCTTGTTAGGTGAGCAAGGTGGAGCACAACCTGTCAATCCTTTCAGTAGCAAATCGATCCGGCAGGCTGGTTATTAAAGAAATAGTTAAGAAAAAGCCCAATGATAATAAATCTCTTTCCATCCAGATTTGTTTACTTTCAAGTCTTTTAGCGTTGAATCAACTCTTTTAGCACTTAGCACTGAATTGACACGCTCTTTTAGCGCCCAATCATTAATCCAATCTCAATATCCAGGCAAGCTATGTTCCTCACTGTCGCTTGTAGCCTCCTGTCTTTCCCAATCAATCCAGTAGTGGCTAGTCTAAATAGTGGCGAGGTTGGTTCAGTCGTAAGCGAAACTGTCGATGGTCGTAAGCGCTTCTCCTCAACAAGCCCAATGAATCAGTCCACTAGTAAGGTTTCGCCTTCCTTTGTCAGTCTTGCCATCCTTCCTCGCCTAACCTAATCCAAGCAAGTTGAAAGCAACAATCGCGGGAAGACAGCAAGCCGAATTAATATGCCTATATATATATATTAGCCGATGTCTCTTCCTACCCCAACTGACTCATAATTATAGTGCCACCGAGTACTACCAATGACGGAGCAACTAATCAATCGAGGTTTCCCATTCCCCTTCTAGAAATCCATCATTTACCACTTTCCACTGCCAGCAATAAAGCAGCTTCCATATGAATTGAATGGACGGCTGACCCTCCTGCGGGGCTAACTCGAATAATAAAGGGAGCCTAATATTTCTTATTTGTAGGTCGGTCTTTCTTTCCCCCTTAATAAGAAACTCCCTTGCTACCCTTAAAATAGAAAGGTAGATACCCCTTACCTTAGGAATAACGGTTCATGAGGATCTTCCACCTACCCGCTCAGATGGAGGCACAGTGAAATCCCCTTACCTTATAGCTACAATTGTGGACCTTTTCTCGCTTTCGTCTAGTCCCTTTCTTTTAAAGGAATGAAACAGCGAAGAACTACTAATGAATAGAGACCTTTGGTTCACACCTGGTTGATGATAGCTCCTTCTAACTTCTATTTATATCTTCTGAACCGCCCACCCGAACCTTTACTTTTAGGCAGGTGAATTCGTCGCTGAAGCGCGCTCATGATTTGAGTTTGTCCACCACGAATGAGGCAAGCACTCGCTCTGGTACCCTTATTGGCCTATTTAGTACGAGGTGATGAGCCAACCCTTATCTAGACTTAAACTAGGGTATATACTATATATATACTACGGATAGTAGTGCTTGGTGGGTCCGACTGTCGCTCACGCTAACGCTTGGAAGGCGCTCTCGCTAAGGGGATATAATTCTTAGGCACTGGCTTGTTCCGATTATACGTATATAAGTATTTATGAAGGATGGAGGCAACAATAACAAATGTAGGTAGGTTCCTCCCCTTAACGGCCCAAAGAGAATACCAAAGGCACTAGAGATCTACGTTGCTTAACAAATTGGCGTCTTCATTGTTTTTCCTGAGAATAAGTATCGTTAATAAATTACCCTAAGTCACCATCCATCACAAGGAAATAGTTAGTTGGGCTGTAGATAAGATGCGTAAACTAAAGTCAATTATGTCCCTAATTTTGAGATAACCTGTACCTGCCAATTTGATAAATAACTGTACCTGCCAACCGCAATGTCCTGACCGGGTATAACTAGGCCATGATGTCTATGGCTGCAGATACTTCCTCCGCATATATCAATTTTGGGTTGTTAATGAGGCAAGCACTCGCTCTCAGCCCCTTATTTGTACTAGGTACAGTTACCATTAGCACAGTGACCTTAGTTACCCAAGTAAGTGAGTTAATATCCTTCCTTCCTTAGTTCAATTCCTTCCTGCCCACACATACGCTATGTCTTTACCGGGGATAACCCCATTTGCAAAGGTTGGGTGAGGTACGGAATAAAGGATGGAGACAGCATGCACTTCAGTAAAGATAAGGTAGGGTAGTTAATAGCATGCCATGCCGTACCTGCAAAGCATTCCTGGTAAAGCAAGTGGTTTGTTGGAAAGCCCGTGAATGCTAAAAGTTCAGGTCTGTTTTCCAGCTGGTATTTCAATTGTCAAGACGCCAGGTGGTTAGTTGGTAGCAGTGGGTCCGGTCGATCTAAAAAACCTTATGAAATGCATTTTGTTCTGAAGTGAACCTTTGTTTGGAGGGTTTCCGAGGAAGGAGAGGCATATTTTATCCATCTGGGTTCTCGAACTCTCATTTGGCTATAGCCAAATATCTGATTTCATACATTTAAGGTAGAACCACCTTCCTTCCATCCTTCCGACGAAGACCTAATCCATCCCGACTTTCTCTCCTGGGGCGTTCTCTCCTTGATCTCCCGAAGACCCAATCTGTCCAACCGTCTAACCTGAAGATGGCCATCCCCCCTAGCAGTGTGAAACGTTGTAAAATGCCATTCTTCCTGAATGGAAAGGCTCCTGGCATTATTTATTTAGAAACGAACCTTTCAGGAGAGGAGACCAGCCCTACCTCGAACAAATGTGTTAACCCTTGCCCGATGCGGACAAGCACCTACGGACCTTTACTTTGGGGTTGAAGCGCCCAGGCAAGAAGTTGAGTTGAACAGAATTTGACAAATCTTACGTTTGGCCGATGTGTCACAACCTATGCTGTCATTCTTACACAGTCGCGGGACAGCATAAAGATAAGTCCCCTTGCCAACAGACCCCATAGAGGTATACCCCATTTCCCTGCACGAAAGACACTTACCGCTATGGAACATTAGTTTCTACCCCGACTGTATGAGAGGTGGTCATTGACAGAAAGTCTCCGAGATAGCCGGTACTCAATAGCCAGGTGGCGATCACTCAATGCCTGGTACTCCCATGCTGGTACTCCATGTCAGGAGTCAATGTCTTCATGTCTGTTTTGGAGATGTCTTATTGTAGGTTTCGGAACCAATAGAGGATGCTTACTTTATTATTTTCAATTTGAGGAGCATAGTGCAACTGATGGTGTAACTTGAGGAGTTGCATAGTGCAAGAATGATTGTGCAATATGCTTTTAATTCAAATAATAAAATTTGCATAATCTCATATATAATAGGATATTAAATTGAGTGAGGAAGATTCCCAAATAGAAAGGTTTTTGGTATAGATCAACCTCTTGATAATCTTTTCTAAAGGTGGCTTCTGTAAAAAGGTGAAAGGTTTCATTCTTATGGCTTGTGGACTTGGGCTAAAGGGTATTTATTTGTTGAAATAGGCGAGTTTAAACAATAATAAATAGAACCACTTGCCTCATTTAGAGAGATCAGATATAGCCCAGAGAGATTTCTTCATTGGCCTCACCTATTTAAATAAAGCTCATTTCTCTTTATAGACCTTAACCTTATGGATGGAGACAAACAACCGGAAGTGTACCTAAGGCTTCACGGGGCTCTTTCTTTTAAGGGACACAACCAGAACGTATTCTCTATGGCCTGACTAAGCTAGTAGTCCCAGCTAGTACCGGAAGTATCAAGTGCATGGACAACCGAAAGGAGTCGTTAGCTAGTTAGTACCAGAAGTATAGACCTTCAAGACCGGCTTTAACGGAACTGGAGAGAGAAATAGAGATTTATTGGATTGCTAACATATTAAGAGGGAGTTTACCAAGAAAAGAAAGAGGTGCAGTGATTCCTTACCAGGCATTACTTTTCCCACTGACCGGACCTGGACAGATACACTCCTTGATCCTTAAACTCTTCCTTTTGAACCTCTGCCTATTAAATACTCCTTGGATCCCTCCTGACACTCCTACTTGGGACCGCCTCATCAAACCCTTGGAACCTTACACTCAGCCATGCAGCCTATGAACTAAACTTTACCTTACTACCCGTTACTTACCCTTTATGTTCGCCCCCCCTATACCATTCCCCTTTCTGTTCGCTTTCTGTGAACACTAAATATCCTTCCTAGGTTGAAGGGTCAAAGGTTAATAGAAGCCCCCCCTACTGGGATTATATGGGTTGGAAAGTAAAGACTCCCTCTCCTAGGGTGAAGGTATAAAGGGAAGGGTAAGCTTGGATCATCATCTAATCCGGTGCTTATAATCGAAGGGTTCATAGCATGCCATACTTACAGTCTTCCTGACTAAATAAAGTGTAAGGGACAGCACTCTACTAAGTAGGGTTATATAGTTAAAGTAAATAGAATTGGTGGGTGCCCAGCCGGGGTTGTAACAGTTCAATAAAGGCAAGGTAGTCAAAGGTTAATAGCAATAAAAGAGTGCCTAGCAACTAAGTATTCCATAAAAAAGTGATAGGTTGGGAAGCCCGTGCGTGCAATATATCCCTCCGTTAAGATCTGTTCGCTGCTTCTTTTCGCTATAGATATAGTGGCTGGCCTCCTCGACCATGAACTCCGAGCACCCATTATCGCTTTCACCCCTGAGAACCTGAAAGCCACTGGGATAAGAACTATACAGCAGCGGCTTTCTCCTTACTACCTGCCCGCTTTATCCTTGAATAGTACCAGGAGGGAAAAGAAAGTAGCCATACCCGGAGGACACAGAAAACACAAGGACCCGCTTTCTTTATGTATTCTGTAGCCAGCCCCAACAGCCTCATTGCTTTTACTTTTTGTATAGTATCAATATATAAAGTTTCCGCACACCTTACAGGGGCCTTGGATACTCATTTAACTCCGCCTTGTCACTTTTACTTGGGAATTGCCTTGGGAAATCAGAAGGGCCTACTCTGGTAACCTATGCATCTGATATAAACCCTCGCACCTGAAATTGAACCTTTTGAATCCCTAGAACCTCCATATAGCATTCCACCTCAATTTTACTACTCAACACCTGATTGGACTTTAACACAAGCCAGGAATACTACAGAATATGCCGTAACCCTGGTGGGAGCAAACCAAGGGGTGAGCTTGTCTTTGTTTCCCGAATCTTTCTTTTACCCTTGAGGATAAACCTTACCTTATTCTGTTCGATGGTACAAGTCCAATGTATCTTGCCTTTACCTACTTCCTACAGCTACTCACGCTTCACGCCCCCATCTGGAATGAGCACCGATAACTGAGACAGAAAAGTAGCCTGGTTAAAATAGTAGTAGCCCTGGGTTCCAATAGCCCGGTCCAAATAGCCTGGTTCAAAGAGGAACTCTAAAGATTGAAGCCCTGGTAGAAAAATCCTTCTTCAAATAGAATTACAATAAGGAGTACAAGAGAGCCTGGTCATTTAGAGCGCTACCAAAACAACAGATTCTTCCCGCGCACGGAAGTAATATATATTTACACCCCATCCCGCCACAAAGGAGATTGCAAAATGGCGACCTATTTATTGAATAAAGAGAGGTGCTCTCTCTTCCCTCGACCATTTACACTATCACAACGAGTGCTACTTATAACGGGCAATCTCCTTTATAGTAAAGCTCCCTGCTATCGAACTAGTAACATGGAAAGATGAGGACGGACCTTTTTCACTTCGGTCCGGCATAAGACCACCTGTAATGTTATGAAAAGAGCGGGTCAGACTTCATTTTATACTACCTCCTAGGGTAAGGCTTTCTATTAGAATATAATAAATTCGGGGCACTACTCCCTCTTCAGTGCGATTTCAAGACAGATCGGATATCCCTTGTACGATGTATCTGTACAATGCAAATTTTAGAAATGCGGATTTCTATTACTTATGTTGCATCTGAAGTGTCAGGTTAAAACCACCACGAACAAAGGAACCTTCGTTCAACTCCCGTATCAGTGACATACAGATAAACTTAGATTTTTGCTTATTCATAAAGGTTTCTCTATGTTAGGCAGGCTGCCTTCGATCGCTTTCGACGCTTGCTGGGTGGGAGAGGAACCGAGGATTGGTTGAAACCGGGGCTTAACGAAAGAACCCGCCCGACGAAGAAAGATCTTTGCACGAGGATATAGGTAACAGTTAGGTGAAAACGTTTAGGTAGTTGTGGCTAGATAGAGTTTGCAACAACATTTGGCTAGACGTTAGGCTGGCTTGACAAACCCACCAAACGAAAGAGATTACATTCCCCATGTTCCCCACCAGAAGAGAGAGCCAGGTTGCCCAGATGAACAGAGAGTGTTTAAGTTGTTACCTTATATCCTTGGGAAAAAGGAAATTAGTGGCATAATATAATTATGTTGATTCAACATTCGGGGGAGCAGCAGAGTTCAATGTTAAGGAGGTTAAGGAGCTAAGTTCAGTCCAATTTATTGATGATGGATTTGAAAGAGGCAGGGTTAGATGCACCCAAAGATAACAGGTTTCTTATCTTGTTTCTTAAGCTGCTGGCCGGGATCATCAGTCGCCAAAGGTCTTGTCTGCGAAGGTGGGATACTTTCCGGGTTACCACTTGGCCTCCTTGTGATGGTGCGTGGTTGATTGCTATCGCTTGTCGGTGAAGGAAGGAAGAATATATAGAAATCCCAGGACTTAACAGGACGGCACAGTTACATGAACCCATCAGTGGAAAGAAATAGCAGAGCCCACAGCTGAGTCCACAGCAGCACAGAGCCACAGCAGGCAGAGGAGGCATCAGATAGACAGCAAGTAAGTTTCGGGTTCATCAGAGAGAATATAACAGAGCGAATCACTTTTGTTAGTCCGAGAGAAGCTGACTGAGCCTGGATAGGACCTGGAAGCCGTGTTAGATCAGTAAATAAACAACGATCCGTGCGTGCTGGGCCTATTATTCTACTCCTTATTCTCTTCCTACTTCTACTTATTATCCTCCCTCTCCCTACTTCTACTAATAAATACTCCCTCTACTCAACGCTCCCTCCTCCTTCCTATACTGCTCGCTACTGCCCGCATCACCAGGAACGAGCAACAGTAAAGGATTAGCACCGGTAACAGAAAATAAGCAGGAGCCTTGTTCAAATAGATTTGGTTCAGATTGCCCTGGTTACAAGAGGGAGGAAGGAGAACCCCGTTGAAATAAAGAGTAACCCCTCATAGTTCGTAGCCTTACAGGAGGCGGTCATTTACAATAAGAGGTTGCCGATTCAGGTTGCAGGGAGTTTTTTCACTTTTGGATTTGACCCGCATTGCTTCCCCATTAAGCCCTGTTACCACTTGACGATGCTAAAACACTTGGCTAGGATCACTTGGCTAGGATCACTTGGCTGGGTCTACTACCTTGGCGCGCCATCCCTATTGTCTGTACCGTCTGCGGTACCAGCCCTCTCTGGGATTTGTGTTATCAATCAAGAAGTATCCAGCATACCTTCCCCTACTCCCGGGGCTATGGGCTTACTGGCTGTCAGTGCCCTCTTGTAAATGATCCTCCTAAATGGGTGCATTATAAATAATGATTGCCATGACATCAAGTTTAATTAGTAACTTGTGTTCTGCGTTGGTGAGTAAGTTTGAGGTCTAGGTTAGAGGGTACAGCTCGAGGTTCGAGGTTTAGAGTTCGGGGGTGCTATGGTTCCTCCCTCCGTGGAGGGTTTCTATTTCGAGGTCGAGGAAGAGGTATAGCTCGAGGGCTAAGGTTTTTTATTTTGAGGATTGAGGGCGCCTCTAAAGATTATACCTCGTATTGGGACGTGATATAAATTCAATATAAAGAAAGCAAAGCATCGAGTGCGTCGACTCTTGGATTTAGTACCGGCATTGGCACGTGGGATCAAATAGTTATTGGGATCAAGTATCAGATCGACTGCATCAAAAACTAGCGGCTATCAGCAATGATAAAAGAAAAGTACTCCCTACTGGCAATGACAACAGGCTATCAACACTGACCTTCAGTAAACGACTACGGACTATAAGCACCTTTGGGCATTTATGATTGGCTATGATCGACTGGCACTTAGTACTTGGCACCGACCAGAGGTTCTTCATTCACTGACTGATGAGAGCTGCACTGACAAGAGTTTTATGCACTTACTAGAGCCTTCTTGCTGCAATGCCCTTAATTCTACGACTATCGACTCTGCAGCAGCTCAGGCAAAGATAACTGGCAATCCGCTATGACTATCGGTAATGATTGTTATCTTTCAATGATCGACTAAGATTTTTACTCTGATCTATGGCAATTACTTCAGGCAACGATTGACTATGTCGTCGGGCTGCTAATTGTATGTAATAATATGATCTTTAAATGTGTTGTAAAGCATAGTAATTCCTTCCATCCATTTGAGGTAGGAACTTTGTGTTCCGCATATGTAAGCGAGGTAGGGATTTTAAACTATATCTGAGTATGATAAAACGGGTGGATATTCTTAAATGGGTTCCTTGCCAATGGCTCAGCTCAGCTATCATAGAGAGATAAGCCCTAAAAAGGCCTGGTTTAGTAATAATAAAATGAACTTTAAGTGCCTGGATGGAGTGGACGCGGCCCCCTAGATTTAGCAAAATGAAAATACTAAATGCAACTGTTTTCATTGCTATAATCAAAGCGAATATCTTGCCAGCCCCTATCCATATAGCAAGTTATCAATAATATATCCAGCGGCATCCAACCTGCCATTTCTTCCTTCCCCCAGCTGGGTGGATCCTCCAAGCGAGTAGCGAGAGGTCTACGGGACAAGTAGGTATTGATCTCGATCAGCGTTGGTACCACCCTATATCGGCAACACATACCTCCTTTCATTGGCGCTTCATACCCCTGTTGTGTAACCATTGTATTGTATCGTATTGTTAAGTGAAGGGGGTAAGGTGACTCGTAAGTAACAACCATGTCTTCTCACTGTCTTTCAATGAGTACTCGATGTGTAACTCTACATCTAAATGTGTATCCGTGTGATTATGTCCCCCCTTCCCTGTGAATTAGTCCCCTGTGTATAAGTTTCTGTAACCCGTAGCCCCCTGTTATTAGGCCCTCCTTGTGAGTAGCTTTATTAAATCCTGTTCCGTATAAATTGGTAAGACTGCCACCGCTCAAGCTGTCATTTGTCCGTCCATTGGACGGGCGCCTCTATCTGCTGCCGATGTGTGCAATCAGTGACTAAGCGGTGCCACTTCCGTTGTACCCCCTCTGTCCAATTAATAAATAACAAAGCAAGAGGCCTTCTCTTGCCACCTCACCAATGGGAGACCTTCCCAAAGGAGCATTTTGACGAACGAACAGGAGCAGAGTGTGTCAGGTTGTTAGGCGGCGGGTCGACGGACGGATCAAGCCGTGGGATTGAGTGAGTGAATATAAGTATCTTATCTGCTGGGTGGTGGCTGGGGTTCTTTAGCTGCTGGCCGGGAGCAGTCAACAGAGGAGGTGGTTTCTGCAAAGTGGATTCATAGAGCGAGGTTTACTACAACCGTGTTAAAAGAAGTATATTTATGTAAAAAATAATACCTCATCCCCAGTGCGAGAGTGAGAGAGATAAAAAGGTGGACACGGAATTAGCTTTTCGCGTTTTCACTTATATAATAGCAATTAAGAAGTAGTTGTGTAAGTTTAGTCATCTATTTACCGAAGAATATATGACCTTACCTATAATACCCTATAACAAACCTTGCCGAACTACACCTTCCCTCTGACAGAGCCAGTTCGCCATACATATTTATTTTAGTTAAACATACATCAACGGAGTGCCAGCGTGTCTTAAGAGTGCTATTTTCCCGTTGTTGATCTGCCTATTGTGAGTAGTGACATCGAAAGCTCGCGGCCCCTCTGCTCTGGTGGATGAGGTGCGAAGCCGCTCGACCAAAGGGAGAGGAGCGGAGTCACTTCCCAAAAGAGTTTAAGGTATAGTTAAAAAATTATATTAAAATAAATACCATAACTCTTTTATTTCTTTCTTTAACAGCCCATGTAAAAGGGAGGGATTAACTTTCAGTGATGATATAACGCGCTAGAAAGCCATTGATACAGTTTTTGACTTTCACGTATGTTTCCTTGCTTAACCTTCCTTCACTTAAGTGCGAGCATTCGTGAGCGATAAGAACTGGGTGTATCTTTCCTATAGAGACTAACCTTCAGATAGGGAGGACTGGATAAAGGGCTTAATTTATTGATCGATCCGATCCCGATTGTTATATTTTATCCGTGGAGATCAAAATGGAGCCTCAGGAAGCAGAGGGTTACGAAAATCCGGGCGGATCCGAACGAAGGGTTGTTGCCTCTGCCATCAATGCTTGCCCATGCCATTAATGCTTCTACCAGATAGGGATAGAGGGGTTGGAGTTCATAAGCATAATCAATTGTTTGAGGAATATATGAAACAACTGGCGAGGAATAGCCTTTATCAAGAGCAAGATCCTGATCATGGCATGGGAGTCTATTTTATTTCTATATTCACCATCTCACCGCTTCAATCATCACGGAATCACGTTGAAAGGTGAGTGATCCACGCTCTTGAACCGGAAGTGCTAAGTCTGAGCGCGGGGATTCAGCCTGGGCTGGGAGAACATCGCATATACTGACTCTTCCTCAAGCTTTTTGACTGGGCATTTTTTTTACTAAAGAATCATTGGAAAAATCTTGCTCGTTTTTGAGCTGCAATCAGGTATAGGCGTTGTTTATTTAAGAAAAGCCTTTAGAAGTGGCCGGCCTCATCCCAACAAATAAGTAATACTTTTCTTTCCAAGCTTCTAAGCTCCATACATTCCATGTCGCTCTGACGCTCCTATAGATCAGTGCATGTGCATGCCAAAACCTTTCCTTCTCTATCCAATCCGATGAACGAGTTGGCCCCACTGGGATGGATACCCGAGTTAGGTATTAGTTCCACCTACCGATCATTAGTACCACTCTCTGATCTGTCATATACCCCGGACGGCCTGATCATCTTCCCGCGGTACCAATGCAGGGGACGTCTAATGCATTCTGGACTGGATATGGCTCACCTATATTCCGTCCAGGCAAGCTGGGGGTAACTAGTTTACACTGGGGCCAACAATCTATAGTACCATATAAGTCAAGTCTAAGCAAGGGAGCAACACCTGACAGTAATCAAGCTACAACCAATTGGATAGTGCCCCTCCCATCGGAGGATCTACTGGGTGCAGAGTGACAAATATTTTTAAGCCTACTTACTTGCCTCCGTGGTCGGATACCTCCTTAGGCTGATGCCAGGAATTGGTGAGTTAGGGCAGGGATTGGACCATACAGATTCATTGTATGCCGTCCTCCGCCAAGGGCCCGTGGAGTCTGGTAATATCCGGGATCCTGCCTCGGACCATGCATATAAAATACTAGTACTCTTTGATGGTAACTATGTCATGCCCAACCTGTATGGACAGTCCATCATCCGTACATAGTATGGTGGTCACCATGCAAGATAATACTGGTCCAACAGCATGAGCAGGGATACCAGAATGCAGTGAAAGTCTTCCTAAAGAGGGCATATATTCTTTACGGGCATAGCTAAGCGTCCCTCAAAGCAGTTGGAAGCTATAGTTGTTGTAGCAGTTGCTGTTTCGAGTTAAGTTGCTGTACGCGTAAGGTCAGAGTTTCCTTTTTGGTTAGTCTGCGTGTCACGGCAGATACTTACGGTAGGAACTCAGGTCAAGTTGGTCGTCAGGTTAGCGTGTCAGTTAAAGCTGTTCTAGCTCTTGGTAGCTAGCTGTCACAGCTATTCAGGTAAGTGCTGGATTTTAGCGAATGCAATGGGGATCGGGACTCGCGTCAGTCAAAGCAGTAGCAGTTCATTTCAAAAGCAGTTGCTCTTGCTGTAACTGTTCAAGCAGTAGCCATTATATCATATCTCCTTTCCGGTATGTGAGCGCAGCGAAGGGATTGTACAACCGCTCGGGCTTGCTTTGGCAACCCCTTCACTCTCGATCCAATGCAATCAAACCAGCTATTTAAAATAAATACCTTTGTCTTCCGCTTACTACAAAAACTTGAATACTTCATCAGTTGATCTCCCCGCCTTGTTCCATCAGACAGAAAGGCAACCGCTCGCATATTGCACAGCTTCGGAATGATAGGAGATCCATATTGCTTGGAAAAGGAAAGAGCATCGAGCATCCTTCTCCCTCAAGTGATGCTTTTCCTCTTTCATTAATCTCTTCTCCACCTGTTCCCGCTTCTCCCTCAACTCGTGCTTTTATCAAACCCGAAAACTCTCACCCTAAACTCTGACTCTGTCTTTTTCCGGAACTCTGGCTTTTATTTGAACTCGAAGTCGTTACGAGGATTTTGAAATAAACTCGTGACTAACACCTAACAGTGCCGACTTCCGCTTTCGATGAAACTATGATCGCTCTCGCTCGGGCATCCCACCGGGGATTCCCTTACTTCCGCTTGACGCATATCGCATTTATTGTTAGGCGCTTTGCTTCCCTTTCCTCAAAGTCGTGACTTAAACTCATGCTTTTATCTTTCCCAAAACTCTTGCTCTTTTATTCAGCGCTTGCAAAAACTAACTCTCTTTTTAGGCGCAAGACAGGCTTGCCCTCTATGTTACTATTCGAGTTAGATATAAATAAATTTGCCAAATCAATCATTCAGACATAAATTTTCGTATTCGCTTCGTTCGCTAGTAAGTTAGTGACCGATCTCGCATTGGGCAAGAAAGTCCGAACGAACGTGTTCAATGGCTGGCCTGTGTTCGTGCTTTGAAGGCGTGGCTTTCCTCATCTCTTCTCGATTATTGTAGAATCAGATCTCGATTGGCTGTGATTTAAGGGTCCAGTTCTCGAGTCTCAGACTGATGAAGCAATGAATGGCGAATCCCGCTGTTTTGCTCTAGTAGCAGAAGCCAGGCCAGGTCTGTGAGTAGTGGTGTCTTTGTCGAGACCTGCTCAGCGGTCTTGTCGTCTGAACCTTCAATCTCGTATGCGTATGTAAGTAGTTGATACCAATGCCGTTCCAGTATCCGCAAAAAAAAATGTCCCCACTAAATAAGCGGATTATCTAAAATGGTCCGGTTATTTGCATACGGCACCCGTTGCTTGATGGCTACCCCTTTGCTACCCTCTTCATATTCGCTTCTTTCTGCGTTGACCATTACTTGCAATACATT
>Ga0233336_1000055_pt1 | contig 18666 bp, 14 predicted proteins | sample GEONDECOMP225_FD_183636 | JGI IMG/M metagenome (GOLD analysis project Ga0233336, IMG submission 183636) | Leaf litter microbial communities from Shasta-Trinity National Forest, California, United States - GEON-DECOMP-225 | ecosystem: Environmental > Terrestrial > Plant litter > Unclassified...
CCCGAGGTAGGAGGGAGAGGTTTTGACTATAGCAAAAAGCCAAATGATAAGGCCCGGAGGTAGTGAGGTTACGAACCATTCGCTCGAGATACGAGGGTGAAGTTTTGGAAATATGTTCCAAACAAACATGGTGGATTCAATTAAACTGGTTGTGTTTATTATGGATATCCCATGGACTCATCACAAACTGCCCCACTATCGGCTTAACTCACCTCACCTGATAAGACCTACATGCCCTGATAGGACCGGTACCTGCTGCCCTGACCAGACCGTACCAGACCAGCCCGCAGCAGAGTTATTCAACTCGAAAGAGAGTAAGTAAGCCGCCCTTTCGCCCGCCCGTGAATTTATCGGACCAGTTGGTGTCGTTTCTTCTCCTGCCTAGCCCGGGTTTCTTTTCCTAGCTATCCTGCGTGGCAATCGTAGCTTTTCAATCCCCCTCCCTAGCCATTGGTGTTAAATGTGGTCAAATAGCACTCAATAGTTGTAAACGTCCTCAAATGCCATTCTTCCGTCAAGATAACGTAACTTCATTTTAAGTATCAAAAAGGATATCAAAACTATAGTAGTTTCCAGCGCGCTCAAATGACCCAATAATGAGTTTTCTAGGAAAATAGCTTAGTAATATAACTGCTCTGCCTAATAGAGCCATACCACACAAACAAGCAATACAACCAGATAGACATATGCATTATATATATGTTGCTGCCCACAATGGTAAGGGAGTAGTTGTACCGGGGGCAAGCCATTTGGACGAGACGAGGCACGTAGTGTCGCTTCGAAGGAACCATTTGGGAGTGGGGTGGAACCATACCCCTATTCATTTTTGTGGGTCAATGGCCGGCCAGGCTGCTGGGATTATTGATAAACGAACGTGTGGAAACCAGGTCGATTCATACCCCGACTTTTGGACATCGAATTACAGTTCTGACACGAACGACACAAGTGTATTATATTATTGATACCCCTCTTTAATTTTATATAGTACGGGAATATTATTGATAACCTTTTTATATCTATTATTTATAACCTCACCTTTTGTGTTATATTAATAAGCACCTCACTTCACCTTTAGGAGTTTATGAGAGAGACTATTATTAATAAACCTTTAACCAACTATATTTACAGGCCACCCTATTCTTTTTTAGGACCATACAAACAAAAGGAGAGCACTTGCTCGTACCTCGCTCCTTGTAAAACAGTAAATTAAGTAATCAAAAGTGACCTATAGCTCTCTACAAAGACTCTATACTTTAACTCGAATTGCCATAATAAGGACCACTTTCTGCTTAATGAGATATAGACTTATGTTCAGTTCAGTCTACGTGAAGGATATTGAAGTTCAATTCTTTTCATGCCATATCCGTTCAAATGAGACCCGAGAGAGAAGTAAAAGCTCACGTCCCAATAGTTGCAATAACTCCCGTCCCGATAGAGCAACCTTTAGGCAATCATTATTCAGTAAACTTATCTGGTGAACAAACCCCAGTAAAAACAATGTACGGGGGGACCCTAACTCCTTGATCTGGTCATCCCAGGAAAGCAAACGAGATCCTGGCGAATCGAGTGCAGCTAGTTATTGGTTTATTTTTGAATTGCTTCTATGCGCTGCTTGTGTGGTGAACAGCTTCTTTGAATCGCTTCTATGTCCTGTGGGGTGAACAGGGCTTCTTTTAATGGTTTCGTGCAGTATGTGAACGTTTTTAATTGCCTCTCTATGTTTGCTGTAATGCCTTCTGTGAACCAATGGAGAATGCATTCTTGTCAGTTTGTGAACCGACACTTACCAAAAGATATGTTACCCCACGGGGTTGCACGTACGGGACAATGGTTACTACCTTGATTGGTAAACGTGAACGACGCATTACTACTTACTATGCACCTTTGAAGGGTGCTAAGACGCCTCATTATTTACAAACACCTGTGCTGCTGCTAAAATATCTAAATTTGCTATAATGGGTGGGGTAATAGGTAAGAATGCGTAGGAGAACCTCCTCCTGGGTTTTTCTAGACCAAAGATATATAAATAAACCTAAAATAGAATTATCATAAAGGGTTTCACCAGAAAAGCCAGCCCTGTTGGATTTAGCTTGACTGCTAATGGGATTTAACAGGCTTGCGATGGGCACTTTAAGGTTGACTACCCTTTCTATGGCCTACTTGCCTTACTTTATTCCGACAGCAGCAGCAACCAAAACACCACCTGGCGTGGCGTATTTCACTAACCTTTTCCAGACCCGCTCAATTACCCTTATTTACTTCGAGCATTATACGAACGAGCAGCTTGGATCAGCACTTACAGTAAGCATTCGTATTGACTAGCATTAATTTTTTTTACCTTCCTTCTTACCAACCACTTGCTTGACTGAATAATGCTTATAAGAAGGGGTACGCACTTTGGCCATTACATTTGTATTTACCCTTTCTTTATATGCCTACTTGAAAGACTTTCTTTTGGAAGGAAGGAGACAGCTACCCTCTTTATTGCCCGCATTGATAAGAACTACTGCTGCCAGACCTATTTTGGAAGGATGGAAGCCAGGGACAGAAGTCATACTAAAAGGAAAAGGAAACAAGCAAGCAAAGCAAGCGAAGCGAAAGCAAGGAAGCAGGGGTGGGCGATGAGCCAGGAAGATAGCCAGGGAAAGCTAAACCTGAAGGGAATGAGTAGGCCAGGAAAGGACAGACAAATCGAAGAGAGATATTGCATTGATTTATCATATATTGTAGCTAAGCAGAGATATAGACAGATATCAATACATGTGGGTATATATATAGGGAGAGAGTAAGTGAGGACTTAAAAGCATGACATGTAGCACTTTTTTTCGCGTCATGCATGCCCCTCTCCCGCCTGGGGAGAGCGGCTTTCGCTCCTTGGTTTCGATTCAAAAAATCGGGTTATCTCTTCTTATAAGACCACTTCTTAAAATAATGATTGGTTAATAGTTCTCTGCTGCTAGTAGAACAAATAATAGAAATATGAAACCTCATGTATCAATTGGTTTAATTTCTACTTAAAGATTCATTGGTCCTATTCTCTATCCATGCCTACCATTCCAGGTATTCCGGACTCTCGCCATGAAAGGTGGACCTGTAGAGGAGGCAATGAGAGTAACAGCCAATTATCAAGGTGGATTCGCTACCAAAATCTGCGGATGATGGGCCCCATCTAAATTGCACCAACTTTTCTTATTAATGAAAAGCTTGTTCATCTCTGGAATATAGTGCATTTTCATTACTGTATCCAAATTGATTTACTTCAGTTTTGGTTTAAGCCTGCTCTTTACTGGAATGGCTCGAACAGAACAATGTAGCCCTCCGCTACTCATGTTGGGGAATTATTATAAATAGAGCCAAAAGCAAATCAGAATGAAATTCTTTTTGGGGGATTTCACGCGGATTTATATATACCTATATTGCTCAAGACTGCTTCCACAATTGACTTTTCTTAATGTGATGCCATTGGTAACCCGGTGCTTAAAGCTAAGCGGTACCATCCATTGAGAGTTCAGTTCTTTCTGGGTTTTTCAAAAAGACTACTTCTCACTTGAATAAAGAAGCTTCAGGACAATGCATATTTTAGAAATCCCTCAACCGAGACCTTGCCCTTTTCTGACCAGAATTCATCTCTTCTCGTTTGGTGCGATAGTTTGGAATGAAAGACTACCAGGGAAATAAGTAGACTATTACACGGTGCTTGGTGCTCTTAGAATGCGGTCATCCTTACCATTTTAGCTATGCCAGTTAGATTTATTCCAGATTGCTTGAACTCTTTCTTAGACCGCACTGGTTCGATTAACCCCATGCTGCGCCGACCCCATGCTTCTTCCAAACTTAGGTTTCTCATCCCTCTCCGGGCAAAAGGTGGCAAGATAGAAAAGTAGTTTTGTTAATGGTTTCTCCCAATCAGTCAATTTGAAACAAAGCTTTAGTCAGTTAATAAATAGATGAGGGCATGAATCGGTTTTCAAGTAATACTTGGTAGAGAAAGCTTGGTTTCCTGAATTCAGGCGGCAATTTATACATAAAGTTACAACTAAAGAACCTTTATAACATGCATGCTCCTTAGCAGCTTTATGTGGAAAACAAAACCAAGAACCAGTGGAGCAATGATAGATCTTAAGGTTATTTATTTTCAAACTATTAACATCTTTTCAAACTGCTGTTCTAATAAGCATATTTTGGTTGAAGCAGGAATATTATTGATATCTAACAGCATGGACTTGAATGAATAAGCACTAATCCCACCAGCGATAGTCTTCTTCCATGTTATTAGTTATTAGCGAGGTCCTAATATGTTATCAAGTGAATCAATCAATTCGATCAATCAATGCCTCTGCCGTCACCATGTCTGTTGTCCGCCATCAACGGTAGCGCCTCTCTCAGAAGACTTCTTAGTCCCCTTTTTCCACTCCTTCTGTCCAGCCTAAGAAAAAGGAGGTTTATTTAGTTTTATAAGAATGTCAAATGAGGGCCGAGGTACGAGGCGGGGGAGGTTTTCAGAGAAATATGTTCCAATCCAACTTGGTGCCTTCGCCGAATGTGTAGGCCATCAATCGATCACTATCCGGCATAATAAACCTCTCTTCCCATATACTACTGGCACTACCAGAGGAGGAGACTAGCACTAAGTATCTGGCGCATGATCCTTTATAGGTGCGGCATAAGTAAGCATTGTTTATTCATCCCTTCAATGCAATCGACGATGTAGGAACCTTAGCTTCTCATTCCTGGACTGACCAGGGGTTATGCACTCACTGAGTCGGGGTTCAATGAGTAGAGCATGAGTAGAGCTTCCGACTTCATTCACACACTGACTTAGAAGAAGTTCTATCACTGACTGTATCTTCTAGGCACTGACAGTATCTATCCCTCCCATCCCGATAGCTAACCTGAGTAGCCAATTAGATTACTCCTAGCCCAGTTGATTATCCCAGTCGATTAGTCCAGTCGAATATTGCAGCAGCCCTTCTAGTTCAATCTCGCAGCAGTCACAGTTGGGTATCCGGGGAGCCAAGCCCATTCGAATAGTGCAGCAGCCATCCTATTTGAGTAGTAGCCCAGCTGAGTAACCAAGGCAAGCTGTTGGTTTAGGCTTATGGATATTGACTCTCACTCCTATCTGAAGACCGGCTCTGCTCTATTTCAGCATAATCCCTCCAAATGTTCCTCCATCAAGTTGGATCCAATCAATAAAAAAAGCACGCACATATAATATAGGTGAAACATATATAAGCATCGCTGCCTAAATAAAAGAACCGATCCCGCGGTAAACGACTGAACTTACTGATCCTTCCTTCTCTCTTGGGTCAGTATCGACCCGTCCGTTGTACCGCCTCACCTCAAACTATGTTCTAAATCAATCGAATAAATAAAGAAGTCTCTGGGCCCACCCCCAACTAAGGTTGTTGCCCGTCTGGTGTCCGCCTCTCCCCCAACTATGTGTGCCATCAATTGAATAAAGAAATTGACTAAATAACTCCTCATCGGTGACTCACACACTTCTCGGGATGAAGGATTTCACGTATATAGACTTGCCGTATCTGGACTGAACTGAACGTCTGTCTTTCATGGATTGAACTTTATTTAACTTAACTTCTCTGCGATCTAGAACTATTTTTGTCACTATCTAGAGATGCTGCTCTTTCTTCTCTTGGCAAGCATCCGAGAATCCAATCAGTATCTGTGCACCTCACTCACACTCTCGGGTATTGGCAACCAGGAATCGGGACCTCGTTCCTGTAACTGGTGGATCCACTTGAATAAGGCTCCTTCAAGGTATAGGTAAGTTATAGGTGCGGTAACTTGCATTATATATGAGATTCTTCAAAGTGAGTGGAATTTATTGCTTGCCTGCATCAGGCAAGGATACTTTGGAGCAGCGTTATGGCCTGGTTCCATATTGAAAAAACACCGGCGTAGTCACTACCGGTAAGGATATTTTGATTGGAAGGACACCCGGCAGCAACCCCGGTACTGGTTCTGAGTAAGGGCCCATCAAATTACCTTGGTAAACCTGAGCAGAGCTATTAATAAAGGAACCAAAGATAAGTAGTATGAAAATATATAAGCACATTTGCAGCATCTCTCAAAGTGATTGGGATTTTGTTGAGGTCCGCCCTTCATCTGCTAGTTAATAGGAGGTCTCGACTAAAAGGAGAGGAGTGTTGTAAATCTTTTATTTCAATCTTTAACTTTTTCTTTATTTTGCACTTTCATATTATACAATTCCAGTATGAGAGTGGCAGGGGTATTAGAATCTCCAAATTTGGTGATTAAGAATGCTTCGAATTGCAGCCAGTTGATGATAGACCCCTACGGTAGACTTAAGTACCAAGTGGAAGATTTACCTTCGAAGGTGTAAGGGAATAACTGGCACACAAAATCTTCATATTGTACTGATTCATGAGCCTGACAACAAGCATGAACTTCTTGACATGGTCTTCTGGTGATTCCTTATGGTCAAGATTGAACTTTGGCAAAAGCTTCTCCAGATGTTTCAGTAGATCATGCATGGCTCCAGGAATGGCAACTGCATCCTGAGCCAACCAAGACATAGGATGAAGGCAATAAGACCGGTCTAATGCGGACCCAAAACTATAAGGTGTAGTGCCCAACTAAGGAAGCGCTAAATGGCTGCTGATAGATAGGTGGAACAGGTCTAGTTGTTGTAGTTCTTAATGAAATTGAAATAAATGAGGATGCGTAAGCAGGCTCGACCATAAGGGAGAGGGCTAACTCCTTCCATGCTCCTAGGTTGAGAAGGTAAAAAAGTGTTGGTTCTCATATAAATAAAACTGGTTTAAGCAGGGCTAATAAGTGGGAACATGATACCCCAAGTTCCTATGTGGTACCCGGAGGATTCTCTGCTATGTGTGACCCAGAATCCTTAATAAGGCAAGCAATAAGGAAAGGAAAGTGTGATGCTCCGTATATCCTAAGATTCCTGGAAGTGATAAACATATTCTGGCTGGCTCTGTCTGTCTGGGCATATCTATAGCAGTCTTCAGACTGTCCCCCTATCCATCCCATCCCATCCTAACTCTGCTCTCGGATGTCCCAACAAGAATGCGATCTCCCCAGGGCATCCCTGGCAGGCAGTAAAAGGATCATCTAAGCCATCAGGTCAAGCACCACGCGACCCTAAACTATGTGGGCTACTAATCTATCCTATCCCTCCACCCATCCATCTAGCTATGTCTCATCAGTTCTGGCAGTTTATAATCAAATCTATTCGGGGCAGTTCCAGGATCTCCGCTAAAGGGAAAACCTATTGGTATCATCCATCCCCACAGGAACAAGCTCCTGTCCTTGGCTAATAGCCACCACCATAATCCGTAAGTGAAACTTTTTACGTTTCAATTAGGTCTGCGCCTGACCTGCACGAAAAGAAACCCCTTTACCTCTATAACTTGAATAAGAACAGAATAATTAACATAATTTATACATACAAAAATATACTTCCCACCTGTAGGGGAGCCAACGATATGGCCAATGTTAATGGCAATTACTACTTCTCCATGGCAACATCATATGTGAAATATATATAGTATCTCTGTTATGGAATCTTGGAATCTATTCCTCTATCAGGAACAATAGTAACTGGTATCTATAACTTGGTATATAAGTAAGATACTATTTACTAATTATTCATAACTCCTTACTTGGAAGATATTGAAGTTTCTCTATTACTTATCATAACATTAGTTCAGCTATCCCATTAGTAACTCCTAACAACAAGTCATCTCTTCCATAATTAGGATCTCCTTGGAATCTTAGACTTAACTCATCAGACTATCCTAACTAAACATAGCTTCTATAACTAAACTTAATACTACATCGATATAACCAGACTCTTAAGCTAGGACATAGACTATATACCTTGTATCTTCTTCGTAAGCTAACTCCTAACTAACAGTAATCTCTAACTCTATGGTCTATAAGGAAGATATAGCTTGGTATAAAAGGAGGATATTACTTTATAAGGAAATAATAAAGATACTTACTTATATCAATATACTTTAGTATTAGGAATATATAAATAAGATTATCCTATACTTATAAGAATTGCTGCTGTTATTGGCATTTCACTAACATTGAACAATTGCTTATTCTTACATTCTAGCTAATAGAGCTTATACTAGGCATTTGAAACTACTTAAACTGGCATTTCACTGCTACTAACATCGTACTAACACTAATACTAGCATTGAACTAATACTGAACTAACATTGAACTGCTGATATTGGCTTTCTTACTCAACTACACTAAACTTCTCGCTCACTAAACTGTACTAAACTCTCACTTAACTGCACTAAGCTTAAACTCTGCAAATAAACTTTCATCGCTATCTTTTTTATTACCTTTTCAACAACCTTCTCTAGCTCTATCAACAAAACCTCAAGCTAGCTCTTCAGAACTTTACTGCACATACTCCATCCTTAACTACACAACGTATAGCAAAAATTGCCTAATTTACAGCTTTCACCCACCTAACCAACTAAGGTTATCTATTACACATTTACCAAGGGAGGAGATGTGTTCGAAAAAAAACCAGCATCATGACTCATAAAAGTGGGAAAAGTGCATAGTATATAACATAACATACTCTAATCTATCTTTTAAGCAGGGAGAAGCATATGGTAATTATAATACGATATTAACTCGACCATTTACACCATGATGAACCAGTGTATCAGTGTGGTTCCTCCTGCATTTTGGTTTATTCATTGGTTTAGATCGATTGATCCGGGGTGATTGGATGATGATAGCTCGGTGTATATGAGTTTGTCTTGCTTTATAAGTGTATATCTCTATTGATTGCTTCGTTGTTGTTCCTGTTGATCATTGGTGTTAGTAGATCGATGGATGTTGTTTGATCGATGTTGATCCGTGTATAAACTGCATGCATAATCCAGGTATCTTTGTTCCTCAGTATCCATCCATTTCTCTAGTTAGTTTGATTACCCGGTGTCTATACTGCCTGCTTGATTCTGGTATCTTTCTTTTTTGATTTCGTTGGGCCCCAAACAATGGAAGAAGTTGTGAATCCAAAACTGAGGTTGCAGGCCTTGCCCGATGCGGACAAGCACCGTAGGACCTTAACTTTCCCATTTATGAGTACATCTTTCAACATGAATAAAGGGGTCTGTGATGTATGCTATAAGATGTATGCTATAAGGGATCTCGCCTAACCCATGCAGTATAAACTGGGCCCCTATTTATTCTTATCAGTGTTACAGCGTTAGAGAGATGATTCTTCTTACCCAAACAATCTCTGAAGTATGGGCTTTCTATATGTAAAGTGTGTAAGGGCTGTGCTTGCAAAGAAGCTTACTTAAAAACAGCCTTCACTCCGAAGCTACTTCATAATAAATATTTCATAGTCAAGGTGGATGCGTAAGCACGCTCGACCAGAGGGAGAGGGGAAATTCACTAGTGGAAAGGCGTCCTTGCCCTATGAAGGGCAAGACCTATCGGACGTATAAAGATGGGAAATTGGATAGTTCTAAGGGCCTTGTCAAACTGGTAATTTAAATACTTCAAGGGGCCTATAGTGGCTAGCCAACCCATTCCTCAGTTGACCACCACCCCAGCGATCCCTCTCAGATCCATCCAGCCAGCTATTCCAGCTCATCCTCAACCTCTTGTAGCGAACACAATATACAAGCCTTGTATAAAGCTTTTGAATAGGATAAAGGAAATAACTCGCTTGAATGAGCACTGCTGTAGGTGCTGAAGCTTCTTGCATTAAAGATTAGAGTTGTGATAGGCTTCTAAGAGAGTGTTTTGCCTCCTAAACGATCCTATATATGCAGCTCGATCCTCTTGCAAAACAGAGTTGCACTGATCTCCAATACAAAAACACTAGATCTACTGGGTTGTGGGGAACATACCCTATTGGTATTTGGGTGGATGGCATGGCAGGCAGCTTGCTTTACGGTTTCGGAAAAGGTTTATACAGACAGACTGAAGGAAGGTTATGGCCTATTCCCAGACCGATAGTGCCACGATAAAGCCCCTGACAGAAGGACAAGGTTGAGGTAGGAAGCATTAACTATTTTACATAACCACTCAAGCCCTCTCTCTACTAAAGGCCAATGAGCAATATAAATAGGTGCCTCTTAACTGGTTGATAAATTATCACTGTGGGAAGGAAAGTGAAAAAAGAGCATCTTGATTACCATCGATACCTTCTCGGGAATAAAGGTATGTTTGAGGACTTGGAACATGGTCATAGAATCGCTTTTTCACAAACTCTGATATGGCTGGATTTATTACTGGCTGGCTGGCTGGGGTAGTAACCGGCTTTCTGTCTTGCTAGCTAGCTGGGGTTGTCACTGGCTGGCTTTGCTGGCTTTGTACGGTTGGCTGCTTTACGTCTCCCCCTTTCAGTATTGACCCAGAAGTATTGAGTAGCTGCTGACCCATTCTCGCCTATTTGCCCAACAACCCAACTACTTGCCAAGATGCCTCTCTCCAATCCATCCAGTAGAGGCGTATGTAGAGCTGCTGCCTCTTTCCCGTCCTTCTCTTCATAACCTCTTAAGGCTATTAGTGGATGGGGGAAAGTCTCCCCCAAACCCCTCTCCCAACAGCCTTGAGCTTCCCTCACCCATATGATGAGTTGAGCGTTCAAACCCTTGCCCTCCCGATGGTCGGACGAGCGGCTCGTATCCTCGCTTCCACCCTTGAACTTTCCAATTTACCAGTTAAAGGCCCAGATTCATGCATATAAATAAACTACCCCCAATAAGGTCTGAAATCGCTTTCCCGCATCGGGGATAATTACGTATATAAAACATAGGAAGCATGTCGCTAAGTGCCCTACTTCCTTATTATCGTAGTTAAGACGCACATTTTCTTAGACGTATTATTTGGCCCGTAAATACGGTTTGGTCCTTCCTGGGTCTTACCTGAGCCCGAAGAGTTGGTCCTGTAAACCCCTTCTAAGTAAGGTAAGGTCCTGCCAGGTGCTTAGTTATATCCATAAAATGACTTACAATGCTAAGAGTATATCTTTAGACACTCGACCAAAGCCCCAAATGAATTATTTAGTGGGCCCCTAAATTACTTATTGGTGGGGGCCCACTATAGACTGCCCCTAGCGGTAAAAGGAACTGAAGGAATATATAATATATATATATAAAGCTGAGCACGGATACACAATCTTACCACCTATGAATTCCAGCGTGGTTGGTGGTTCTTCCACATTGGAAGTAGGAAAGCTGACTCAATGTTGGACCTCTCTGAATTCTGATAGGGTTCGTAGTGGTTCTCCAGATCGGAAGGAGGAGCAGACCCAACACTGGTGTCCACTTGTTCTGGTTCACGTGAGTATAACAGAGGAAACAAGTTTGATCCGATGACAAGACTTCCCAACCAGGATTTCGATTCATCTGATCGACACGTTCAAGGTGCGTGGGACAAACTGCAAGGAAGGATATTAACTATAATGGAGGCGCCAGACTCCATTGACCAGCTCCATTTATAAGTGTTATCATTACCAGATATAAAGTACCAGCAGTGACACTCCTGGTGTGAATGAACTTAGGATCCCTAGCGGAGATTACTTAATCTTCACTTAGACCTCACAACAATAGTCACCAAATACAATCATTGTATTTAGGGTGCATCATATAAGTTACGCTTTTGAGCATTTTCCCTACTGAATCGATGGCAAAAATCGAAATGAATGAATCAACAATGATTGAAGATTGCATCGTAGAATAACAAGCGAGTGCATTTCTCTTTCTACGTTTCGGATTTCGTCAACGCATCGAGAATGACTTGGGGAATTCTACCTGATGAATCTTACATGCTGGTGAATTATACTGCAATAAACTGGCATAAACGGTGATCCTGGTCAATTCTCAATCAATAAACTGGCCTATTGTGTTTAATATGGAACGAAACTGGCATTTGACTGGTTATTATCTCTGCATGAACCTGTAATTAGTGGTAGTTGTATTACTTAGTTACACTAACCTGAATGCCGTACATGATGACTCCTCATAACTATGATTACCATGTGTAAGTGTTATAAGCATAATCACTTGCTCCTATCACCTGCATTAACCGTGTTCGTAACATGTATAAGATAGTTGATTACAGGAAATGCTATACATATTAGGATGTATCGTATTTTTGATAATCAGATATACAAGGTGACATATTCTTCATAATGATGAAAGCTCTGAAACCACTATTTGAACCAAGCTACTCTTAATGCCATTGGTTCAAGCTTTAAATAAAGTAAGAACAAGCTAATCTATAGCTATTACTTATGGGATTTACCTTAGCTTAAGCACCAATGATCTCAATAAGCTGGACATACTCTATTGATTCCAACACTAGCTATTGGTTTCACTGTAACAATGTATCAAATTTTATGGATAGAATGATACTATCATGTCTGTTATTGATAAGGCACCAAGCTTAGCAACATGTGGTAAAGCTTCCGGGTAAACAAGGACACATAGTTATGGTCATATCTATCACGAGTAAGTAGTGATCAACATGAAGTGATTCCATGTAACATGCTAATTAGTACTGGTGTTTGATTCTAACATATAGAGGGTGTTTTTATAGGTAGACTGGTATGAAAGGGGTTAGTTATACTTACTTATGCTTATACTTATGATAGCTTCGAGCTTGAACAAAGGTTACATAGTGTTCTATAACTAGTACCGGTATTGGAAACAGTATCGTGAATAACACAAGTAATGGTAATGAGCTTACCCAATATGCTGTAAGCTGTGCTCATAGATTACGTACAAGGTTTTATTACTGATATCTGATTACCTTATCTGGTTAAACTGTACTCATAACGTATACCATTATTGGAACACTGTGAGCTATACCATTGATATGTAAGTAATAAGGTTCATTTGTTATACTGATCCCTGTAATGATTGATTACACATTATATGGGATATGACTAATGGGATTACTAGTAAGTACTCATTATGTAGGCTAACAACCACAATGATAAAGCACAGTTACAAGTGATATGACGTGTATTTTTGATATCATGTAGTCTCATAGGTTTCATTGAGCTTAGTTTGATCTTAGTTCTTATTACTTATAATACGCACCTCATAGATCTGATCTAATTACAGCATATCCTGTGTAATCTAATGTAAGATGATGTTCATTCATTATGGATAATACATAGGTTCAGTGTTGTATTAAAATGATATAAGCTTATAGTACTAATACAGGTGCATATAAGCCAACACAATGGTATAGAGTTAAGCTATGACAACGGGCCTGAAGCTACTGTGTTTACTTAAGATGTGTGTAATATCATTACTATTAATTAGGTTAATAACGTAATCATGAACCTCTGCTTACTCCTATAAACTATGAATCACTGTTACTAAGTCACCAATACTAGTGGCTTTGTTTACATCATTCTAGTTAACCTATTAGTATTGATTACATGCTTATCGTACATACTAGTGATAGAGCTAACCCTATTGCCTTTACTTTGATTACTGTTTTACACTACTCTATTGAACACATGTGCTTATAAGGTGTCATTACCATAAACAGGAGCATTCATTATGATATCAACGTGAACATAGAGATCAAAGCAAGTAAGTATAAGTGATAGAGTAAACATCATATCCAGCTTGTTCTGATACTAGTATAATCAATGGTACTCCTTTTACACATGTTCTAACCTTACTAGTGATTACCTTTCATTAGGCTGATATGAGTGTTATACGGATTAAGTATGATGTTATATTACCCTTACTTTACCATTACCCATGGATAATACAACCTCACATCCATCTGGAAGGGGAGGGGACTAAGGGGGCGAGTGGGCCAAACAAATGATCTAACCTTCGGCTACAGAATGGGACTGAGGTATGCTTGTTTTCCTGATGAACGACTTCTCAATTAGCTATCCCCTCTCTTTCCGTAATGCAGATCACTTCCGGGCGATCCATCTATCCCGTGTTCCCTATATTCATTTTCTCTGCCCAGCTCCAATGTTGTGTGGTATGTACCACCATAGGTTATCCTAAGGAATTATCCAAGTTTCGCGTGGTTGAATAAATGAAATACTAACCCCAGGTGCTGGTGCAAAGCCTGGTGGTGCAAGTGATGCTGGTGCTCGGTAAACTCTACACATTACTGATATACCAAAAGTAGGGACAGGTAGGTATGTGCAAAATATTGGAACAGGTGGTAGGGATGCTAGGAGAATAAATAAGCTGCTACTCGTGCTGCTTCAATAGGTTAAACTAGTGCTCCAGCTGGTGCTTTCACTAGTGCTGGTGGATCTGGAACTATATATCCTACTGGAACTCCAACTGGGTATGGATATTCCACTTCTACTTGGTGCAACTAAATAAACTGTTGCATCATCGGCTGGATCTATTGCGTAAACAACTAGCGTCGATGCTGCTGTGCTCTAGCCTCTGCTTACTCTCTGCTGCTGATACTGGTAGTAGTGGTGAATAAGCTAGATATCCTGCTTCTAGAACTGTAACCGCGTCCACTGGCTCTGCTGCTGGATATGCTAGCGGAACAGGAAGGGATGTCGCTAGTGTTCAAAATGGAAGGGATGGTGGGAAGGATGCTGAGGGTGCTGAAACCACTGCCTCTGGATCTTCATTCGTATTTTCTCTTGGTTGGAACTATATTTATTGGATCACTCGCTAATATTGGAACACCACCTATAGGAGCGTCAATTGACTCGGATGCCGCTGTTGATGGATCGACTTCTGCTTATGATGCTTGTTCTTATGCTACTAGAGCTACTGGATATCAATCTCGTTCATCAGCTGTAGAATCTACTGAACAACTGCTCCTGCATCTTGAACTGCTCGTGTATCTCCTACTCCTACCCTTGCCTTTAATGCCGGGTCTACTACTCGATCTTCCTTTGCCCCTGCCTATGATGGTAGTGCCTTTGCCTTTATAGCAGGATATGGAACCGGTCATGGGTCTAGAGATGAAAGGTACGTCCGCTCTGTAGTAATAGAATCTGCTGCTTCTGGTCCACCAACTGGTTCTACTGCTGTTTTTTTCATTGCTTAATTGGCTGGATCAACTCCTGCTACTGCTGGATAAAGATAATAAGAAAAGTGAAAAACAACAGAAACTCCTGCTACTGCTGGTGACTATGGTTCTGGATCTGGAAAGTAATAATCTCGATCATAAAACTCATAATCTATATCACGAACATATGAATCTGGCTCTGCGGCGGCTTCTACTCCTGGAAGGTCTGGAACCAGGTCAACTTCTTGGTTAGGAAAGGCATTTCTTAGTAAATCGGATACAAACCGCTCTCAGAAGCTCAGATTAATAAAAATAGGCATTGACTGGAAACGAATAGTTAGCACTGCACTGAAAGGGATGTTGTTTCCTACCCCTCCTTTGTCGGGAAAGAGCTCCGTTGGTTGCTTCTTCTTTTTTTGGTTCTATTTTGGTCAATTTTTGAGTGAAAAGGGGGCCTATGCAAGAGCATGAGCCTAGTCTTTTATAAAGGTGGCCTATCGGGATGGGGAATTCACGAGTGATAACCTGGCGTATCAGTTAGTTGCTACCCTGGTTGGGTGGGAATAGGCTTAGGCGGCGGGACAGAAAGCTACGAAGTATTTCGGCAGGGAACTTATTTATAGGCTGAGGCGGAGTGAGGTTAAACTCTATTCAAGTCCATTGGGCGCCCGACCAACCCCACAGGGCATGGCATGGCTGGTCGTCTTTCTTCCTACCTGGTTGCCTTGTTTCCCTTCCGATGGGCGGCTCTGAGGAGTCTAGGTGCGTGTGCTCCGTGCGAGCTTCGTACGATGGGTATAGGTGCCGCCGAGAGATACGAGCGAGGGCGGTTACTCTGATCCGATGGGTGTTCCAAAAGGCGCTAGGCGAATTCGTGACATAAGTCGCAAATAAACTGTAGCAAATAGGCTCTTACACATTACATAAGGCATTGCAAAGTATCCTGGTAGGTTATTCCAACCCTTCTAATTTGAACCCGGTATCCCAACCAGGCTACGGCACCCTACCTACTATTGCCATGCATTCCTACCCAAAAGCATATTATTTACGAGCATCCCATCTTGCGCACTTCTTACCCTCTGACTGGCATAAAGCACTCATGACATACCTTCTGATCTTCTATGGCGGGTGGATGGTGAGGCTTTCCATCAAATGAAATATGGGCATAGCCGTGGTGAGAAGACTATCTTGCTAGCTAAGGCTTGCCATCTAATTCACTCTAAGCGTAGCCAAACGACCCCATTCCATTCACTTGCCTCATTCTATGGCGATTTCTGGCCATCCAATGTGTAAATATTGGCCCCATTCCCCATGACCCAGCTGTTTGACCCATCTATGAGGAGATGGTGCTGGGTGCAGGTCATTATAAAGGGGTGGTTTACCTTTAAGGCGAGATACAACTTCGTAATATCACCCCCTATGAATTGATTGATTAAATTGCCAATACGTTCTTTTCCTTCCCTCCCCCTCATTTAAGAAGTAACTGGGTGAAAGTGGAGGGCCTTTATTTTAATACGATTCATAGCACGATTTGGTCCAATTAATCCAGCCCAGCCCCCCTTAACTAAATAAGTAAATTAGGATGCGCAAACAGGTGAGACCAAAGGTAGAGGCATTTATGAGAGTCAACACAATATTAGATTATCTACATTAGTGGAAAGTAATATCTAATAATATCCTCGTGGAAAAGCTAAACCGGCAGATCGCTATTTCTGCTAAATGAACATGCATTCCCGCCCCACTTGTTGGGGAAAGCTTTTGAACCCCGACGGTGGGTGGGCACTTAGACCTTTAGTATTACCTCTGCCTACTTGATTACTTTATTTGTGATAGCAACCAACTAACAACCCGTCGTCTTAACCAACCTTTCAATTACCGGCTCACTTACCTTAACTTATAGCTTTGGATGGGCTTTGGTAGGCACTTAGAGCATTGCTATTACCGCTACGCCCCTGCCTACTTGCTTTACTTATGTGCATGCTATCAACCCTTGCTTGCGTCTTAATAACCCTTTATAGACCGGCTGGCTCAATTAATTACCTTAACTTAGAGATTCACGGACTTGCTTGCTTGGGAAGAACATTGCTTGCGCACCTTTACTTTACTTTTACCAACCGGGCACCCACCTGCTTCCATTTTGACTGGAGTTACCGAGGGAAAAGCAACTCCGTTCCAATATCTGGAGTTCCAATGTTTTTTTGGTGTTTAAAAATGACTCTCAGTTAGGCGACCTGCTGAGTAACCAGGGTATAGATATTCAGCTAGATCATTGATTGGACCTGGATCTGTAAGGTATGCTACTGATGGGTTATTTGGATAAGCTACTCGTGTTGCTGATGCTGCTACTAGGTATGGATCTCTATATAGATCTCGATCTGGAACAGCATAGTATTGGTATCCTTACAATCTTTATATGGAAGGTATGCTATAAACGAAGTGTTAGTGGGTAAGCTAGGGCGGGAAGGGATGCTAGACAAAGGGGTAGTTTATAAGCGGATAGTGCTGATGGATAAACTGCTCTTGTTAGGTATGGAACAGCTTGCTGTCTCTGCTTATGCTGCTGGTCTTTTACTTGCTCCTGCTCTTGGGTTTTTATCCGATCTGGATCTTCACCTTATCATCCGGAGCTGGATCACGCTAATCAGGCACTGCATCCGGAGCATTTGGAACAAATACAAGAATCCAAAACTGGAAAAGCTACAGGCTAATCTGGATCTGGGTCTATCTATTTTCCTGGAACTGCTCTTGGAGCTTTCACTGCATCTTTCACTGCTTCAATAGCTTCAATGGATACTGCTGCTAGCTTTAGATCTTCTCTATATACAATACATACTGGTGCTTGCTCTCTTGCTCTGCTGCTAGCTTTTACTGGATCTGCTTCTCCTTACCAAGTATTCTCTGTATGGATGGGTATCGTTTGGAAGCGAGTCTGGGCTAACTCTTTTTTTCCCTACATAAGCAAGGTAAAGGTATAATCACTTGTTAATTAAGAAATATTGACTCTCCGCCCTTCATTCATATTATGCATAATGGAAGGAGTAATTCCGACCGAATGGAATTTAGGATATTATAAAAAGAAACTCCCCTTACTCCTCGCTTTCCCGATGGGCTGGCTACTTAAGGTGTGTAATTGAAAAGTGTGTATATTTGAAGTAGCAGAACAGAGGCCCTTAGGCAGGTTCAATTTCACGGTAGATTGAAAAACTATAGGCAGATCACTCGATTAATGGAGGTCCGGGTTTTAAGGGCGTAATTACATATATAAATAGTGGCTCAATGTAGACCGGCTTATTTATTAGGGACTTAAAGTGACCCAAAACTAGCCAAATGAACGCTTTAGGAAAGCAGGCCAAGGAACGCTTTTACCGGATCTTCTGCCTGCCCAATTAATGCTATCTTCAGATAATAACTCTCTTTCCCATCAAGTGATGGCTTGTAAACTCTCTATATAATTGCTCTCTTGGCAGGTGGATAAGGCAGGCTTAAGCAAATGGATCAGGCAGGTGGATTTAGATATTAGTAGGAGGGCACACTTTAGTATGAGGGCAGGCTAAGGAAAGAAATAGTAAAGAAATACCCCATAAGTAGCCCAAAGGCCCGAAGGGGATCTCATGGTGGCAAGGAACGAAACCCCGAAGACTGAACGTACGT